>ERZ791611.2121-NODE-2121-length-10326-cov-2.362380_pt1 | contig 10326 bp, 8 predicted proteins | sample MGYA00510275_ERZ791611 | MGnify/ENA primary metagenome ERZ791611 (study PRJEB30046, sample SAMN00791912) | human gut metagenome | study: EMG produced TPA metagenomics assembly of the A metagenome-wide association study of gut microbiota in type 2... | reverse complement strand
TGCTTTTCTATAGGCTCTTCATCCACATTGAAAAACTCCATGGAATCTTCCGTCATGCGAACAATCTCTTCATTCTCAATAAAGAATACGTCTCTGGTATACTTAAGGACTGCCGGGACATCTGACGCCAGAATGCTTCCCCCGTCCGTATGTCCTACGATCAGCGGGCTATCCTTGCGGACGGCATATAATTCTCCCGGATGATCCTGGAAAATAATTCCCAAAGCATAGGACCCCTCCATCCGGTGCATGATTTTCGTCACTGCCTGCAGCGGATTACCATGATAATAATAGTCCAGAAGATGGGCGATCACCTCTGTGTCCGTCTCCGATACGAATTCATAACCATGACTTTCTAACTTTTTCTTTAACTTCAGGTAATTCTCAATAATTCCATTGTGCACTACCACAATGCTTTTATCCTTGTTAAAGTGTGGATGCGCATTGATATCAGACGGTGATCCGTGGGTCGCCCATCGCGTATGTCCGATTCCCAGAGTGCCTGGAAGGGTTGCCCCGTCATGGGTCAGCTCATTTAACACTTTCAGCCGGCCCTTGGACTTTACCATGTCAATCTCATTTCCATTATAGACAGCGATACCGGACGAATCATACCCTCTGTATTCCAGTTTGGATAAACCGTCCAAAAGAATCGGCGCTGCCTGCTGGTTGCCTATGTATCCTACTATTCCACACATGTTTTCTACTCCTTGCCTTGTATTTGCACAAATTACCACTTTTTTTGCATTTTCATCCTGTATTGTAGCAAACTATCAAGGATATGTAAATAAAAGCCTTGAAATAAATGAAAAATAGAACGGAGCAATCTCCGTTCTATTTTGAGATTTATAATAGCATTTAATCCAAATCAATAAAATCAACTTTAAATGTATCGTCTTCTTCCATATGGCCCCGCTTCTTACTTGGCTGGCTGCTCAGCAATTCATCCAGGTCATCAATCAGTTCCTCAGATTCATCGCTGTCATTATCAAATCCATAGTCTTCCTCATAATCCACTTCGTCATACTCTTCTTCGAGATCTGCTTCTTCTCCAAAATCGTCAAAGTCGTCATCCTCAAACTCCTCGAAATCGTCAAAGTCATCCTCGTCTTGAACCTTGGCCTTCTGAACAGGCTTTCTTACAGCAGGCTCGCCCTTTGCTGCAACCGCCTTTGCTTTCTTGCCTTTGCCCTTTGCAGGAACCGCTTCTTCCTCGTCCAGATCGATTCCATATTCATCATACAGGTCATCCAGTTCCAGATTGCGGTGGTGTAGTTTCACGCCGATTACAATCAATACCACAACCAATACAAGGAAGGCCGCGATCGCCACGATAACCAGAATGTCCAGAAAATCTTCAATAAACTGAAGGATCTTCCCCCAGAGTCCCTTTGCCGATGCCTTATCGGCTGTATCATCGGTACCGGAATGCTTCAGGTATCTCTGGTAAGTCTTATCTACCGTATCATACTGGTACAAGCCCTTCTGTCCATCTTTATTCAGGGCGTACATCACATAATACTCTGCATTATCCGTATCCTGCCATGCTGTAAAGTCCTTGCCATTCAAGGTAAATGTAGTCTTCTGATACTGCTTTGGAAGTTTGACGCTTCCATCGTCTCTCAATAAGACGATATAACTCTCCTGAGATATCTCAATTTCTTCAAAAGGAGAGAAGGAGCCGTCATTGCTGTTATAGAGGAAAAAGTCGCCGTCTCCGCCATCTACCGGTACCAGATACATGGCCGACTCGCCGCTGGCTTCCTGGGTAACTACCTGGCAAGTTGCGCCTTCGAATGTCGTCTCGCCTCTGACAAATCCTTCCGGGATCAATGCATCCGTAAAATCATTGCTGATCTTGTACTGTACGCCGTCAACCTCAACCTGTGATCCATCGCCGGTCGGAGCCGCAGTTCCTTCATCCTCGTTCTGAATCAGGGATGGATCTCCAGGGCCAATGGTTACTGAAGAACTTCCCTTTGTAATCTGAAGCGCTCCGCCGGATGCATCCGTTCCGGAGGCATCTGATACCTCCACCTTCGCGGTTCCCTCTGCCAGCGCCTGGAAGGTTATCTTATATTCCAGCGTGGTTCCGGAGCCGCTGCCCGAGATATTCAGGGTCCCATCGCCGCCGGATACGCTGTCTCCGCTGATGAATTTCAGCATGCTGGAGTCATAAGTCAGTGTCGCATCCAGAGACTGAAGATTGGAAGATGATGTTAACTTTGCTGTTACTTCTACCTCTGCCCCTACCGTTGTAGAAGGGTCTGTAAATCGTAATTCCGCAGATGCCGCATGGACAATCATGGAAATGCACGGACTTAGCATGCACACCACAGCGAATGCCGCAAGTGCTTTCTTAATTCTCCTCATGTATTCTACCTCGTTTTCTCTATACTCCATTTTATGATCAGCTATTGGGTGCCTGCATCCGGGGTGCCTTCCGACCCGCCGCCGGATGTCTCGCCTCCACTTCCGCCTCCGCCGCCATCATCTGGACCAGGCTGCGGCTGCGGGTCTGGCTCCGGCGTAGGGGTTGGCGTGGGAGTGGGCGTAGGAGTCGGCTGGCTGCTTCCGCCGCCACTGGTGCCGCCACTCGTGCCGCCGGAAGATGGCGTCTTCGTTCCGCCACTGGTGCCGCCACCTGTATAACTTTCATCCGGCTGCTGCATGACTCCCTGGCTTGCTTCGTCCGTATCCGCCTGCCGGTCTCCGGCCTTAGCCACAATCTTTCCACTGATCGTATTCACCGTGGAGGACGGCGAATATGTATCGCCTTCTCCATAGAAGAATTTATGAAGCTGCTCCACATTCTTATCCAGCGTGACAGGAATGACGACGCTTCCAATGTTGGCCAGTGTATCCGTAGTCTTATCAAATGGAAAGCCGATGGTCTCTCCTAACTTATAATCAAATGCATCCTTTGCGTATTCCAATATCTCCGCTAATGTGAAATTCGTGGATACCTCAGGAAATACCTTGTCAATAATCTTATTAATCTGCGCAAGGCTGGCGCCCTGTAATTTTCCTACAATCTTCGTCAGCACATCCCTCTGACGTTCTGCCCGCTTGAAATCGTCGCCCGCGGTATAGCGGATCCTGGCATAGGCTGTCGCCTGGATGCCATTTAATGTCTGCAGTCCCGGCTCTGTAACCCCGGCCGATTCTTTGCCCGTCACACGCATGATTTCCATCGCATAGCCGCAGATATAAGGAATCTCTTCTTCCTGTACGTCAATCTCCACGCCTCCGACAGCGTCTATGACATCAATCAGGGAGTTAAAATTCACCGTAACATAATGCTCGATATCCATATCAAGATTCTTATTCAGCATAGCAATTGCCGCTTCCGGCCCGCCAAAAGAATAGGCTGCGTTCGCCTTGTTAAGCGTCCCGTCGCTTTGTTCTAAAAGCGTATCACGGTATACGGAAGAAATCTTCACTTCCATGGTCTCCCGGTTAAGGCTTGCGATCATGATCGTGTCGCTCCTTGTATCCTTCTCCAGTTCATTATCCCGTGAATCAACGCCGAACAACGCTACATTCAGATATCCGGTTCCCCTTTGCCTGGCTTCCTCGGATACATTAAGCGCCTCCGGATCCAGTTTCGTCGTCTCTATCTTGGAGAGTTTGCTGGCCAGAATCACCGCTCCGGCTGTGGCAACCAATGCTACCGTTCCACCAAGAATGGCTCCAATCTTCTTACCCAACGACCAGGAAGCAAATCCACGCCTCTTGGATCTGCGCCCGCGTCTGTAATGTTTTCTCGTCTTTGCCATTATCCAATATCCTTTCTTCTCACCTTGCTTATGATAACACCTTACACTATATTACCCTATTTCCTGCCAAACTTCAATTAAAAATCCAGGTTTTTCGCCTATTTGCCCCAATATGTCGTGGTCATGGAACACCACTTTACTACCCATTGAGGAAGTTTTCTATAATTTTGTCCTAATTTGTATCCCAGATACTTGCATCCGCTCTTATATACGAGAACTGGTATCAGATATGGCTTCCTGCTCTTTAACAGATATCCCATGGTATTCTTTACCAGCCGGACCCCCTCGCTCTCTGAGCGAACCTGGGAAAACACCTCCGGGTTATCCGCCTGAGACACTGCCAAGTCGAAGTTCCTGTGAAACTGCTGCAGTCCCGAATAATTATGGGAATGAATCACCCTGGCCTCCGCCGCATAGGCGACCTTATACCCTGCCTGAACCATTCGGCCCGCCAGAATCATGTCTTCATTAAAAATCGTTCTCCTTGAAAACCCTCCCAGCGCTTCATATACGTCCCTGCGGTACGCCGCGCAAACGTTTTGATCCCCAGTTCCGGGATGTCTTCTCTTCCCTTGATCCGGCTTTCCTCCGGATAGTTGAACTTCCTTGTATATCGCTCTATGAAATCACAATCGCCAGCCGGAAGCTGCCGTGCGTAGGATACCCCCACAAGTTCCTCCCCCAGCGGCTCGATCAGGTTCTCGATCAGCCTGGAATCTGCCGGCATGGCATCCTGGGTCATGAAAACCACGATCTTGGCATCTGACATGGAAAAGCCCAGGTTCCTGGTAGCCCCATGGTCAAAGTCCTCCTGATCAATATGCGAGACGATGACTCCCGGGATATGCTCGACATCCTCGGGAAAACGATCTGATCGTGTATTAATGACATAGATATGCCTGATGGGATAGTTCTGCTTTCCAAGCCTTTTCAACAGTTCTTCCAGCCTCCCATCCGGCCGGTAGGTTGGTATGACTACATCTACCCGCTCTGGATTATTCATCTTTTTGTTCATCCCTTTTCTTATTCTTATCGTATCCTACAAACCAGCACATCATTCCTGTAAGAATCAGCCAGAACCAAGTCGTAGGATTGCTGAACCAGGTGGTAAAAAATGCAAGCCCCAGATAGATCGCTATCTGCCCGTAGAACAGATAGGATACCGGGTTCTGGCTCTTCTTTACAACGCTCATTAAAACCTTCGCAACCGCTCCTATAATCACCGCAAATATAAATACGCCGACAATTCCAAAGTCATAATAGGCATCATAGAACATGGTCAGCGTGGTCAGTTCCTTCTTCGTCAGAAAAATGGGGAAAGACACCAGCTGAGGATAGAGAAACTTTAACCCGGTCAGCGCAAAAAACGGGAACAGCATCTTTAATCCATAGGTATGCTCCGTCAACTGTGCTACCATGCAGTTAAAATTCTCAAAGTTATTGGCCACATACATGTAGGGCTGGGTGATAAAGATGGGCATCTTGCTATATTTCATCTCGAATATGCTATTTAAGTATGTCACATCATGGTGGCGGAACACCGTCAGTATAATATATACAGGCACCAGCGCCACCAGAAGTATTACCATCGTCCGAAGCCGGATCCTTTTATTTACCATGATATATGTAACTACCGCAAATCCTACGGCAAACAGAAGCTGGAATCTGGATACGCATAAGAACGGCACTGCTACGGCCGTAAAGTTTGCCAGTACCAGTGCTGCTATTTTCTTCCATCCGATGTGTCTGCTCACTTTTAGGTACAGGATCGTGATGGCCGGTATCAGAATACAGCTGATGGTAAAATAGTGAACTCCTGATACATGGAAATATGAATAGGCATGAGGCTCGTCGGAGAATAGGGGGATAAATCCCACCTTAATCGCTTCGAAAACAAAACATGCGATTGAGACCGCCATCAGCCCTATAATGCAGAGGAATAGCCTTCCTGATTGGAATTCGTTCTTTTCCAGTTCCCGCTCTTCTACCTTTCCATACTTCCGTCCCCATTCATATCCGATGCCAAAACCAATATAGATCAGGAAGAAACTCAGCCAGGTAATATACTGCCAGTCACTCTGCAATTTGCTCAGCTGCATGCAGGCGATTCCCTGTCCGCCAACCCAGGCCAAAGTAAAAAGCGCCCGAAGCTCGACCAGGCTTCCGGTCTCCCTTACCCAGTGGACATAAAGGTAGAGGGCCTCGCCCATCAGCAATATGCCTGACAGGTAATAAAGCCCTGCCAGGGAAGCAATATAACTGGCCAGAAACACCAGCATATATGTGCCATATTCCATTATAATGTTATTGCGCTCCCTCATTGCTTATGTCTCCTTCAAACGTGGTATTCATCGCATCCGTATCTTCCGTAACTCCGGTAAGATAGATGATGTCGTCATTAATCTGCGTTACCTTCTCCGATGGCTCGTAGGAATCCTCTTTAAACAGGTTCTGGTGAAGCTGCGTTACGTTATTGGCAAATCCGATCGGCACGACATAAGAGCCTTCATGATTCCTTACGTCCTCCCTGGTGGTTACCTGATAAGGGAATCCACCGGTCTGCACGATATTATAATTCAAAGCGTTGGCTGCAAATCCCAGCAGATCCTGGGTGGAAAAACTGGTAGAGATCATCGGGAAGATCTCATCGATCATCTTGTTCAATGTCAGCAGGTTCGCCTTCTTAGCCTTTTCCGCCGTCTTCTCCAGAACGATCCGCTGGCGCTCCGTCCGCTTAAAGTCCATGCCCTCGGTATACCGGATTCTGGCGTAGGCCACTGCGTGCACGCCGTCCACCTTCTGGGTTCCATCCTTTACCTCGATATCCTCCCAGTCCTTTCCAGCCACTTCCGCAGTCTCCACCGCATACTTGTTGCACCAGTCGGCCTCTTCCGCGGTCATATCCAGTTCCAGGCCGCCAAGCAGGTCGATGGTATTTACCAGCGCGGTAAAGTTCACGCTGACATAATTGTGGATGTCCAGGTCGAAATTCCGGTTCAGAAGACTGATCGCCTCTTCCGGGCCGCCCCGGTTATACGCCGAGTTGGCCTTCTCATATGTTCCGTCTTTCTGCTGAAGCAAGGTATCCCGGTAGATGGAGGTCAATGTCACATCGCTCGTATCATTGTTGATGCTTGCAATCATAATACAGTCGCTCTGTCCCCCGCCGTCCAGTTCATCGTTTCTGGAATCCAGGCCGAACAGGGCGATATTCGTATACGGCCCGGTATCTTTATACGCCTCCAGGTTCTTGTCATTCAGGATATTGAAATCCAACTTATCCAGTTTGAATATTCCGTAGGCCGTCACGCATAAGGCTGCCAGGATCAGCACCTCTGTAACCAGAAGGGCGATTCTCTTCCTGCGCCTCTTAATTTCTGTCTCTCTGCACGTGTCATTCTGCTCTTCATGCGCTTCTTTTTACTCATACGTTTCTCCCTTGCGGATTAATATGCGTTCTTGTTCACAAATCCCTTGAAAAATGTCAGAAATAAAATCTTAAAATCGAACCCCAACGTCCAGTTCTCAATATAGTACAGGTCATGCTCGATCCGTTTCCGAATTGACGTATCCCCCCGGAAACCATTGACCTGGGCCCATCCTGTCAGCCCCGGACGTACCTGGTGCTTCACCATATACCTGGGAATCTCTTCCCTGAATTTCTCCACAAACTGCGGACGCTCCGGTCTTGGCCCCACCAGGCTCATATCCCCTTTGAGCACGTTGAACAGTTGAGGAAGCTCATCTATGCTCGTCTTGCGGATAAATTTTCCTATGGGCGTCACCCTGGGATCATTCTGCACCGTCCATTTTGCCTTCTCCGACGCCGCATCCTGCACTACCATGGAGCGGAACTTATACATAGGAAAAGGCTTATTCTGAAGGCCAATGCGCTCCTGTTTAAATATCAGAGGTCCAGGCGAAGTTGCCTTGATGATCACAGACACCACAGCCATAACCGGCGAAAATAGAATCAGCGCCACAATGGCACCAAATAAGTCCACACAGCGCTTGGTAAACGCATTCAGCGCGTTGCTAAGCGGCACATGGCGGATATTGATGACCGGAAGGCCAAGAAGGTCTTCCGTATAAGGCTTAGTCGGTATAATATTGTTATAATCCGGGATGAACTTGGTATGCACGCCGGACTTCTCGCACATGCTTACGATATGCTCCAGTTTATGATATTCTGCCAGCCCCAGGGTAATGGCAATCTCGTCCAGCTTGTTCTCCGGCAGAATGATGGTCAGGTTTTCCACCCTTCCAAGCACCTTGATCCCCCGGTACTCCGTGCCTCTAGGCTTATTGTCCGCCAGAATTCCCCTGACGATATATCCCCATTCCGGATTAGACAGGATCCTGTCGATATACTGTTCAGCGGCACGGATGTAGCCAATCAAAAGGATATGCTTCTGGTTGTACCCTTTCTTTCGCATATTCCGCAAACCTTCGCGGATAATATTGCGCACCGTCACTTCAGAAAAGACATTTACGCAGAAAAACACGAAAAACATCGTTCTGGAAAAATCAGACTGCTTCGTCAGATACAGAAACAGGATATACGCCATCAGGCCGATGGTATTAGCCTGAACGATATGCCAGGCTTCATAACGCCTGCCCTGTACCCGCTTCGGCGTATATAACTGAAAGGCATAGTACAGGATCAGATATCCCGGCACGATAATAAGCAGCGCCTTCATGTACTCCTGCAAAGATAAGAACCAGGGATCCAGTTCAAAGATGCCGCTCTTAAACCTGAGGTACCACGCCGCTGTATATGAGAATATAATTACCAGCGCATCTATCACTACATGAAGTCTATTTAACAATTTCTGATTGTCCTTAATCACTTTTCTCCACCCGATTTTCACTAGATATTGTGGCCGCGCAGATGTCAATTCCACATCCGCTACTGGTCATTACACTTTATAATACAATAATTTGCCAGAATCGACAACCCGTTGCAGTACACTTTTTCTTAACATTTCTTTAATATCTCTGAAACATTTACCGGTTTCCAGAAAGAATCTTCCATATTCCCGGCGTATATCTCGCCATAAAGCGACTTGTATAATAGCAGAATACGACGACCACGACAGGCAGGACCACAAAGAGAAGCATGCCGATATACATGCTGTCTCCTGCCATTTTATGGACGACTTTGTTGCCAAACTGGATGATCATGAAATGCACCGCATAGATGTAAAAGGTATTCCCCATCCATTCTCTTGCTTGCGGCAGTCGGATCAGGCATAGCAGATACCAGATTAGCATGGCTCCGCTCAAATAATACAGCAAGGTCCAGTAAAGGCTCGGATGCTGCTGGAGCATGATAAAAGAAAGGACAGAGCAGATGCAAAGAACTGCCGCGATCGCCTTTTGATGCAGCCCCTCTTCGATCGTCTGCCTCCAATGCCTTCCGATATAGGCTCCTGCCATATAGATAAACAGCCAGTTCGCCATGGCAGACGCCGTACCGCTGTAAGCATCCAGACATTGGCTGGACGCAACAAAGTATAAGATTATGATTCCCGCCAGTCCGGTCCATCTATTCCGAATGATCAGATAAATCAATGGACATATGTAGATAAATACGATCAGAAACTGTAGAAACCAGAATACTGGATTATACGTATAAAACAAGAGGGCCTCCAGAATCTCACGAAGATTCAAAGGAATCGCCTCATTTCCAAATATGCCGCTTAACACCGGAACCTTCGTCAGGACGTAATGTAAAAGGAAGTACAGCAGATTCCATACCCCAAAAGGAATCACGGTGCTGAAAAAACGGCTTTTCCACTTTGCCCCCAGTTTGTCCATCGTAAAATTCCGGTAGAACAGATATCCGGAGCAAAGGAAGAAGCCCGCGATAGCCAGTCTGGCAAATTTCTCCACCACAATGTATTCTATTGTATTTAGCATTTCCACGCGCTCCAGAAATATCCCTGAGTTCTCTGCATGAATCAAAATCACCAGGATACACAGTATGAAGTTATAATATTTGATACGATTGCTGAATTCCTGCTTCATATTTACTCCTATAAAAAGACATTCCTTTACAATACCGTAAGTTAATATAGCATATATCCCGAAATTTTGCTATAATAATGCAGTAATTGAAATTAAGGAATCGGAGTATGTATATGAAAGTAACGATCGTAATACCGAATTATAATGGCAAGCACTTTATGGAACCTTGCCTGGCTTCTCTGGAAAGGCAGACATGCCATGATTTTAAGATACTTGTGGTAGACAATGCCTCTACCGACGGGAGCCTGGAATATATGAAGGAGAATTATCCGGATATCGAAGTGATCGCCTTAGATAAGAACTATGGCTTCAGCAAAGCGGTCAATGTCGGCATCCGCCACTCCCGGACGCCCTACGTAATCTTGCTGAACAATGATACTACCGTAGATCCTCATTATGTTGAAGAAATGGTAGGCGCTATTGAACGCTCCCCCAGAATCTTCTCGGTCAGCAGCAAGATGATCCAGATGTATCACCCGGAACTCATCGACAGCGCCGGAGACCTGTATACAGTGAT
>ERZ791611.2118-NODE-2118-length-10335-cov-15.469455_pt1 | contig 10335 bp, 3 predicted proteins | sample MGYA00510275_ERZ791611 | MGnify/ENA primary metagenome ERZ791611 (study PRJEB30046, sample SAMN00791912) | human gut metagenome | study: EMG produced TPA metagenomics assembly of the A metagenome-wide association study of gut microbiota in type 2... | reverse complement strand
AAGTTAAGAAGTTAGTGGATTTAGAAAGTGTTCAATTTCATATTGCAATTTAAGACTTTATTTATAATTTTACTTGAGATAGAGTGTTCGTTTTACTTTTTTAGTAAGGTTTTGTGTGTCATGTAAGAAGCGAGAGCTTCGTTGTTAGCGAAAGGAGATGTAGGTTGTGAATATTGTCATTTCAGTTGTGGTAATACTGTGGGTAGCAGCCCTGGTATGGCGGCGGTACAAAGCGCAGGCCGTTCTTCTGTTAGGTGGCTTTATCCTGTTAGCCTGTGCCTATGTGTTTGGTTACGGCGATGTGTTGCCGAAGAAGCAGGCCACCGGTTTTTGGGTTTTCGATATGTTCGAGCTCGTGAAGGGCTTATTCAGTAGCCGTGCTGCGGCGTTAGGCCTTAACATCATGGCCGTTGCCGGCTTTGCCCGTTACATGGACCACATTGGTGCGTCCCGCGCGTTGGTAACGCTGGCTATGAAGCCCTTACATCACGTTAAGTCGCCGTATCTGGTGCTCAGTGCATGCTGGATTATCGGCATGGTTATCGGTCTTGCCATTAACAGTGCGTCCGGTTTGGCCATGCTTTTGATGGTTACCATGTATCCGGTGCTCTTAGCCCTCGGCGTTAGCAAATTATCCGCCACGGCGGCCATTGCGATGACGCTATGTCTCGACTGGAGCCCTAGCGACACAGGCACGATTTTGGCTTCTGAAATCGCTAAGCTCGATCCGGTTACCTATTGGCACAGCTATCAGGTGCCGGTTGCATTGTGTGTAATCCCCGTAGTGGCTGTGTTGCATTATTTCACCCAGAAATACATGGATAAGCGCGATGGCCATATTGTGCAGCCGCAGGTGGTGGAAGTGGACGAAAGTAAAATGACCAATGAAGAGCTGAAGCACAAAGCGCCGTTATTTTACGCGATTTTGCCGATTATCCCGTTGGGCCTTATCCTGTCGTTCTCCAATTTGTGGATTTCGTGGATTAAAATGAACATCATTGACGCCATGTTCATTGGCACCGCTGTGGGCATGATTTTCCAGTTCGTGCGCACCCGCAACGGCAAGAGCACGCTGGAAGATTTGCAGGTGTTCTTTGACGGCATGGGCCGCCAGATGGCCGCTGTTGTTACCCTTATCGTAGCCGGCGAAACCTTTGCAAAAGGCCTTATGGCTATTGGTGCTATCGACGCGCTTATCAACTGGGCTAAGTACTCCGGCTTCGGCGGTATTGGCATCACCTTGGTAATGGTCCTCATCATTGCGGTGTCCGCTGTGGTTATGGGCTCCGGCAACGCTCCGTTCTTCGCCTTTGCGAACCTCGTACCGGACATTGCTCGGCACACCGGTGTGCAAGCAGCGCTTATGATACTGCCTATGCATTTTATCGCCAGTGCGGCTCGCGCCATCTCGCCCATTACGGCAGTTATCGTTGTGTCTGCCGGCATGGCTGGTATTTCACCGTTCGATTTGGTGAAACGAACTGCCATCCCGATGATTGGCGCCGGCATTACGCTGGTGGCAGCTAATTTCATATTGTTCTTATAATATAAAGTTGTTACCTAGTAGCCTTATCTAAAAGAGTGTTAACGCAGGCGTTTTTACCACTTAATCCAATGACACCTTTGTACTTTAGTGGTGTTATAATAACGATGGATATTTAATAAAAGGAAGTGCTCATATGATAAACGAATCACGAATGTTGCAGGATTTTTTGGAATATGTTCAGATTCCATGTCACACGTTAAATGAACGTCAGATTGCGGATTTATTGACGAAGCAGTTAACAGAGCTTGGCTTTGACGTTAAGGAAGATATGGCCGGCAAGAAGTTGGGCGGCAATACGGGTAACTTAATTGCGACGCGCAAAGGGACCGTCTCGACGGCGCCGACGCTGATGCTGACGGCTCATATGGACTGCGTAGAACCGTGCGAAGGCGTTAAACCGGTGATTAAGGACGGCGTGATTACATCGGATGGCACAACTATTTTGGGTGGTGACGACAAAGCCGGCGTAGCCGCTATTATGGAAGCGTTACACACCATTCAGGATCAAGGCTTGCCTTGCGGCGACTTGCAGGTTGTGTTCGCCATTGCCGAAGAAGGCGGCGTAAACGGCTCTAAGAATATGGACAAGGAATTGCTTCATGCCGATATGGGCTTTACCTTTGATACGTCCGGCGCACCGGGACGCATCGTATGCAAAGCACCTGGTCAAAATAAACTGCGTGTTACCGTAACGGGTACGCCGGCTCATGCCGGTATTGCACCGGAAAAGGGCAACAGCGCTATCGTTGCGTTGGCGCAGATGATTACCCGCCTTCCGAACGGCCGCATCGATGAAGAAACGACGTGCAACGTAGGCACCATTAGTGGTGGCGTAGCGACCAATATTGTCGCTGAAAAAGCTTCGTTATTCATGGAAGTGCGTAGTCGCAATACGGATAAGCTGCAGAAGCTCACTAGCGATACGGTAAAGATTTTTGAAGACACCGCTGCTGAATTAGGTGTTAAAGTCGATGTGGAAGTGTTACCGGCGTATAATCCGTTTGATTTGCCGGAAGACTCACCGACCATTAAGTTAGCTGCAAAGGCTGCTACGGAAATCGGCTTCCCTGTATCGATTGTAGAATCCGGCGGTGGTAGCGATGCTAGCTTCTATAACGCTTATGGTATTCCCACCTGCGTTTTAGGTGTTGGCATGACCAATGCACACACGAAGGAAGAATGCATTAAGGAAGTCGACTTGTACAATTCCGCACGGTTGGCATTGCGGATTATCATGGAAGCAACGGAACTGAAAAAGTAAGTTGAGTTTTCCGGATTGTCCTATAACGAGACTTGTTGTTTTGAAATAAACTAAATAACCGGTTTGTTTACCGGTGTATATGAAAGAGACTGAACGCAAATGATGCGTTTGGTCTCTTTTTTGTTTTTGGCTGTTGTGTATCAATTAGCTTGAAGGAAAGTATCTTTTAAATACTCACTATATTTTGAAATATAAAGTTTGTTTTTAAAGATAGAAGTCCTATCATCGCGTAATAACATTCAAAAGGATACTGTTTTTGTGATATATGTAGAGTGAAACCATAAATAGTATTGATTAATACTTGTTGTGCTGTTGGTTATCAACTGTGTGTTCCGCTATTCATAAAAGTGGTTATAGATGATTTTGTTTTGTGTGTTACATGGATGTGAGGAGAATTGTATGGGTCGAGAGAAAACGAATAAATATAGACATAAAAGCGGCTATTTAGCATTAGCCGCTGTGTTGGCGTTAACAGGTGTTTCGATTTCGCCGGTAATGGCGGCGCAGACAACCTTTCAAGGGGTTAATGCGTCATCGGGAACACAATCTAACGCAAACGGTGCCGGTGCCACTGGTACTGATGCGGCGACGTTGGGTACCAATGCAAAGGCATCCGGCGATAATTCGATTGCTATTGGTAAAGACGCTAATGCTAGTGGCTTAAATTCTGTGGCCATACAAAACGCAATAGCTAGCGGCGCTAACACAATTGCTATTGGTAATGGTGCTAAAGGTACTAATGATGATTCTGTCGTTATGGGGTCTGGCGCTACGAGTAATGTAATTTGCTCGGTTGTAATTGGTCCTGGTGCTACTGCATCAGGCGATGGCAATGGTGGTGCTGTTGTTATTGGCAGTGATGCTAGTGTAACATCGGCCGCAACGGTTGCCATTGGGGCAGCGTCGGTGACGGTGCAAAATGGTATTGCCATTGGCGCTCAAAAGGGCTATAAGGCGGTTGTAAACGGCGATGGCGGTTTTGCTGTTGGTAATTCTGCCACTGTTGGATCCGGTGCTGCAGGGGCGCAAGCTATTGGTCGTCAATCGTCTGTTAAAAATAATAGTACTGGGTCTATTGCTCTTGGTGCGTCCAGCGTTGTTGACGGTGCTCACTCCATCGCTATTGGCGGCGCTGGTGATTATAATTCCTCTACAAGTGCACCTGATGATGCGGCTTCCGTTACGGCTGCCAATGCGGTAGGTGTTGGTTCAGGCACGCGTGTAACGTATGCGGGGGGCACTGCGTTAGGTTATAAGGCCAAAAGTTTAGCTACCAATGCTCTTGCCTTAGGCTATCAGGCACAGGCACCTGCCACTAACGGCGTTGCTTTGGGGAGTTTTTCCGTAGCATCTAGAGAGACTGTTACGGCTACGGCTCCATTTAGTAACGTTTCGTTGACGCCCAGTAATCTTTTAGGCGTTGTATCGGTTGGTTATACTGACTCTAATGGTGCAGAAGTGTTGCGTCAGATTACTCATGTAGGCGATGGTACACAGGCTACCGATGCGGTTAACTTGCGTCAGTTGCAAGGTGCTTTGAACCAGGCAATGGTTCACTATTTAGACATTAATAGTACTAATCAGAATACAGGCTCTAACTATTTGAATGATGGGGCTACCGGTACGGATGCCATTGCGTTGGGCGTATCATCTAAAGCGACTGGTAACTATTCAACGGCGATTGGGCAGACCGCTATAGCCAGTGGTGTTAATGCTATTGCTATGGGGCAATTGATAACAGCTAGTGGTGATGGTACGATTGCTATAGGGAATACACTAACATCTACCGGTGCTAATAATATTGTAATGGGGAATAAGACAGCAACTACCAAGACGATTAGTACTACGAATAGTGGCGTAACGACTTCAACTACTTATACGGGGACTAATAACATAGCCATAGGGAATAATGTAGAAACCTTTTCGACGAATGTTTTTAATGTTACAAGTGCAGGGAAGAATGCTGTTGCATTGGGAAATTCAGCAATTGTATCCGGTGATGGTGCTGTTGCCATTGGGTATAAAGCCACAGCTCCTGTGTCTGGGAGTATTGTGATTGGTAGTGGTGCTAGTCTAAAGAATTATACTTGGACAAATCCTAAAAATAATCATACATCAGCTACTCAGGATAGTATCGTTATTGGTAAAAACGCACAGGCAATGAATTGGCGTCAAAGTAATGTTGTTATTGGCGCCTATGCTTCAGTTACTAATGGCGATCTAACAAATATGAATCGAGATACTGGCTATGGTATCATGGCTGATGAAACTTATAAAAGTTATTTCGGGAACGGTGGAGCTCTTGGGTCAACAGCGGTAGGTCATGATGCGATTGCAACAACCGATGCAGCCGTTGCACTAGGCGCCGCTCATGCATTGGCACAAAATTCCATTGCCATTGGTGCTTGGGGTGGGTCTTTGTATGGTCATTATACGGCAGAAACACGGTCTGACGGTTCCTTTGCTGTAGGTAACCAAGCTATAGTTTATGAAAATTCTCCAGGTGCACAGGCGATTGGTCGTGGGGCTACGGTTACCACAAATAGTGGTGGTGCATTAGCCTTAGGGCAAAGTGCTCTTACCAAAGGTAAAGGTACCGTTGCTTTAGGTGGTTCTTCTGCTGAAACGCCTCCAGATGGAAGTTTACCACGAGGTGATGCAGTAATTGCCGGCGCTAACTATGCGTTAGCTATGTCATCGAATTCGCAGGTTTACTCCGAAGGTGGCATTGCCATAGGTTATGGCTCTCGTGTTGGGACTGGGACGGTAAGCTATTCGACGGAAACAGGTTATATTAAAGTTCCGGTTGATGTTACGCAAACCACAGAAGCTAAAAACGCCATTGCTATTGGTCGTTCTGTTTCGGCACAGGCCAGTGAAGCTATCGTAGTCGGTGGCAATAGTACCGTAGTGCGTGCTGATGGATCTAGTGCTGATTCGACGGTTAACGTTGTCTCCTTAGGTAACTATAACTACATTAATACAGATAAAACCTATGCTATTGGTAGTGAAATCGGGGCTTTAGTTAAACGAGCTACTAGCACTGATTCGACTACAGGCAATACGGTGTATGGTGATGTAATTCGCGATACTAATGGTAATGCAACAATTACGAGTCAATTTGGCACCGTAGCTAATTCTGTATACTTAGGGGATCGCTCGAAAGTAAGAGGTGGCGCTGGGGTTGTACAAGATAATGGTGTTGGTAATCTGTACAACTATACTGAAACAAATGAAGATAGTGCAGGTAAGACGGCGTATCGTTATAATTCATTACAGAACGGTTACGAATTACAGAGTATTGGTACCACTACGGCCGGTGCTACCGGTACGGTAGAAAAGGTTGTATTCACGGTAACGCGTGGCAATACGACGAGTCATATTGAATACCGTAACTTCCAAGGTAAAACAGCAGTTGGTGCAGTTTCCGTTGGTGCAGCCGGTAGTGAACGCCGTATTCAGAACTTGGCAGCCGGTGAAATTTCTGCGACTTCTACGGACGCCATCAATGGTTCGCAGTTGTATAACTTAATGCAGAGCTCCATTGAAACCGGTCATTACTTCTCTATAAACAGTAACTACGACAAGGACTATAATACGGAGACGAACCCCGGCGATAGCGTGAACTGGTTCAACGACCAGGCAAAGGGAACGCAGGCTATTGCGGTTGGTACGGCTATGGCTCGTGGTAATAACGCCGTGTCTATTGGTAGCTTGATTAGCGTTAAGGAAGGTACCGGTACGACGGATACGGAAAAAAATACGAATGCTGGCGAAGCCAGTGCTAAATCGGTGTTGGTAGGCTATAAAGCCGGTACGGTTATTGGCTCGGCGTTGAATACGGATGCGAATGGCGATACTGTGTCTACGTCGGATGTGGCGCCGGTAAGCTATGATGATCAAAATAAAGTGGGCGCCAGTGCAATTGCTATTGGGGATAACACGTATGTGCCGGAAGATAAAGCGGTGGCAATTGGTAGCCAGGCCCGTGGTCAGGGCGCTAGTGCCTTGTCCTTAGGTGCTAGCACGTTAACAACGGTAGACAATGGCGTAGCCTTAGGTTCCAGTTCTGTAGCCAATCGTGCCGGTTATGCGACGTCTACGGTAGCGCCGTTCAGTAATGTTAACTTAAATGGCAAGACCTTAGGTGCTGTGTCCGTAGGTTATGGCAGCGGTACCACGGAAATGCTTCGTCAGCTTACTCATGTTGGCGATGGTGTGAATGCTACCGATGCTGTCAACGTTCGTCAGCTCCAAGGCGTGTATGATGCGGGGCTTAATTTCAAAGGCACGGATGCGGTTAACATCAATCGTCCTATTGCTTCGACGTTGAATGTAATTGGTGCGGATACGAATATTACGACCGCATCGGCTAGCTCTACAACGCAATCCGGTTTGGATACGTTGAAGATTAAGTTAGCTAGCGATTTGACGAATATTAATACGATTAAGAGTAGCACGACAGATACGGCAACGACGCCGGCGACGATTACGTTGACGCCGGGCACGCCGGCTTCTACAGATAGTGGCGGACATACGGTTCCGGCTGTAGCACCGATAGTGAATGTTAACGGCGCGAAGATTACGAATGTAGCAACGCCGACTACGTCTACTTCTGGCTTGTTGATGACGACATCGGGGCTTAACAATGCCGTAACGTTGCAGGATTTACAGACTGTAGCGAAAGCGGGTCTTAATTTCCAGGGCAATGACGAAGTAAACATCAATCGTGCATTGTCCCAGACGTTGACGATTAAAGGCGAAGGCGTTACCAGAGATGGTACTTTCAACAGTGCGCCGGGCAACATTGATGTAGTGGCGAATGCGGCTACTGATGGGCTTGTTGTAAAACTTAATAAGAACTTGACGAATATCGCTAGCGTTTCCTCCGGTGCCGGTAGTGATCAGACGGCAACGACGATTACGCTGACTCCGGGCGCTGGTAATGATAAAGGCACGGTTGATGTAGCCGGTGCACGCATTACCAATGTAGGCGATCCGACAGCTGACGGCGATGCAGTTAATAAGAAATACGTCAATGATAATATTTCCACTGCACAGGCGGCTGCTACGTCGGTTGTAACCGGTACGGGCGCAGCGGTAGTAACATCGGTGCAGGATAGAGATGGTCACTACACGTATAATGTGCATGTAGATCAAACCACGACTTTTGTGGATTCGAATGGTAATAAGCTGACGAAGTATGGTTCTGAGTACTATACGGAAGCGGCGGTGGCCGGCAAGACCTTTGCGAATGGTCATTGGTATAACTCCAGTGATGTAACGGATGGCAAGCCGAATGCAGGTGCCGTACCGCTTTCCGGTGATGATCTGCCGCAGGCTAGTAATGTAGCCGGCACAAGCCTCGTTAACCGTATGAATAACGATAGTACGACGGTTCCGGTAGCATTGAGCAATGTTAAGTCTAATTTGGACACAACGAATCCTACAACGTCTACGAGTGGTTTGTTGACTACTACTACCGGCCTTAATAATGCTGTTACCTTGCAGGATTTACAGACCGTAGCCTTAGCCGGTCTCAACTTCCAGGGCAATGACGAGGTGAATGTAAATCGCGCGTTGTCGCAGACGTTGACGATTAAAGGCGATGGCGTTGATGCAACGGCGAGTCAGTCCTTTGTGAGCGCAGCTGGCAACATTAATGTGGTAGCCGACGGTACGTCCGGTCTTACCATTCAGATGAATAAGGCCTTGAATAATATTACGAGCATTTCTTCCGGTGCCGGTGACGGTCAGACGGCGACGACGATTACGTTAACGCCGGGAACGGCTGCAACATCTGGTGATGATACGAATCCGGCTACGCCGGCAGTACCGGGTACGGTTGATGTAGGTGGCTCGCGTGTTACGAATGTAGCAACGCCGGTAGCCGGTACGGATGCAGTAAATAAGGATTACTTGGATTCTCATGTGTCGAAGGCACAGGCAGCAGCTACAACGGTAGTAACCGGTGATGGTGCGGCTGTAATAACCAAGACGCAGGATGCGACAGATGGTCATTTCACCTATAATGTACATGTCGATCAGACGACAGCTTTTGTGAATAGCAATGGCGACAAGCTGGTGAAGGTGGGCGACAACTACTACAAAGCGGGCGACGTGGTGAATGGTGTTCCGAATAGTGGTGCTAGTACGCAGACGCCGGCTGGCGTGTCGATGGTCAATCCGGATGGCACGACTTCGCCGACTACGTTGTCTAACGTGAAGAGTGCGCTTAATCCGGGCCAGAAATTGGCTGATGTAACTGATTCGAAGACGTTGAATTCGGCAGCTAACCTAGGCGATGTGAAGAATGCTATTGGCAATGCGGTAGATAACATCAATAAGGATATTTCCGATGTTAAGCAGGGCATCAGCATTCAGACCAATACCGGTGAGACTAAGAAGGTTGAGTTCGGTGGCACTATCCAGGTTGTGGACGGCGTGAACACGAAGGTGTCTGCAGTGACAGTTGATGCGGACAAGAAGCTGTACACGTACCACGTGGATGTGAACGGCTTGCCGATGGCCTATGTCGATAAAGATGGCAACCAGCTTGTGAAATTAGGCGATAAGTACTATAAAGCAGGCGATGTTGTAAACGGTGCGCCTATTGACGGTGCGCAGGAAGCGACGGTTAATGGTGTTCACATGGTGAATCCGGACGGCTCTACGAATGCGCCGACTACGATGGGCAATGTGAAGAGCGCTATTGGCGGCGAAGTTGGTGACGGCGTTGTAAGCGATAAAACGGGCAACAACACGTTCCTCAATACGCTCCGCAAAACCGATGCGACGAAAGTGGCTGACGACAAAGTCGTTACGGCTGGTGATTTGCGTAACTTGGCGAACTCGCCGTTCTTTGCAGCCGGTGATGTGAAAGCAGCTGACGCTAACAGCAACAGCTTCAAGCGTACGTTAGGCGACACGATTAATATCGTTGGTGGCGTAACAGATACGACGAAGCTGGCGGATAACAATATCGGCGTTGTGTCTAATGGCACCGACACGTTGACTGTGAAATTAGCCAAAGACCTGACGGGTCTTAACTCGGTAACGGTGGGCACGCCGAATCTTGATGGTTCTACGGCTGTGACGACTATTTCCAGTACCGGTGTGGCTGTGACGAATGGCTTCAGTAAACCGGTACAGTTGACGCCGCAGGGCCTCGACAATGGCGGTAACCGCATTACTAATGTGGCACCGGGCGTAGCACCGTCTGATGCAGTTAATGTTTCGCAGATGCAGGATATGAACCGCAAGACGGAACGCGATTCCATTATCGGCGATAGCTTGAATGCAGCGTTAAGCGCGTTGAAGCCGTTGCAGTACGATCCGTTGGAACCGACGCAGATTATGGCTGGTGTTGGTTACTATCGCGGTCAGGGCGCATTCGCTATTGGCGTGGCACATTACCAGAATGAGTCCTTCATGTACAATGTTGGTTTGTCTTTTGGTAATTCCGACAATGTAAGGGTGTGTCAAGAGTTTTGTGTAAATCGATTCAATAAGCAACATCGTATTGCTG
>ERZ791611.2115-NODE-2115-length-10339-cov-6.296577_pt1 | contig 10339 bp, 7 predicted proteins | sample MGYA00510275_ERZ791611 | MGnify/ENA primary metagenome ERZ791611 (study PRJEB30046, sample SAMN00791912) | human gut metagenome | study: EMG produced TPA metagenomics assembly of the A metagenome-wide association study of gut microbiota in type 2... | reverse complement strand
AGCAATACGATGTTGCTTATTGAATCGATTTACACAAAACTCTTGACACACCCGTTTTAAATCAGAAGCTTTCATTTGACCTTGAAGACGGAGATTTGCCGTTTAGCTGTAGTGATGAGAATAATTCCTTTAAGTATGCCTATGTAACAAAAGATGAGTATTTAAGCGGAAATATCAGAGAAAAGATAGGTATTGTAGATAGCTATATTGCAAGGTTAAGCCAGGCACAAAGAATGCTTCTGGATGAAAATACAGATGAAAAGGAATTGCTTGCAAATGAATTAAACCGCCTTGAATTTCAAAAGGCAGAGCTTCAAAAGGTTATGCCGAAAGAACTTGAAGCAAGCGAGATAAATGTAAGACTCGGTGCTACATGGATACCGACAAAGGATATAGAACGCTTTGTCTTTGAAACCTTAAAGACACCGGGCTGGGCAAGATGGGATATAAAGGTTAAATTTTCGCATCTGACAAGCGAATGGAATGTTGAAGGGAAAAGTAAAGACCGAGGAAATGACCTTGCGGAAATGACCTATGGTACAAGTAGAGTTAGTGCCTATAAGCTGATTGAAGATGCTCTAAACCTAAAAGAAACAAAGGTATTTGACCAGATAGTAAATCCTGACGGCTCTAAAACATCGGTATTAAACAAAAAAGAGACGATGCTTGCAGGACAAAAACAGGAGCTTCTGAAAGAAGAGTTTAAGAACTGGATATTTAACGATCATGAGCGAAGAAACAGGCTTGTAAAGGTATATAACGAGAAATTCAATTCAATCCGAAACCGTGAGTATGACGGCAGTAATTTAACCTTTGAGGGTATGGGAGAGGGAATTGACCTATATGAACATCAAAGAAACGCTATCGCAAGAATTCTTTATGGTGGAAATTCACTTCTTGCTCATGTAGTAGGTGCCGGCAAGACCTTTGAAATGGTGGCAAGCTCTATGGAAGCAAAAAGGCTTGGAATGTGTACGAAGTCTTTATTTGTTGTTCCCAATCACTTGACCGGACAAATCGGAAGAGAGTTTATGCAGCTTTATCCGTCCGCCAACATCATGGTGGCCGACAAGAAAGATTTTGAGCCGAAAAACAGAAAGAGATTTATCGGAAAGATTGCAACAGGAGAGTATGACGCGGTAATAATCGGGCATAGTCAGTTTGAGAAAATTCCGATGAGTAAAGAGTATCAACAAAAGCATATTCAGGATCAGATTGATGAAATCATTAACTATGTTGAAGAATACAAGCACGACAGGAATCAGAATTTCACGGTCAAAGAGTTGCAAAAAACAAGAAAGAAGTTGGAAGCAAGGCTTGAAAAACTAAATGATGATTTCAAGAAAGATGATGTTATTACCTTTGAAGAGCTTGGCGTTGATAAGCTGATAGTGGACGAAGCCCATAATTACAAGAACCTTTATCTTTATACGAAGATGAGAAATGTAGCTGGCATTGGACAATCCGAAGCCTTTAAGTCATCCGATATGTTTATGAAGTGCCGTTATATGGACGAGATGACAAACGGGAAAGGTATCGTCTTTGCCACAGGAACGCCTGTCAGCAACTCGATGACGGAGCTTTACACTATGCAAAGATACTTGCAGTATGAAGACCTTAAGAAAAATGGATTGGAGCATTTCGACTCATGGGCTTCTACCTTTGGAGAAACGCAATCAGCTTTTGAGCTTTCTCCTGAAGGAACCGGATATAGGGTTAAGACAAGATTTTCCAAGTTCTATAATCTTCCGGAGCTTATGAGTATGTTTAAGGAAGTGGCTGATATTCAGACGGCAGATATGTTAAATCTTCCTACACCTGAAGCCCACTATGAAGTTGTTAAGACAATGCCGAGTGATGAGCAAAAAGAAATATTAAAAGGTTTGTCTGAAAGAGCGGATAAGGTCAGAAATAGGGAAGTAGAGCCTGAAGAAGATAATATGCTGAAGATTACCAATGATGGTAAGAAACTTGCCTTAGATCAGCGTTTAATCAATCCTTTGCTTCCTGATAATCCTGATAGCAAGGTCAATGTCTGCGTGAAAAATGTCTTTGCCATTTGGGATAAGACAAAAGAAAATAAGTCTACACAGCTTCTATTTTCTGATATGTCTACACCGAAAGGTGATGGAGAATTTAATATTTATGATGATATAAGGGATAAACTTGTGGCAATGGGAATACCGAAAGAAGAAATCGCCTTTATCCATGAAGCGGGTTCCGATAAGCAAAAGGATGAACTCTTTGCAAAGGTAAGAAAAGGAGAAATCCGTATCTTAATGGGTTCGACTCAGAAAATGGGAGCAGGTACTAATGTGCAAAACAAGCTGATTGCTATGCATGATTTGGATGTGCCGTGGAGACCAGCAGACCTTGAGCAGCGTGCGGGCAGAATTGTTCGTCAGGGAAATGAAAACAAAGAAGTAAATATCTATCGCTACATTACTGAGAATACCTTTGATGCCTACTTGTGGCAGACCATAGAGAATAAGCAGAAGTTCATTTCTCAGATTATGACAAGTAAGACTCCTGTCAGAGTGGCGGAAGATGTGGACGAAAGCTCGCTTAACTATGCAGAGATTAAAGCACTTGCAACAGGTGATCCGAAAATAAAAGAGAAAATGGACTTGGATAATGAGGTTACAAAGCTGAAAATGCTGGAAGCAAACTACAAATCAAATCGCTATCGTTTGGAAGATAAGATTGCAAAAGCCTACCCTGATGAAATTGCAAAGCTTGAGAAACTTATTGAAGCTGTTAAAAAGGATATATCAAGCATAGAACTGCAAGGAGATGGCGAAAATAAGTTTACTTCCATAACCATTAACGGAGCGAAGATAACGGATAAAAAAGAAGCGGGCGAAAAGCTGCTTGAAGCTATAAAGACAGTAAAAGTAAATGAGAGCAAGGTTATCGGTAAGTATCGAAATATGGACTTGGAAGTGAGCTACAACTTCTTTACCAATGAGCATAATTTCAGCTTGAACGGAGCTTCTAAAACGATAGGAGAGCTTGGAACGAGTGCGGACGGTAATATTACAAGACTTGATAATGCCATTGAGAAAATGCCTGACAAACTAAAAAAGCTTGAAGAAAAATTCGTCAGCACCAAAGAGCAGCTTGAAAATGCTAAAGAGGAATTAAAAAAGCCTTTTGAAAAGGCGGAGGAATTGAAAATTAAGATATTAAGACTTGCAGAGTTGAATAAGCTCCTTGATATGGGAGAGGTGGAAGAAAAAGAAAATCCCAATCCATTAGTGGAAGATGTAAAAAGAGCCATTATTGACTTCTGTAACAGAGAGTATGAAGAAAATCATGGCTATGACGAATTCAATACGCTGCACCCTGATTTAAAGCATATAGGGATTGCCTATACGAATACGCCTGATGAAAAGCACGAGATACAGTTTGAACTTAATCTTGAGGATTTTACGGCTACGCAGCTTGTAAACGGCAAAGAGATAAGTCATTACGATTATGTAAAAGAAAACGGTAGCGAAGAAAAGGCTCTTGATTGCATGAAGTTTGAAATGGAAAATGGCGAATTTAGTGCATTTGTTTTTGTTGATGAGGAAGAATTAAGACAGGCGTTAGGTCTTGAAATTGATGATGAAGGTAATTTCTATGATCCGCTTGCAAAGGACTTGGATAATGACGGCGTGCCTGACAGATATGACAACGACTTTAGGGATAGCGACTACTTTGAGACTACCTACGATGTGGAAGATAATCTCCACGCAAAGGAGGAAAAGCCATCTATCTTAGGGCAGATTAAGTCATTTCAGTCAGAGCAGAAAGAAAAAGAAGTAAAAGATACAAAATCAAAAGAACACGATGAACGATAAGGGGTTTGATTTAAGTTCCTTATTCGCTTTTAACAACAAATATGGAGGTATGAATAATGAATTACAAGGAAATGAGAAATACCATCGAGCAGATGGCAAACGAGAACTACGAAGACTTTACAAAGGCTCTAATCAGTTTTGAAAAGGGTGTGAATGACAAGGAAGCACTGGATATATTGTATGACAACTACACAAACAACGACTCATTAACACTGCTTAACGAAGAATTTGACTATATGATTGATGAGCTTCGTGAAAGCGGTCAGATTAAGGAAAATTCGAGCCTTGAGAAAGAGGATAACGATCTGGTAAATATTGTCGGCAATGTGGTAGGCGAAGTCGAGGTAGTAGAACGAGAAAACAAGAACGGAGAAGACTTTAAGGTAGTTAATTTCTCCATTGTATCAAAGGACGATGAGGGTAATAAGCATTATATGAATTGCTCGGCTTATGGAGAAAAAGGCGATATTCCAAAGGACTTTAAGCAAGGCGATTTTATAAAGCTCTTCGGTCAGGAGAGAAAATCCATTGATGATAATGGTAAAGAGCATACGAATGTGAGAATACTCTCATCTAAACTCTTAAAAGCTAAGGAGCAGATGAAGATTCAGGAGGAAAAGAAAGAGTCCGTCCTTGGAGCAATCAAAAAGTTTAAGGCGGAAGAAAAAGCAAAGCCTACTGAAAATAAAGAAGCTTCCAAGGAAGCAGAAAGATAAGGATTGTCGGTGTGGTCTTCGGACTGCACCGATTATTTTTTTAAAAAATTAGTTCGAGAAAAGAGAATAAAGGTATACTATAAGTGCTCATTTTATGGTATAATAAAGACGATATGATTTTAACGAGAAGACGACTGGAGGTTAGTCATGTCAAAATTTAGCTATAAAAAATTGTTTAAAAAATTGATAGATAAGGATATGAAAAACACTGAGCTTATGAAAAAGGCAAAAGTGAGTAAAAGTACATTTTATAAAATAAAAAATGGTGAAAATGTCACAACTGATGTGTTACTAAGGATATGCAATGTATTGGAATGTGATATTTCAGAAATTGTAGAATGTGTTAATGATTCTTCGGAGGGAATATAATATGAATTTGATTAGTTTGTTTTCAGGAGCTGGAGGGTTAGACTTAGGATTTGAAAAAGCTGGATTTAATGTAGTAGTTGCAAATGAATATGATAAAACCATTTGGGAAACATATGAAAAAAATCATGATACAAAACTTATAAAAGGAGATATTTGTGATATTCCTTCAGATATGTTTCCTGAATGTGATGGTATTATAGGTGGCCCGCCATGCCAATCATGGAGTGAGGCTGGTTCATTAAAAGGAATAGAAGATCCTCGTGGGCAATTGTTTTATCAATATATACGCATTTTAAAGGATAAACAACCAAAATTTTTCCTTGCTGAAAATGTTAAAGGAATGATGGCTAAAAGGCATAATGATGCTGTTGAGAATATAGTTTCTCAATTTGAAGAGGCTGGTTATGATGTCTTTATTCATTTGTTAAATGCAAGTGACTATGGTGTTCCACAAGATAGAAAAAGAGTTTTTTATGTAGGGTTTAGGAAGGATTTGAAAGTTAAATTTGAACCGCCAAAACCCTATGAAACTAAATTAACTTTTAAAGATACAATTTTCGATTTGAAAGACTCTGCAATACCGGCATTAGAAAGAAATAAAACTAATGGAGATAATTGCAAAGTTTTGAATCATGAGTATTTCATCGGTGCATACTCACCTATTTTTATGAGTAGAAATAGAGTGAGACAGTGGGATGAGCAGGCATTTACAGTTCAAGCTTCAGGAAGGCAATGTCAGCTACATCCTCAGGCACCAGTAATGCCTAAAGTAGAAAAAAACAAAAATATATTTGAACCAGGAAAAGAAGCACTTTATAGAAGACTAACGGTGCGAGAATGTGCAAGGATTCAAGGGTTTCCGGACGATTTTAAATTTTACTATACGAATCTAAATGATGCTTATAAAATGATTGGCAATGCTGTGCCAGTAAATCTTGCATTTGAAATGGCTAAAGCAATTCTATCTGCTTTGGATGATTCAAGTGTAAATAGTAATCTATTAAAAACTGGAACAGATAATTAATTGGAGGTTAGTCATGAGCAATAAAAGTAATAATCAAGGAAGAGCATATGAGTTCGCTTACCTGATTACATTATTTGAAGAAATATCTAAAATAAGACCAGCAAAGATAGAAGAAAATAGTAGTTACTTTTCTGCAGAAAGAGCGTGGAATACTTTAACTGACTCTGAAAAAACAATATATAAAGTTAGTGCCTTGGCAGGAGTTAACACTATATTTGATCTTGAACCTTTGATTTTAGATGATGGGGATGATGAGCTTGAACTAAAAATTCAATCAGATGATAAAGGGAAGGAGGGTGATGTGAGAGATGTCTTGATTATCAGACGAGGGATTGAATGGGAAATAGGGTTAAGTGTTAAGCATAATCATTTTGCGGTTAAGCATAGTAGGCTATCAAAGAACTTAGATTTTGGTAGAAAATGGTATGGGGGAGATTGTTCCGAACAATATTGGGAAGATATTAAGCCTATATTTGAATATCTTGATGTTGAGAAACAAAAGGACTCTAAGTGGAGTGATTTACCTAATAAAGAAGATGATGTATATATTCCATTGTTAAATGCTTTTAAAGGTGAATTGGAAAGACAAAATCATTTGTTTGGAAAAGACATACCAAAACTTATGGTGGAGTATTTACTTGGAGAATTTGATTTTTATAAAGTTATTGGAATTGATAGCAAACGAATAACTCAAATTCAAAGTTATAACTTAAGAGGCACTTTAAACAATCAAGGAAATAACCTTAAAAGAAGCATTGAATTACCAATATCAACACTTCCAACACGAATTGTAAGTTTAGAATATAAACCAGGCAGTAAAAATACCTTGGAATTATATCTTGATGGTGGTTGGCAATTCAGCTTTAGAATTCACAATGCATCTACAAAGGTCGAGCCGAGCCTGAAGTTTGATATACAAATAATAGGTATGCCAACAACTATCATTTCGATAGATTGCAGATGGAAATAGGAATGGAGGATCTGATAGCTTTATCAGATAGTATATTTATGGAAAATAATGGATTTAGCATAAAATTTGATAGGAACACAATAGACCACTTAGGAATTAAATTGTATAGTACATTTCCTCCTGTTATCGCAGAATTGATCTCAAACTCTTATGATGCGGATGCTGAAAATGTTGAAATAAGAATCGATTATGATAAAAAAATAGTTACTGTAATTGATAACGGAACTGGTATGACTCATGATGAATTGAATCAAAATTTTTTGGTGATTGGCAGAAATAGAAGAAAAGCGGAAGGGACAGGTCTATCCAAAGGGAAAAATAGAAAAGTAACAGGGAAAAAAGGATTAGGCAAATTAGCAGTATTTGGAATTGCAAATACTATAGAAGTTACTTCTATTAAGGATGGAGTGAAAAATGCATTCAGTATAAATTATGATGATATGAAAGCTGAAACTGATACAGAATATAGACCTAAGAGTATTTGTGAAAATGAGCATACAAACGAAAAATCTGGAACAGTTGTCAATATTAAAGAAATTAAGCAAAAAAGCATAATGAGTATTGATGATCTAGCGTATAACTTGTCTAGACGATTTTCATTTTACGATTCTGATTTTGAAGTTAAAATTATTGATGAAAACTCATCAAATGAGCAACCAATTTCTAAATCCATCTATTTTGACAGATTGGACAAGGAATTTGAATGGTCATTTCCAGAAGACTTTATTGATGAACTTGATAGTATTGAAGAGTTTAGGAGATTGAATGAAAATTTAGTTACTGGAAAGATTTATACTAACTCAACACCATTAAGAAAAAAAGATAGTGGATTTTTACTATATGTCAGAAGCAAATTGGCTTCAGAAAATGTATTCTTTGATGATAGAGCCAATGATAGGTTTAATAGTTATGTGACAGGATTTTTTAATATTGATTTTATAGATGATTCGGATGAAGCAGATTGTATATCGACAGCTAGGCAATCTATTTTGTGGGAAGAAAATGATAATACCGTTCAACTAAAACATGATTTAAATAAATTAGTTTCAAAAGTATCTGCTATGTGGAGGGATAGTAGAAAAAAGAAAAAAGAGGAACAGTTGCAGCTTCCTGAAGATTTTTACGAAGGGATGTCTAAACTTGAAATATCTAGCATAAATAAGGTGAAAGATACCATGCTTGCTAATTCCATAGAGACAGACAATATTGATTCTTTAAAAAGAATATTAGATAGCATGAAGACTCTGTATAAATTTGAAAGTTTTCAAAACTATATAGCTGAGTTAGATGATGAAGATTTGACTGTCGATAAAGTTGAAAAAATAACTGCAGATTGGGAATATATAGAATCAAAAGAATTGGCTAAAATATCAATAGGGCGTATTAAGGCAATTGAGCAATTTGAAAGATATGTAAAAAATGATGCTAGTGAAACAAAGGTTATTCAACCGTTTTTAGAAAAATTCCCTTGGATATTAGATCCAAGAATAACTATATTTGAAAGAGAATTAACATTTAAGAGAATACTAAAAGAAAATTTTCCTGATAATGAATTAGAAGAGAGAAATAGGAGATTAGATTTTCTTTGCAATTTAGTAAATGGTGAATTAATAATAATTGAATTGAAGAGACCGAGGATCAAAATTTCACTAAAAGAAATCAGACAGGCTAGGGAGTACGAAAGATTTTTATTAAAAAATCATAAAGAAAGCATTGCTAATGGTGTGAAAACATTCTTAATATCAGATAGTTTTGAGATGGATGAAGAAACAAAAGATTTTTATTCATCTTTGGAAGATACAAATAAGTTGTGTATTAAGTCGTATTCAGACTTATTACAACAGGCAAAGCAGTATAATAAAGATTATATTGCGAAGTATCAAGAAATAGAGAGTATTTACAATCCCAGTGAGACTGCAGAAAAATAATATAAATTGAAGGGAGGTGCGGTTATGTTAAATATTCTGGATTTATTTTCAGGAGCTGGCGGATTAACCGAAGGCTTTAGATATAAGGATTATTATGATTTTATTTGTCATGTTGAGATGGACAAAGATGCCTGCTCTTCACTAGAGTTAAGAAATGTATACTATTATTTAAAAAATGAAAATAACCTCTCTCCTTATTTTGAGTATTTACAAGGCGATATTTCAAGAGATGATTTATGCTCCTTAGTACCGAGTGATGTGACTAAGAATATTTTAAATGAAGAAATCAGCAAAGACACTATACCTTCAATATTTGAATATATAGACGAACGATTGGGGAATAAAGAATTAGATGGAATCATAGGGGGACCACCTTGTCAGGCGTATTCTACTATTGGTAGAGCAAACAATAAGGCTAAGAAGTCAACAGATAAAAGAATTTACTTATATAAACATTATTTAGATTTTTTAGATAGATATAATCCTAAATTCTTTGTATTTGAGAATGTTAAAGGATTGCTCTCATTTAAGGATATATCTGGTGACTTATTGCTACCTAAAATAATTGGTGAGTTTAATGAACTTGGATATGTGGTCAACTATAAAATAGTGGATGCTAGTGATTTTGGGGTATCGCAAAAGAGGGAGAGGCTAATCCTTGTAGGTTATAGAAAAGATTTGGTGTTAAAAAAGTCTTTCTTTGACTACTTGTATGAGTATGTAGAGAATGCTCCGAAATTAAAAGAGTTATTTAACGATCTACCAAGTATAAAAGCAGGAAAAGATGCTAATAAATATCGTTGTGAATGTTCAAGTAGTTTTGTTGAAAAATATATTCGTAACAAAGAAGATATTTTGACTCAGCATATTGCAAGACCTCATAATGAGAATGACTTGAAGATATATAAGTTAGTATTAAAAGCTAGAAAAAAAGGGTGTAATTTAAAATATACTGATATACCAATAGATCTTCAAACACATTCTAATATAACTTCTTTTTTAGACAGATATAAAGCATTAGATTATGATTCCATAAGTCATACGATTGTTGCCCATATATCAAAGGATGGACATTATTATATTCATCCAGATTTAAGACAAAATCGTTCTATTACAGTACGAGAAGCAGCAAGAATACAAGGATTTCCAGATGATTTTTATTTTGAACATTCACGAACAGCTGCATTTAAGCAAATAGGAAATGCTGTTCCGCCTATATTATCTAAGAAAATTGCAATGGCTGTTATAGATTTTTTGGGAGAAGGAGAAGGAGAAGGAGAGTAATCTTCACCTCTCCATCTCTTTCCCCATATATTTCTCATAGTTTTTCCTGATTTGATATAGTTCAGTCATCTCAGATTTTGATGAAGAATACTCTTGCATAAGGGTATTCTTTTTTTCATTCAGTTTTTCAAGCTCCTCAAAAATCTGCTTGGAATATAGTGGCACGCTTGTCAAGACCAAAATCGATAAATTTCTAAATGTAT
>ERZ791611.2108-NODE-2108-length-10406-cov-5.241136_pt1 | contig 10406 bp, 10 predicted proteins | sample MGYA00510275_ERZ791611 | MGnify/ENA primary metagenome ERZ791611 (study PRJEB30046, sample SAMN00791912) | human gut metagenome | study: EMG produced TPA metagenomics assembly of the A metagenome-wide association study of gut microbiota in type 2... | reverse complement strand
GCAATGGCGATTCAGATGGGAGAGGCACGTTACCGCTATGGCTTGGAGGACAGCTTTGAAGAAGGAAAAATTGAAGGGGAGAAGATTGGTATACAGAAAGGTAGGATATCGCTGTTACTCAAGCTGTTAAAAAGTAAATATCATGAGGATTGCTCAGCCTGGCTGCTCTCTTTGAATGATGAACAGATGGAAGCCGTATCCAGCTTGATACTGGTCTGTAATTCTTTTCAGGAGCTGAAGAATCAGGTTACGATAATGAAGTAATACATACAATCCCAACTAAGAAAACTGTTTTATGAGCGCTTCTGATAAAACAGTTTTTTGTTCTTTTTCACTCTCAAACATATAAAGCCCTGTTCATACAGTTGAGCCAGTCCGCTTCACCTCAATCTGCTCATTATCCTGAGCTATACACGTATATCGCGTATGAAGAAAACAGCAGCGCCATTCGGCATCCCAATCCCTGAAGCAGCACAGGTCTTTTACAGGACTGCAGGGAGGACAGCCTATTTCTTAATTCATCAGCCTATATTGGTATACAGGAGTTAATAATCAACAATTCCATTGCTTAAAAGCTGGCTTTCCAGTAGGTGCCCGACACGAAAACCTATCGTACATGCAATAGAAATGGAAGCTGGTGTAAGCCAGATACAGAAGTAATCCTTATAAAACAGTATGAACCAAAAAATACATATCCAAAGCAGATATGTATTCAGAGTATTCTTGAAAATGCCAGAATCAGAAACAGAACTCCACTGACCCAGGACAGCCTGCATTCTTTCAGCGATAGCACTCTGCTGCCCAGAAAGGATCCCCCCAGAATTGCCAGTATACCGACGCAGAAACTGATGACCAGCACCGGCAGAGGCTGCACAATGCTGATACCCAGCGCAAAGCCGCTCGCCAGTGAATCAATCGACAGAGCCACAGCCAGATACAGTGCCTCCTTCAGGGAAAGCAGCTTGCTGTTATCCGCATCCGCCTTGGTTTCATCCAGATAGATGTCCAGAACAAACGATATTCCACTGTATTCAAAGCTCAGCTTTTTCCGTTTATAGGTGCCAAGAAACGACTTGATGGTTCCCTGAAACAGGGAGCTAAGACCAATCATAAAGAAAATCGTGAAGGATATCATGCGGCAGATATACGGCGGTATGAACTGCTGTATAAATGCTGCTGTATACAGGGAAAATGACAGAAACAGCACACCGATCAAGGAAATCAGAACCGCTGATTTCCAGGGTATGCGTATATGCTCGCCACCATAGGCAAGAGAGGCCAGAAAGCTGTCCAGACTCAGGGCAATGACAAGTAAAAAGGCATTCCACATGCTTATCAGACTCCTCTTTACTATCATATTGAATCTGAAAATTTATGTGACGAACGTTTTACGGAGCCTTATCCGACGGATTTCTGTTTCGGTTTCTTTCTAAGCTTTAATTCAGCAGGTATTTTAGCAGCGGCCTCCTGCAGCAGGGACGCAGCAAGCTCCGCTTTTTCCTTTCTTGTGTACGTATCCGTTTTTACTTCTGATAAACGTTGCATGACACCTCTCAGCTCCTTCAGCTCCAGCAGATTTACAGCAAGTGTAAACAGCGTTTTCCTTCTGCCATCATTATAATCTGATAAAAGCTCCTTTAGAATCTCAATTTTTTCCAGCTGTTCCTTGTGATATGCAGCGGCACCTATCGTATGCATGCGCATGAAATCCTGCATGCGGTTGCGGTGCGTGATAAAGGAATCATACGCATCCGGTTCTGCATACCGCTCACAAGGAAATTCAGAGCATGCAGAGCAATACATCGGTGTATCCTCCTTCTGCATAGCACACCGTGCAATCGCACACGCCTGATTTCCGGCACCTCCCCCGCACCCTGGACAATACCCGCCCAGATGCATACTGCAAAGTCCGCAGTTCAACCCGCATAGTGAAAACAGCTGATCCTCTCTTTCAAACCCCTTCATGCACACACCTCCGTTTTGATACAAATCTGCTTCTCTGTCTTCATTCTACCATCTCTATTTCAGAAAGTCATGACTTTTATCGGCATGTGTATATCAGAGCTTGGCTTGCAGGCAGGAGACGGTTAGAATATACAGCTGGCAATTACGAAAAAAAACAGGAAGCGAGCCATGTCGAAATTGCTCAATCCTCCTGTTCTATATATCAGGTGCTGTGTCGAAGCATGTATGCCGGATAGCGTATGCATGCCGGCAGAAGATTACAGCTCTGTAATATTACCTTTCTTATCAGCCAGAATCACACTCATATTCAGACTGTTTTTTACTGCCTTCGGAATTTCATTCCACTGTCTGCGATAGGAAACAGAGTCGTTAAATGCAATACTGTAATGTGTATTTGTATCCTCAATATGCTTTAAAACCTCGCTCAGCTTCACCGGCAGTGTCTGTTTTCTTCCCCGTTTGATCCCCTGTACATTGATCACCCAGCGCTGGCTCTCGTTGTGTGCTTCAATGAAATCCTTATTTTCGATGTATTCCCAGCCATGCTCACCCAGCCAGGATTTGATAAGATTGCATAAATCCTCTGTATTTCTCTTCATTTTTGCTTTTCTTGCGGCCAGCTTTTCTTCTTCACTCTTTGCCGGTCTTCCGCGTTTCTTATTCGGGAACATACGCTCTCTTTCCTCCAGCTGCTCTACATAAAAGCGTACCGTCAGATGAGAACCAAAGCCGGTATTTCCCTTTGGTCTTCTGAGAATCTCATCGCCTTCCAGCATCAGCTTGTAGATTGCCTGGCAGCAGGTTGGCATCGTTGCATGGTTTGGGCTCACGTTCGCATGCAGCTCCTTGGAGTTTACTTCTATAAATGCCTTGCCTTCTTTTTGTGCAGTCACCTTCATGTTTTCAATAACTTCCAAGTAATCTTTAATTCCTGGACCTTTCATTCTTTAACACTCTCCTTTTATTGCTTACATTGTAAATGTTTTGATTTGTCGAATACTATCACAATTTGACCAGTTAAAAAATTTTTTTAAAAAATATGTGTATAATAGAGTTAGGAAGTGGTGAAGACATGAGAAAAATGCTATTTAAGAAAATTTTGAGCATCCTGGATGCCATCGAGCTGCAGGGTGTTAGCTTACATGATGCCCCGTTGCGTGTATATGAGGAGATTGCAGGCGAGTATTATGCCATGAAGCTCAGTGAAATTCGGGATTTGATCGGCTTTCTGAATGAAAAGAAAATGCTGAAGACAACGCCGCGTGGAATTGATTTAACGCCTGCGGCAACAATCTATGCCAAAAGCAATCAGAATTCCGGTGTGGAGGCTCTGTCTATATTTGAAAGCTTTATCAAGGATCCTTTAATTTTCAGATACTATCATGAACAGATGCGGACAAATCCGTTTCGTGATAAACAGCTTGTCCTGGAATATGTCGACAGAGAAAGCCTTCAGCTCATGCTGCAGACAACTCTGTTTGAGGTCGTGGAGGAGAAGCTGCGCTTCCATCCGCGGCTGCTGAAGGGAATATCGGATATCCTGCAGGAATACAGTGATGAAAAAGTACCGCTGGTATCCATCACACTGACTGCGCTGTACACCTCCATTATCGTTGCTCACGAGGATATGCGTATTGACTATAAGAATACCAGCTACAGTATGATCGATTATAAATATAAGAATATCATACATGGCATCATTCCAAGAAAAGGGATCCCCCATGACCGGGATGAAACCAAGGCGCTGCAAGTATTTTATAAGGATACGCTGTTTCATGAGTTTGACCATAGCTGTCCAATCTGCGGTATCAATATACCACATATGCTGATTGCATCACACATCAAGCCGTTTCGTGACTGTGCGCATATTTATGAGGCAATCGACCACGACAACGGTTTGCTCTTATGCCGCAATCATGATTATCTCTTTGATCAGGGCTATTTTACATTTGATGAAAATGGCTATATCATCTTCAGTGAAGAGCTGCTGGAAAAAGATAATCTGGACAGTGCCTACAGTCTTCGTAAGAACTACAGGCTTGCAGAATGCTATCTGAGCGAAAACCGGATGAAGTTTATGGCATATCATCGGGAATTTATTTTTCACAGGAACAGGTAAGATATCCATTCCTTATTATAGAGATAAAATATAAAGTAAATATTAACAGAACATAAAATAGTATGTGAAATTGTCGAAGAAATGATACCTGCAGATCCTAAGAAATATACCATGAAGGAAGCTCACTGCTTCCTTTTTATATGGCAGGTTACAATACGTGGCAGCTTAGGATAAAAAAGATGTTCAAAAATCTAGGGCAGGATGATCGACTATTCTAACTGTAACTTTTACACTTACAGTAAAAGGAGGTATTGTATGAAAAAAATAGCTTTGTTTACCGTATTTGCCTGTATCATGGTCATACTGCAGGGCTGCGCAAAGGATATGCCGACGGAGGAGAATAAGGAAGCTGTACAGGAAAACAGCAATGCCTATCACAAAATTGACGCGAAGAAAGCAAAAGAAATGATGGATGCCGGAAAGGTCACGATCGTTGATGTAAGAACACAGCAGGAGTATAGGGAAAAACTTATACCGGATGCCGTCCTTGTACCGAATGAAACGATTGAGGACGAAGCGAAGGACAAGCTTCCGGATACGGATGCTGTTTTGATTGTACATTGCCGAACGGGAGTCCGCAGTAAACAGGCAAGCGACAAGCTGGTACAGATGGGATATAGGAATGTGTATGATTTTGGTGGTATCAATGACTGGCCGTATGATACCGTAAGCGAATAAGCTTATGAATAGCGAATTTATTATTGCTCTGCATGCACTTGCCTATCTAAGGCATCGCAATACAAAGGTTTCCAGCGAGGAGCTGGCGAAAAGTATATGTACAAATCCGGCACGCATCCGCAAGGTGATGGCCAAGCTGAAGAAAGCAGGACTGCTGGAAACAAGAGAGGGTAACAGTGGCGGCTATGAGCTGCAAGGTGATACATCCGCAATCAAGCTGTCCGATCTTGCACAGGCATTACAGCAGCCATTGACGAAATCCGGATGGAGAAGCGGTGCACTGAATACCTATTGTATGGTAGCTACCGGTATGGGTACTGTTGTAGACACGCTGGAGGCTTCCCTGAATGCGGTGTGTATGCAATACCTTTCTCAAATTACAATTGAAGATATCAGCCAACAGCTGATTGCTATTGAAAACCATAAAAATAAGGAGGAATGAAGTATGGCACTCGTAACAGCAAACAATGAGAATTTCTATGAACTGATTGAAAAAGAAGGAACCGTTGTGGAATTCTGGGCTCCGTGGTGCGGATACTGCAAGCGCCTGGCACCGGTTTTGAAACAGATTGCAGGAGAGTATCCTGACCTGACACTGGTACAGGTGAACATTGATGATAATGAAGAGCTTACTGAGCGCTATGGTGTGGAAACAATTCCAAGCCTGATGGTATTCCATGATAAAAAGCCATCCACTCTTTTGATTGCACCACAGGCAAAAGCGCAGGTAATCACATGGATGAAGGAACAAAAAGCTGCAGGAATCGAATAGAAGGTGAGGTGTTCTTATGAACAAGCAACTATATGATGTGGTGATTATCGGTGGCGGTCCTGCTGGCTATAGTGCAGCTTTGTACTGTGCGAGAAGCGCGTTATCGGTTCTCGTGCTGGAAAAGCTATCAGCGGGAGGCCAGATGGCAACCACTGGAATCGTAGAGAATTATCCAGGCTTTGAGGAAGGAATCGACGGCTTTGATCTTGGAGAAAAGATGCAGCAGCAGGCAGAACGCTTTGGCGCAAAAACCGCTTATGCCGGTGTTGAAGGTGCAGATTTAACAGCACAGCCAAAGCTTTTGCATACAGACGAAGGTGATATTGAAGCAAAGACGGTAATCATCGCCACTGGAGCCTATCCAAGAGAGCTTGGTCTGCCAAACGAATCCAGCCTGCGAGGGCGCGGTGTCGCTTACTGCGCAGCCTGTGACGGCATGATGTACAAAGGAAAGGACGTCATTATCGTCGGTGGTGGAAACAGTGCCATTGCGGACGCCCTGTATCTGGAAAAGATATGCAAAAGCGTTACCCTGATTCATCGTCGCGAGGAGCTCAGAGCTAGCAAGGTGTATGCAGGTCAGCTGGAAAACAGCACCATACGCTTTGTCTGGAACAGCCGTGTAAAAGAAATTCTCGCAGATAACAAGGTCAGTGGAGCCGTTATTGAAAACTTAAAAACAAAGGAAACACAGGTCATAGCTGCACAGGGGCTGTTTGTCGCTATCGGACGCATCCCGGATACCGCAGTCTTTCAGGGACAGCTGGAAGTGAACAAGGCAGGCTATATCGTAGCGGACGAAACAACACGGACCAGTATTCCCGGTGTATTCGCCATCGGAGATGTTCGTAATAAGCCTCTGCGTCAGATCGTCACTGCAGTGAGTGATGGAGCTGTCGCTTCTAAGTTTGTAGACGAATTCCTTGCAGGATTGCCGCAATAAAGTTACAATAAAACAAACATAGCAGGATGTGACGGCATTCAGGGAGGAAAGCGTATGATACAGGAATTGTTTACTTTTATTACACAGCGTTGGGATTTTCTGTTGCCGCTTATTTATGAGCATTTACAGATATCCGCAATCGCTATTATCTTTGCCACCATAGTAGGTGTCAGTGTCGGTATTCTCATTGCGGAGAAACGAAAGGCTTCTTCTCTGACACTTGGAGTCATCAGCTTTCTGTATACGATTCCTTCCATTTCCATGCTTGGCTTTCTGATTCCGGTAACCGGGATCGGTAATACGAGCGCCATCATCGCATTAAGCATCTATGCACTGCTTCCTATTATTCGCGCTACCTATACCGGTATCACAGGTGTGGAAGAGGATATTCTGGAGGCTGCCCGCGGTATGGGAAGTACTGCTTCACAGATTCTCTGGCGCATTAAGCTCCCGCTTGCCATGCCGGTTATATTATCCGGCTTTAAAAATATGGTGGTGATGACGATTGCCCTGGCGGGTATTGCTTCCTTTATCGGAGCAGGCGGTCTGGGTGTTGCCATTTACCGCGGTATCACAACCAATAATTTAACGATGACGCTGGCAGGAAGTCTGGCAGTTGCCGTACTTGCCTTTGTCTTTGATATTCTGATGAATATTCTGGAATCCTTTTTCACAAAACGGAAGCATTCCAGAAAACAGAAGCGCACTGTGGCTGTAGTGCTTCTCTGTATTCTGCTTGCGGGATGCACAACCATGCTTGCGATTCCTTCCAAAAAGGATACCATTCATATCGCCACAAAACCAATGACAGAGGAATTTATTATCGGAGAAATGTTGAAGCAGCTGATCGAAGACCGTACAGACCTTTCCGTTGAAATAACCAAGGGAGTCGGCGGAGGTACGAGCAATATTCATCCGGCAATGGTTAAGGGTGATTTTGACATGTATCCGGAATATACCGGCACCTCATGGAGCTTTGTGTTAAAGAAAAAAGAAATACCTGAGCACGATATCCTGTACAAGGAGCTTATCAGGGAATATAAGCAGCAGTATCATCTGGAATGGACAGGCTTATACGGCTTCAATAACACCTATGGTATCGCGGTCACAAAAGAAACAGCACAGCGCTATCACTTAAAGACCTATGCTGATTTGGCCAGCGTATCCAGCCGGATGTCCTTTGGCGCAGAATATGACTATTATGAACGTGATGACGGATATGATGCTATGGTAAAAGCAAATGATTTTCATTTCAAAAAGAGTGTGGACCTGGATATCGGTCTGAAATATGATGCCCTGTTGAAGGGGGAGGTGGATGCCATTCTGGTTTTCACAACGGATGGAAGAATCAGTGATCCCGATATCGTTGTGCTGCAGGATGAAAACAATTATTTTGAGAAATATTATGCAGGAACTGTTGTTCGTGAGGAGACACTTGCCACATATCCCCAGCTACGCAGTGTTCTGGAGCTGTTAAATGGACAGATCACTGAAAAGGAAATGGCGGAGATGAACAATGATGTTGAAACCAAAGGCAGAAATGAGGCAGATGTCGCAAGAGATTTCCTTGTGAAGAAGCAGCTTCTGGAGGTGACAAAATGAGCAGCATAAGAATGGAGCATATCGTCCACTCCTATGGAGAGCATACTGTCCTGAAGGATTTCAGTATGGATATTCAGGACGGGGAGTTTATCAGTGTAATCGGTGGAAGCGGAAGCGGGAAGACAACCGTTCTGAAGCTGATCAATGGTCTTCTGATTCCGGATCAAGGCGAAATCTATGTGCAGGATAAGGCTATTCGCAAGGTGGATCAGAATGAGCTGCGCCGCAATATCGGCTATGTCATTCAAAGTATCGGTCTGTTTCCGCATATGACGATTGAGGAAAACATCGGTTATGTACTATCTCTGACGAAACAGGATTCCGCTTTGATTCAGGAGCGTGTCAAGGAAATGATGGATATCATGAAGCTGGAGAAGCAGTTGCTGACCCGCTATCCCGACGAGCTGAGCGGCGGTCAGAAGCAGCGTGTCGGCATTGCCCGTGCACTTGCTTCCCATCCGAAAATTTTGTTAATGGATGAGCCGTTTGGTGCCGTGGATGAAATTACCCGCCACTCTCTTCAGGATGAAATTCTCAGGATTTATCATGAATTGCACATCACAATTTTCTTCATCACGCATGATATCCGTGAGGTACTGCGTCTTGGAACACGCGTCATGATTATGAAGGATGGCAACATCGAACAGTTTGATACACCGGATATTGTGAAAAAACAGCCGCAGACAGAATTTGTCCGACAGCTGTTATCTTACCTGAATGAGTAAACCTAGGTATATGGAACTGTATCAAATACCTTATACATATCATAATGAAAACGGAGAGATGATGCCTGAATCAAAACAGCATACATACTCTCCATTTTCTATCTGAAAAGCAGGCAGAATACCCCACCTCGATTTTGTATACTTTTAAATCCATACAACATATACATTATATGGTCATTTACACAATTACTTCCTGTATTATTTTATATTCCAAACCTTTTCCGTATATTTTGTACTCATTTTGGAGTCACTGTGAGTACATATTGAGTTCAAGCTATTCCCAAACACTTAAGATTTTGCTTCACTCAATCGCTAGAATTTGACTCATCAATTGTTTTATTATTTCTAAATTTGTAGAAAACTCAATATGACTCGCATATTTTTATTAAAATTCTGTTTTATCAATCAAATACAAATTTTAACCATTTTATAAACATATATTAAATAAGCAGTAAATTGAAATGCTATATTGTGATATAACATCTTATATTTACTGCTTTTGCATCATCAATTTGTAATTTTTCTTGTTTAAAGTTCTTATTTAATTACTTTTAAAGCTTTATCATGGGCTAGTAAGAATGGTCTTAAATAAGCAACTGTAGAGCACATAGGCATCACATCTTCAGATAGATTAATACCTAAAACATTAATTAAGTAATTTCTTCTTTCAATCATTCTGTTATACATATCTGGATATTCTTTTTTGATTTGATTACGTAAAGATCCATTTGCTAAAAGAATTGTACTTTCAGCAGAAGAACCTGTATAACCAGAAACAGATGGAATAATGTCGATTTGTAATAACATTCCAGATTGTAATACTTCAGTTGAGTTTTCATAAATAGGAGAAGACATCCATTCTTCTTCAGCCGTTAAATGACCTGGACATAATGACCAACCATATTTTTCTCGTGGTAATTCACTTTCAATTAAATCAAATATTTCATGACCTTGTAATCCACATTTAATGTTTTCAAGCCATGCAACATAGGCGTTGAAGTATGGAATTGCTACTCTTTCTAAATAATCTTTTTGACCTTCAGGAAGTTGTGTTTCATTTTCGACAGCAAATCCGCATCTTGAACTTAAGCCACCACGGTATCCTACCGTTAAAGAAATAGGATCACCTAATTTAACAGTATTATCACGTGGAAACATATTTGCTTTAATAAATCTAGGACCACTAGAAGCTATTGTAACAATAGAAGTATGTTGTCCATTTCTAACAAGTTTATCACCTAGTTCTAGTTCATTTATGCCAAGATTTAAATCATTCATGGCATCTAAAATACAATCACTAGCTAATGCTGCACCATATTCATAATGAGCTATTTCATTTGGATTATTTGTACATCTGACGCCATTTTCACCAATAAATATTGAACATTCATTACTTAATAAGTATTCATCGCCAATAATATCAATAATATTTTTAACAATATAATATGGAACATCATATGTGTGTTTGTTATCCTCTAAAATAGAAGTGAAGTTTTTCCAGCCTACTAAACCAATTCTTTGTCCTTTATCTAAACCGGCAGAAATAAGTAAATCTTTAAATGATATATCTGTACGATTTGGCTGATTAGGAAGTGAAAATAA
>ERZ791611.2084-NODE-2084-length-10524-cov-2.669883_pt1 | contig 10524 bp, 7 predicted proteins | sample MGYA00510275_ERZ791611 | MGnify/ENA primary metagenome ERZ791611 (study PRJEB30046, sample SAMN00791912) | human gut metagenome | study: EMG produced TPA metagenomics assembly of the A metagenome-wide association study of gut microbiota in type 2... | reverse complement strand
TTTGAGGCGTGTTTCCCCTTGTACACCGACGCTAGGATTGTTTTATGAACCGGCTGTTCTACGATGTTTTAGAACAGCCGGTGATTCATGTGAAATTTTCGATATTTATAACAGATTTTCAAAAGTATCATAAAAGTTCGGATAAGATACATCTACGCACTGGCTGTCTAAGATTTTGGTTGTACCGTCGGCGATCAGTGCAGCGATGCTGAATGCCATAGCAATGCGGTGATCCAGAAGTGTATGGATCGTAGCGCCGTGCAGCGGGGAACCGCCGCGGATGATCATACCGTCTTCGGTCGGGGTGATGTCGCATCCCATTGCCTTTAAATTATCCGTGACCGTCTCGATCCGGTCGGTTTCTTTTACTTTCAGTTCAGCCGCATCTTTGATGATCGTTGTGCCCTCGGCTTGCGATGCCATGACGGCGATCATCGGGATCTCATCGATCAGAGTCGGGATCAGATCGCCCTGGATCGTTGTACCGTGCAGTTTGCTTGTGCGGACCAGGACATCGGCGATCGGTTCGCCACCCTCTGTCCGTTCATTCAAAAGTGTAATGTCGCCTCCCATATCTTCGCAGACTTTCAAAAGCCCGGCCCGAGTGGGATTGATGCCGACATTCTGCACTAAAATCTCGGAATCCGGAACAAGCAGTCCGGCTGCGATAAAATAGGCAGCGGAGGAAATGTCTCCCGGAACAGTGATGTTTTGTCCGTAAAGTTCTTCGCAGGGGCGGATGGATGCAGTTGCTTTTGTGCTGTCCAATGCATGTGTAAAACGGATATCCGCTCCGAATTCTCTTAGCATCAATTCTGTATGATTTCTGGAAAGCGCCGGTTCGGTCACAGTGGTTTCTCCGTCGGCATAAAGCCCGGCGAGCAGAATACAGGATTTGACCTGTGCTGAGGCAACCGGGGAATCATAATGGATCCCGTGCAGCGTAGCCGGTGTGATATACAAAGGCGCGCATCCGTTGTGCAGAATACTTGTGATATCTGCCCCCATTTCCGTCAAAGGTTCGATGATCCTTTTCATTGGACGGGAATTTAAGGAATCATCACCGGAAAGTTTGGAGTCAAATGGCTGCCCGGCAAGGATCCCTGCGATCAGGCGGGTGGTTGTGCCGCTGTTTCCCACATCCAGAAGCTGTGTGGGCGCCTGCAGACCGTGAAGACCTTTGCCATGTACGATCACCGAATCCTCACGGTCTTCGATTTCGATCCCGAGATTACGGAAACAATGGATCGTGGCGCGGCAGTCGGCGCCCTGCAGAAAATTATGTACGACCGTTGTGCCTTTTGCGATGGCACCAAACATAATACAGCGGTGGGAAATGGATTTGTCTCCCGGAATGGTTACTTTACCTTTTAAGCCGGTAACGGCAGCTAATTCAATCATATTTCTTCTCTCTTTCTTAAATTTCATAGACGATATAACGGTATTTCTGCAGAAGAGCGGCGGCTTTTGCTGAAGAATCTTCATCGTAAAATTCGATCCGGAGCACACCCTCTTCAAATTCCCGGTTGTGGACGATCCCGATATTTTTGATACTGATCATATTGCTGGCAAGGATCGTTGCGATCGTGGCGATTCCTCCGGTCTCGTCAATGATGTCACAGTAGATGGCAAACTGCTTTTTGATCGGTCCTGCGGAACTGTTCGGCATGGAGTTCCGGTAGTCGCGGGATGTTTCAAAAAAGGAATAAAGAGCTTTTTCCGCACCGGTGTCGATCGCCAGTTTCGCCTGATTTAATGTTTCGATATATGCGCTGAGGATCCGGGAGATGTTTTCCCGGTTTTTCAGACAGATCTGCTGCCACATGACCGGAGAGGAAGATGCGATCCGCGTGATATCTTTAAATCCGCCGGCGGCAAGCTGCTTCATCAGTTCATCTTCGGTGTCGGTCTCGCGCACAAAATTGACGAGACCGGAAGCGAGAATGTGCGGAAGATGGCTGATCGTCCCGGTGACGGCATCATGCTTTTGATAATCCAAAAGGATCGGCAGCGCCTTGAGTGATCCGATAAATGTCTTATATTCTGCGACTTTTTCTTCGGAAACTTTGGCAGACGGCGTGATAATATAGTAGGCATTTTCGATCAGATGTGCTTTTGCGTTGACAAAACCGCTTTTTTCCGAACCGGCCATCGGATGTCCGCCGATGAAATGCTCTTCCATTTCAAGTGCGATGACTTCTTCATGGATGGATGTTTTGACACTCCCTACGTCTGTCAAGATACAATCTCCTGTGATATATGGTTTCAGCTGACTTAAATAGGCAGTATTATAAGCAATCGGCGCGCATAAAAAAATATAAGCGCAGTTCTGAAAATGATCGTCGATGGAAGTGCAGGCAGTGTGGATCGTTCCCTCCTGAACTGCAAGCGCCAGAGTTTCTTTATTTTTATCAAATGCAAGAAGTTCGTAATCCGGATAATATTGGCGGATCGCTTTGGCGATCGATCCTCCGATCAGTCCGAGTCCGATGAAGCCGATACGTTTTGTAGTCATAGTCTGTTCCTCGTCTTTCTGCCGATACGGCATATATAAAAATATTCTATCACTTTAAAGTGTGATAGTAAAGAAAAAAGTCGAGTAGAAAACGAAATAATATATTGTGAAAAATTCATAAAATAGTTGTAATGTAAATAGAAATTTAGTACAATATATACATAATTTGTTTGCGCTGTGAGAACGTTAAGAGCGCACAGAAAAAGACACGCAAGGAGGCAGCAGCATGAAGGTTTACAGAACAGATGAGATTAGAAACGTGGTTTTGTTAGGACATGGCGGAAGCGGTAAGACAAGTCTGACAGAGGCGATGCTTTATGTATCAGGAGCAGCCAATCGTATGGGAAAGATTTCAGAAGCCAATACAGTCAGTGACTTTGATAAAGAAGAGCAGAAGCGTGGATTTTCAATCAGTACAAGCGTCGTACCGATCGAGTGGGAAAAAGCAAAGATCAATATTTTGGATACTCCCGGATATTTTGATTTTGTAGGAGAAGTAGAAGAAGCAGTCAGCGCAGCGGATGCCGCTGTTATTGTAGTGTCGGGAAAAGCCGGTGTTCAGGTTGGCACGGAAAAGGCATGGGAACTTTGTGATAAGTACAATCTTCCGCGTATGGTTTATGTGACGGAGATGGATGTGGACGATGCAAGCTTCCGTCAGGTTGTGGAAGATCTGACAGCGCGTTATGGAAAGAAGATCGCTCCGCATTTCCAGCCGATCCGTGAGAATGAAAAACTGGTAGGTTATATCAACGTGATCAAGAATGCGGGACGCAGATACACTGATATCGGACAGAGAGAAGAGTGTGAGATCCCGGAGTATTGTCTTCCGAACTTACAGATTTTGAGGGATTCCCTGATGGAAGCTGTAGCGGAGACAAGTGAAGAGTTCATGGAACGTTATTTTAACGGCGAAGAGTTTTCAATCGAAGAGATCCGTGCAGCGATGCGTACAGAGGTGATGGACGGCGATATCGTTCCGGTAGCGATGGGATCGAATATCCAGGCGCAGGGCGTGGCAAATCTGCTTTCCGATATTGTCCGTTTCTTCCCGAGTCCGGACAAGAGAAAATGTGTGGGATTGAACCGGACAACCAATGATATGTTTGAAGCAAATTATGATTTTGCAAAAGCAAAGAGTGCTTATGTGTTCAAGACGATGGTAGACCCGTTTATCGGAAAGTACTCATTTGTGAAAGTGTGTTCCGGTGTGCTTAAAGGAGACGATGTTCTTTATAACGCGGGGGCAGATGCGGAGGAGAAGCCGGGCAAACTTTACACGATGTGCGGCAATAAACCGACGGAAGTAACCGAATTGTTTGCAGGTGACATTGGTGCTATCGCCAAATTGGCAACTACAAAGACCGGGGATACGCTCTCCACGAAGAATACACAGATTTTATATCAGAAGACAGATTATTCCTCGCCGTATACATATATGAGATACGTTGTAAAGAATAAGGGGGATGAAGACAAAGTATCTCAGGCACTTGCGAAGATGATGGCAGAAGACGTGACGTTAAAAGCAGTCAACGACAGTGAAAACCGGCAGTCGCTTCTGTATGGTATGGGGGATCAGCATCTTGAGATCGCGGCAAGTAAGATCGCGGCAAGATATAAAGTCGAGATCACACTGGAAACTCCGAAAGTGGCATTCCGCGAGACGATCCGGAAGAATTCCGATGTGGATATGAAATATAAGAAACAATCCGGAGGACATGGACAGTACGGTCATGTTAAGATGCGGTTTGAGCCGTCGGGAGATCTGGAAACTCCATATGTATTTGAAGAAGAGGTCGTAGGCGGAGCGGTTCCGAAGAATTATTTCCCGGCAGTGGAAAAGGGGCTTCAAGATTCTGTTGTAAAAGGTCCTCTGGCAGGGTATCCGGTAGTAGGTGTGAAAGCAACACTTTATGATGGATCTTATCATCCGGTAGATTCTTCAGAAATGGCATTTAAGACGGCAACTGTGCAGGCATTTAAGAAAGGATTTATGGAAGCACATCCTGTCCTGTTAGAACCGATCGCTTCATTAAAAGTGACCGTTCCGGACAGCTATACAGGTGATGTGATGGGAGATCTGAATAAGAGACGGGGAAGAGTGCTCGGTATGAACCCGCTGATGGGCGGCAAGCAGGTGATCGAAGCGGATATTCCAATGACAGGATTGTTTGGATATTGTACGGTGCTTCGTTCTATGACGGGGGGAAGAGGCACTTATGAGTACAGCTTTGCAAGGTATGAGCAGGCACCGTCAGATGTACAGGAAAAAGAGATCGCAGCACGTTCAGAAGAAGAGTAGGAATAAAAGAGGACGTATAATTTTATGCAGAGTAAAAAGCAGTGCCAGATGCTTGACGGCACTGCTTTTTTGGGGTTGCGCGAGCCAAAGTCCGGGCTTGCCCGGGACCTTGGCGATTGCTTACAATCCCGGAATGTGCCTTTTGGCACTTCCGGTGATTCGGCAAATACCGCGTCGGATTTCTCGCTTTATTTTGGGGGGGATTTTCAGACGTTGTTTTAAAAGGGAAAAGGATTGTACTTTCTATATAAAGGTGTTATAATTCTTCTACTGTCCAATTGGGGGGATAATTGTCCCGAGCGGGCAGTTACAGAGTAAAAAAAGAAGAGGAAAAGAAAAATGAAGATTGTCATTATCGGGGACGGTAAGGTAGGCTATATGCTTGCTAAAAAGCTGTCGGAAGAAGATTATGATATTGTTCTGATCGACAGTAATGAGAAAAAGCTCGGTGAAGCGATGAACCGTCTGGATGTATTCTGTGTAACCGGAGAGGGTGGAAGTGTTGAGGTACAGAAAAGCGCAGGAGTTCCGGAGGCAGACCTTGTGATCGCATGTACTTCCACAGATGAATGCAATATGTTGAGTTGTCTGATCGCGCGCAGACTAGGGGCAAGACATACGATTGCCAGAGTGCGTAATCCGATTTATTTTAAGCAGATTGATATTTTGAAAGAAGACCTTCATCTGAGCATGGCAGTGAATCCGGAAATGACTGTGGCCGGAGAGATTTCCCGGCTGCTTTTAGTGCCATCGGCAAGCAAGGTTGAGACGTTTGTCAAAGGAAGAGTGGAGCTGATCGAATTCCCGGTGATAGGGGACAGTTCTCTGGTCGGTATGTCGTTGGCGCAAATGTATGCAAAGTATCAGATCAAAGTACTTGTGTGTGCAGTGGAAAGAGAAAGCAATGTGTTTATCCCGGATGGAGAATATGTGATGCAGGCAGGCGACCGTCTGCATATGGCGGCATCCCATGCAGAAATCAATGATTTCTTTAAGACGTTGGGGCATAAAAAAGCACAGACAAAGATCAGGCGGGTTCTGATCTGCGGAGGTGGACGGGTCAGCTACTATCTGGCGACACGGCTCTGCAACATGGGGATGCAGGTGAAGATCATTGAAAAAGATTCGGAGAAATGTGAAAATCTCTGTGAGATCCTTCCGAAAGTAACGATCATCAATGGCGATGCATCGGATCACGATCTGCTGATCGAAGAGGGCATTGGAGAGACGGACGCATTTATTGCGCTGACCGGAATGGATGAGGAAAATATCATCATGGCATTGTTTGCGCAAAGTCAGCAAGTTCCGAAAGTGATCGTGAAGATCAATGAAGAAAGACGGGCGCGGATGGTAGAGGATTTCGGGCTGGACAGTGTTGTATCGGCTAAAACTGCGACTGCAGATGCGATCCTGAGCTATGTCCGTGCAAGAAGAAATTCTCAGGGAAGTGCTAATGTGGAGACGATGTATCAGCTTGTAGATGGAAAAGTGGAAGCACTGGAATTTGCGATCAAGGCGAAGACAAGATACACAGATATACCTCTGAAAGAACTGTCTCTGAAATCTAATAATCTGATCGCCTGTATCGTCAGAAATCGGAAGATCATTTATCCGAGCGGGGATGATTGTATCCGGGTTGGAGACAATGTGATCGTAGTTACTATGGAAAAGCAGATTCAGGATATTGAAGAGATTTTGTTGTAGGTGCGGACATGAATAACAAGATGATTGTATATATTATTGCAAAAATGCTCGGAGTAGAGGGGGCTGTCCTTTTGATTCCGGCATTCGTTGCATTCCTCTATGGGGAAAGCGACGCTATTCAGTTTTTGATCGTCAGTGCGGTTCTTGGCGCTATTTTCTTCATTTTCGGAAGAAAAAGACCGGAAAACAAAGTCATTTACGCGAAAGAGGGACTTGTGATCGTCGGGCTTGCCTGGATTCTCTGGTCTTTATTTGGAGCGTTGCCATTTGTGCTGACCGGAAGCATTCCAAGTTATGTGGATGCATTTTTTGAAACCGTGTCCGGATTCACGACAACAGGATCTACTATTCTCACAGATATTGAAGCTCTTCCGAAAGGTGTGGCTTTTTGGAGGAGTCTGACTCACTGGATCGGCGGAATGGGTGTGCTTGTATTCGTTATGATGCTCACTTCTCTGGATGATGAGCATTCCATGCACCTGATGCGTGCGGAAGTACCGGGACCGGAAGCGGATAAACTGGTGCCGAAAGCGAGAGCGACGGCCAGGATCCTTTATTTGATGTATTTTGTGCTTACAGCGGCGGAAGTAGTGTTTTTGATGTTCGGCGGAATGAGTTTTTATGATGCGCTGCTTCATTCATTCAGTACGGCGGGAACCGGAGGATTTTCCAATCGAAATGCCAGTGTGGCGTATTATGACAGTGCCTATATCGACGGTGTGATCACGGTATTTATGATTTTATTTGGAGTAAACTTTAATCTGTATTTCCTGATCCGACTGAAGAATTGGAAAGATGCATTGAAAAATGAAGAACTTCATGCATATCTTGGGATCATTGCAGGAGCGGTTGCGATCGTAACTGTTAATATTCTCGGCATTTATGGAAATATCGTGCATGCATTCCGGTATGCGTCGTTTCAGGTTGCGTCTGTGATCACGACAACGGGATTTTGTACAGCGGATTTTAACCTGTGGCCCGAATTGTCCAAGGTTGTATTATTAGGGATCATGGTGATCGGAGCGTGTGCCGGATCTACCGGAGGCGGAATCAAAGTATCTCGTTTTTTGATCCTTGTGAAAAGTATCAAGCAGGAAGTAAGAAGAATGCTGCATCCGAAAGCAGTAACGATCGTAAAGATCAATGGAAAACGTGTGGGGAATGATACGATACGGAGCGTTTACATCTATTTTATCAGCTACATTCTTGTGATGATGGTGTCAATCCTGCTTGTTTCGATCAATAATTTTGATTTTGCCACAACATTCAGTTCGGTACTGACAACACTAAATAATGTCGGACCGGGAATTTCCATGGTGGGACCGGTGGAAAATTTCCATATGTTCTCGCCGTTGTCAAAACTTGTATTTTGCATGGATATGTTGTTGGGACGTTTGGAAATCTTCCCATATCTGCTTTTGATGTCACCGGAACTTTGGAGACGCAGATTTTAGGGTGGTTTATCATAAATGGAAAGAGGTGGAAAAGGACGGCACAGATACAGAAGAGGGGGAAAACAGCAGATTTGTAAAAAGAAAGGGACAAAGTATGAAAAAAGGAAAAATGAAGCTGGTCGCAGTGATCGCGGCTCTGGTATTTGCGGCAGTGTATTACTATGTGGCACTTCCGGCAGTGAATATCCATTCCTCGGATCTGTGGATGTTTATGATCATTGTCGTGCTGATCGTGGCGGCAGTGTATCTCGGAAAGAAGAAACCAACACGTTTTGAATTAAAGAGGCTGAAAGGATTTAAAGTGATCGTGGCAGCCGGTGTTTTGGTTGTGGGAGCATATTTGATCGGAAGTCTGTTGTCTTCACCGATCATCAATGCAAAAAAATACCAGCAGCTTTTAAAGGTGGAAGAGGGAGAATTTACAAAAGATATTGAAGAACTATCGTTTGATCAGATCCCTCTTCTGGATAAAGATTCTGCAACACTTCTTGGAAATCGTAAAATGGGAAGCATGGTAGATATGGTTTCTCAGTTTGAAGTGGATGAATTATATAGTCAGATCAACTATCAGGATCAGCCGGTGAGAGTATCACCGCTTCGTTATGCGAATCTGATCAAATGGTTTACGAACCAGAAAGATGGAATTCCGGCATATGTAAAGATTGATATGGCGACACAGAATACTGAGTTGGTGAAGCTTAAAGAGGGAATGAAATATACGACAAGCGATCATTTTAACCGGAATATTTATCGTCATCTTCGTTTTAAATATCCGACTTATATTTTTGATGATCTGAGTTTTGAAATTGATGAAGAGGGTGTACCGTACTGGGTATGTCCGGTGAAGAAGTATAATATCGGTCTGTTTGGCGGTGTGACCGTGGGCAGAGTTGTACTTTGCAATGCTGTTACGGGAGAAACAGAAGATTATGCGATCGATGAAGTTCCGGAATGGATCGACCATGCATATTCGGCTGATCTGCTGGTACAGTTGTATGACTATTACGGAACATTAAAACATGGATATTTCAATAGTATTCTGGGGCAGAAAGACTGTCTGATCACTACAAATGGATATAACTATCTTGCGATCGACGATGATGTTTGGGTATATACAGGCGTAACATCTGTAAGCGGAGACCAGTCAAATGTTGGATTTGTATTGATGAACCAGCGTACAATGGAAACGAAATTCTATGCGATCGAAGGTGCAACCGAGGCGTCCGCAATGTCTTCAGCGGAAGGTCAGGTGCAGAATCTGAAATATGTGGCTACATTCCCGCTTCTGTTAAATATTTCCGGAGAGCCGACATATTTTATCGCACTGAAAGATGATGCAGGGCTGGTGAAAAAGTATGCAATGGTAAATGTGCAGAAATATCAGATCGTTGCGATTGGAGATACGGTCAGTGAATGTGAGGAAGTTTATACGGAACTGATGTACCAAAACGGAATTAAAGTGGATGAGCCGGATAACCGGGAAGTTGAGACGATGACTGCAAAGATTTCCAAGATCGCTCAAGGTGTCATAGAGGGAAATTCTCACTATTATATTATGCTGGAAGGATCGGAAGATATTTTTGACGTGTCAGTGGTAGATTTCATCGATATTATCAAATATGATGTCGGCGATGAAGTGACTGTCGAATATAAGAAAGATGAAAAAGCGAATACAGTACTTTCTTTGAATGGAAGCAGTCCGAATAGAAGTGCTTCCAAAGGAGAGGCTGCTGAAGCAGATACAGGGGAAAACAGTCAGAGTGAAAATGATTCGGATACAGAAAATCCAGAGGAATAGAATCTGAAACAGAGCAACTCTCAGAGTGAAGAGTAGAGTAAAAAAGAAAGAAAAATCAGAGAAAGAGAGCAGTAACTTCAAGAAAGAAGAATGCTGTTCTCTTTTTTTGATTTTTATGAAAATGTATTTACTGTGTTAGAAATAGAATGAAGAGAGTCTCTTTATCCGAAATAATCAAATAAACTCGGCAACAGAAGAAAAATGCGACAATTATTCCGTTTAAAACCGGGAAATCCTATTATTGTCTGAATTGCATGAAATAAATAAAAAACAAGAAAAACGTTGACAATTAATGGAGACGATGGTAAGATAGTCTTCGTCGCTGAGGGGACAGGAACAAAACAAAAAAGATTTGCAGACCGGGGCTTGGCTGCCGCTGGGATACAAAGGAGATGTTTCGTTCCGGAAACCGTAAGTACAGAAGAGATGATCCTGGATCATCCGGCGGCAAACATCGAAGCTGAATGAAAGAACTTGAAAAAAGTTGTTGACAAACAGGAAACGATGTGATAATCTATTAAAGCTGTCGCTTGAACAGACAGCGGAAAACAAAGAACCTTGATAACTGAACAATAGACAACAGATCCTTGAAAATTTCTTAAGAGAAGATTTTTAAGAACGGTTTGAAACAAACCAAACAGTAAAAAGGAAAAGAATTGCTAGCAGCGATTCTTGACCAAGACAAACACTTTTAACGAGAGTTTGATCCTGGCTCAGGATGAACGCTGGCGGCGTGCTTAACACATGCAAG
>ERZ791611.2081-NODE-2081-length-10533-cov-4.182955_pt1 | contig 10533 bp, 8 predicted proteins | sample MGYA00510275_ERZ791611 | MGnify/ENA primary metagenome ERZ791611 (study PRJEB30046, sample SAMN00791912) | human gut metagenome | study: EMG produced TPA metagenomics assembly of the A metagenome-wide association study of gut microbiota in type 2... | reverse complement strand
CTTTTCGCTTTACCGAAGTAAGCGCGATGTAACATCGCCAGCGAATAAACAGATGCAAAGACCAGCCCAAAGGTAGAGATAACGGTAATCACCGGGACAACCTGGAAGCTGCCGAACAGAATCATAAATTCGCCGACGAAGTTACCGGTGCCAGGCATCCCAAGCGTTGCCACCGCAAAGAACAGCGACAGTGCTGGCAGCCATTTCATCTTGCTCCACAGACCGCCCATCATGCGCATGTCGCGGGTATGGATACGTTCATAAAGCTGACCGCAGAGAATAAACAGACCCGCCGCCGACAAGCCGTGCGCAATCATCTGGATTACCGCGCCCTGGTAGGCCAACTGGCTGCCAGTGTAGATAGCAATCAGCACGAAGCCCATGTGGGAAACCGAGGTGTAGGCGATCAGACGTTTGATATCGGTCTGGGCGAAGGCCATCCACGCACCGTAGAAGATGCCGATAACACCCAGCCACATAGCAATTGGCGCGAACTCTGCCGACGCGTTCGGGAACAGCGGCAGGGAGAAACGCAGCAAACCGTAAGCGGCAGTTTTCAGCAAGATCCCCGCGAGGTCCACGGAACCGGCGGTTGGAGCCTGTGAGTGCGCATCCGGCAGCCAGCCATGCAGCGGAACCACCGGCATTTTGACTGCGAAGGCGATGAAGAAGCCCAGCATTAACAGGTATTCCACACCACTGGACATTGGCGTATTCAGCAGCTCTTCATAGTTGAAGGTCCAGACGCCGGTCGCATTGTAGTGAACAAAAACCAGCGCCAGGATGGCGATCAACATCACCAGACCACTCGCCTGGGTGTAAATGAAGAACTTGGTTGCCGCCGTGATACGCGTTTTACCGTCAGAGGCTTTATGCCCCCACAGTGCGATCAGGAAGTACATCGGCACCAGCATCATTTCCCAGAAGAAGAAGAACAGGAACATGTCGATGGCAAGGAACACGCCGATAACGCCGCCCAGGATCCACATCAGGTTGAGGTGGAAGAAGCCCTGATATTTTTCGATCTCTTTCCACGAACAGAGTACCGCCAGCACACCGAGCAGACCGGTCAGCACGACCATCAGCAGCGACAGCCCGTCAATGGCGAGATGGATAGAGATACCAAAACGCGGGATCCACGGCATGTCGAATTCAGACTGCCACTGCGGAATTCCGGCGGATTGCGTCAGTGAATAACCGCCCTGCAACCACAGTTGCAGCGACAGCGCCAGCGTCAATCCCATGGTGATCAGCGCGATCCAGCGCGGCACCTTGACGCCAAAGCGTTCGGTCTGCCAGCACAGGAAGCCGCCAATAAAGGGAATTAATATTAGCCAGGGTAGTAACATGGCGATCTTTATTCCTTGTAAAAGTCCCGTCAGGACCGGATTTTCAACGAATTCTCACGACAGAAAATTCTCTTCGGACTGGGGGTAGTGTCGGATGCGCCGCGAAGGCGGCTTATCCGACCTACGTTCTTATATGCCCAGGGGCAATCCCACAATCCTTAACTCAACGCAGTACCATCAACAGTGCCAGCACCACGACCGCACCGATGCTCATGGATGCCACATACCAGCGCAGATAACCGTTCTCGCTTAACAGCAGACCTTTACCTGCAAAGCGGGAAAGGACAGCCGGGATGTTCATCATTGAGTTCAGCGGATCGCGTTTCAGCAACCAGGCAATACCCAGGAACGGCTTGACGAACACTTTGTCGTACAGCCAGTCAAAGCCCCAGGCGTTGTACCACCAGGTGCCCAGCAGACGGCCCGGCGCACTGTTGGCGATGGAAGTCACCAGAGTACGTTTACCCAGCCACAGCCAGGCTGCCAGCAGAATGCCGACCACCGCGACCACGCCAGAGGTAATTTCCAGGGTCAACATGCTGCCGTGCGCCAGTTCCGTCGTTTGCGGAAGCACGCCCTGCAGCGGCGGTACAATCAGTGCGCCAACGAAGGTGGAAAGGATCAGCAGCACAATCAGCGGCAGGCTGTGAGTTACCCCTTTCACGGCGTGAGCGTGAATTTGTTCTTTTCCGTGGAAGACGATGAAAATCATACGGAAGGTGTAGAGCGAGGTCATAAACGCACCGACCAGACCTGCCACCATCAGATTGATATGACCATTCGCCATCGCACCCGCGAGGATCTCATCCTTACTGAAGAAGCCCGCAGTGACCAGCGGCAGTGCCGACAGTGCTGCGCCGCCCACCAGGAAGCAGAGATAAACCAGCGGAATAGATTTACGCAGACCGCCCATCTTGAAGATGTTCTGTTCGTGATGGCAGGCCAGAATGACGGAACCGGATGCCAGGAACAGCAGCGCTTTAAAGAACGCGTGAGTCATCAAGTGGAAAATCGCCGCATCCCATGCCTGCACGCCAAGCGCGAGGAACATGTAGCCAATCTGGCTCATGGTAGAGTAAGCGAGAACACGTTTGATATCGGTCTGTACCAGCGCGGCAAAACCGGCCAGCAGCAGCGTAACCGCCCCAACAATGCCCACCAGATGCAGAACTTCCGGCGTCATCAGGAACAGGCCGTGGCTACGGGCGATCAGGTAGACACCCGCGGTTACCATGGTTGCGGCGTGGATCAGCGCGGAGACAGGCGTCGGGCCCGCCATCGCGTCGGCAAGCCATGTCTGCAACGGCAACTGCGCAGATTTACCGACCGCACCGCCCAGCAGCATCAGCGTCGCCCACATCAGCATGTTATTGCCGTCAGCAAAGTGCGCTGGTGCCAGTTCCACCATTTCGCGGAAGTTCAGGGTGCCCAGTTCGTTGTAAAGAATGAACAGCGCGAAAGCGAGGAAGACGTCACCCACACGGGTCACGACGAATGCCTTCATTGCCGCTGCGCCATTCTTCGGATCGGTGTAATAGAAACCGATCAGCAGATAGGAGCACAGGCCCACGCCTTCCCAGCCGAGGTACATCAGCAGCAGGTTGTCGGCAAGCACCAGAACCACCATGCTGGCGATGAACAGGTTGGTGTAAGCGAAGAAGCGAGAGTAGCCCTCTTCACCGCGCATATACCAGGAGGCGTACATGTGAATAAGGAAACCCACACCAGTGACCACCGAGAGCATGGTCAGCGACAGGCCGTCCAGCACCAGGTTAAAACCGATGTTAAAGTCGCCTACCGACATCCACGTCCACAGCGGCTGGCTGTATGCCTGCTCGCCGTTAGCGAAGAAATCAACGCCGATAAAGGCGGTTACCAGCGCCGCCAGGCCCACAGAGCCTACGCCGACGATCGCCGAGACGTTTTCAGACCAGCGCCCACGGGAGAATGCCAGCAGGACGAAGCCAATCAATGGCAAAATAATGGTTAAGGCAAGCATGTTCATCCGCGCATCTCACTTACTGAATCAATGTTCAGGTTCTGGCGACGACGGTGAAGTTGCAGCAGCAGCGCTAGGCCGATACTCGCTTCTGCCGCCGCGAGGCTGATGGCGAGAATGTACATCACCTGACCGTCGGTCTGGCCCCAGTAGCTTCCGGCGACCACAAAGGCCAGCGCGGAGGCGTTAATCATGATTTCCAGACCAATCAACATAAACAGCAGATTGCGACGGATAACCAGACCGGTTAAGCCAAGAACGAATAAGATTGCCGCGAGGATCAGTCCATGTTGTAAGGGGATCATGCGTGCTCCTCCGTTTTTCTTTTCGCGCTGTCGTCTTTACGATTGCTCAGCACTTCACCCGCACGCTCTTCACGACCGACGTGGAAGGCCACAACCAGACCCGCGAGCAGCAGCATAGAAGCCAGTTCCACCGCCAGTACGTAAGGCCCGAACAGCGTAATACCCACTGCTTTAGCACTGATTGGCGTACCGTCGATACCCTGATCGTTAACACCGAGGATGGCGTAAACAATCACCACCAGCATGATGGCCGACAAAATTGCCGGACCAATCCACACCTGCGGTTTCAGCCACTGGCGTTCCTGTTCGATTTCTGAACCGCCCAGGTTGAGCATCATCACCACGAACACGAACAGCACCATAATGGCACCCGCGTAGACGATAATTTCCAGCGCACCGGCGAAGTAAGCGCCCAGTGAGAAGAACACCCCAGAAATCGCCAGCAGCGAAATAATCAGGTACAGCAGTGCGTGTACCGGATTGGTATGGGTGATCACTCGCAAGGTCGCAAGTATGGCTATCAGGCCACAGATATAAAAAGCGAACTCCATTGCCCCTCTCCTTACGGTAACAGGCTCTTGACGTCGATAGGCTTGGCTTCGTTCTCTGCTTCGCCCTTATCTTTGCCGTCGATTGCCATACCTGCCATCCGGTAGAAGTTATATTCCGGGTATTTGCCCGGACCGGAGATCAGCAGATCCTCTTTCTCGTAAACCAGATCCTGGCGCTTGTATTCCCCCATTTCGAAATCCGGGGTTAACTGAATCGCCGTGGTCGGACAGGCTTCTTCGCACAGACCACAGAAAATGCAGCGTGAGAAGTTGATGCGGAAAAATTCCGGATACCAGCGACCGTCTTTGGTTTCTGCTTTTTGCAGCGAGATACAGCCGACCGGGCAGGCTACCGCGCAGAGGTTACAGGCTACGCAACGCTCTTCGCCGTCCGGGTCGCGGGTCAGAACGATACGACCACGATAACGGGGCGGCAGATAGACCGGTTCTTCCGGGTACATTCGCGTTTCGCGTTTGGCGAACGCGTGCAGGCCGATCATCCAGATACTACGAACCTGGGTGCCGAAACCTACTAACAATTCTTTTAAGGTCATGGTCTTATTGCCCCTTATTGCGCCTGCCAGAGAATGACAGCCGCCGTTACCAGCAAGTTGATCAGCGTCAGCGGCAGGCAGATTTTCCAGCCGAAGGACATTACCTGGTCATAACGCGGACGCGGTAACGACGCACGAATCAAAATGAACATCATCATAAAGAACGCGGTTTTCAGCGCGAACCAGATGAAAGGAGGTAACCACGGGCCATTCCAGCCGCCGAAGAACAGCGTGACGATCAGCGCTGAAACGGTGACGATACCGATGTATTCACCCACGAAGAACAGACCGAACTTCATGCCGGAATATTCAATGTGGTAACCATCCGCCAGTTCCTGCTCGGCTTCCGGCTGGTCAAACGGGTGACGGTGACACACCGCCACGCCGGCGATGGCGAACGTCACGAAGCCGAAGAACTGCGGGATAACGTTCCACAGATGCGCCTGGTTGTTGACGATATCGGTCATATTGAATGACCCCGCCTGCGCCACCACGCCCATCAGGGAGAGACCGAGAAACACTTCGTAGCTCAGGGTCTGCGCGGAAGCACGCATCGCCCCCAGCAGGGAGTCCGGAAGAGGAGTATTAAATGAAAGAAAAAGTAGTTGTCGGCATGTCCGGAGGTGTAGATTCCTCCGTGGCGGCCTATCTGTTAAAAGAACAGGGATACGATGTAATCGGTGTCACTATGCAGATCTGGCAGGATGAGGATGTCTTTGTGCAGTCACAGGAAGGTGGCTGCTGTGGACTTTCTGCAGTGGAGGATGCCCGCCGCGTGGCGGAGCGTCTGGAAATTCCTTATTATGTGATGAATTTTAAGGAAGATTTCCACAAATATGTCATTGATTATTTTGTGTCAGAATACGAAAAAGCGCGTACACCAAATCCGTGTATCGCCTGCAACCGTTATGTCAAGTGGGAGTCACTGCTTCATCGATCACTGGAGATTGGTGCGGATTATATTGCCACCGGACACTATGCGCGTATCATGCAGCTGCCGAATGGCCGCTATACGATCCGCAATTCCGTTACAGCGGCGAAGGATCAGACCTACGCACTTTACAATCTGACACAGGATCAGCTTTCCCGTACCCTGATGCCGGTGGGAGATTATGATAAGCCTCATATCCGCCAGATCGCAGAGGAGATCGGGCTTCCGGTTGCCACAAAGCATGATAGTCAGGATATCTGTTTTGTACCGGATCATGATTATGCCTCTTTTATTACACAGGAGACCGGAAAAGAAAGCAAACCGGGTAATTTTGTCGATGAAGAAGGAAACATTATGGGACAGCACCGCGGGCTGATTCATTACACGATCGGGCAGCGCAAGGGCCTTGGCATTTCTTCATCCACGCCTATTTTTGTCAAGGAACTTCGTCCGCAGACAAACGAAGTCGTGCTTTGCAAGTCCGAAAGCCTGTTTTCTCGTGACTGTCATGTGGATAATATCAATTATATGGCAGAAGAAAAGTTGACCGGGCCGGTCAAGGCTATCGGTAAAATCCGCTACTCGCATGCAGGTGCACCGTGTACGCTGTATCCGAAGCCGGACGGAACACTGCTGGCACAGTTTGACGAACCGCAGCGTGCCATGACGCCTGGCCAGGCTGCTGTCTTTTATCAGGACGATCATGTGCTGTGCGGTGGAACAATTGAAACCAAATAAAAATTCTTGGAGAGATCATGATTTTGTATCTCTCCTTTTTTACATGATATCCATTTTTGTTTTGCCTTCTTGACATAACATAGGGAAAAGACTATCATAAAATAAACAGACTAACAGCAGTTACAACAGACTAACTGCGGAACTTTGAAAGGAGAAGAATTATGAAAAAGATGCGCAAAGCATTACTCGCACTGTTATTGTCCATTACGGTAGCAGGAACATCTGCAGCACCGGTTATGGCGGCAGGCACCAACACAAGTGTACCAACGATCCCGGCAGAGGAGTCCGACAGCTCCAAGGCAGAAAAATTATTTACCGCGGTAAAAGGCGATTACATCCAGTTGTTCAAGGATGCATTATTTGATGTAAAATACAATAAGTATTGGAACGATGACGCAGCAGCCGTTGTCGGAGGAAGTGCTGCAGCAGAAGCCGTAAAGACGCTGAAGGCTTCCGTGGGTTCTACGACCTACGGTGACAAAGCAGATCCAAATGCATTTTACTGTTGTGGATTTATCAATGATGTAAAGGAAGTTTCTTTCCAGGACGGTGGCAAAGTAGAATTTACCACAAGCGACAGCAAAAAAGTTTCCCATAAGTATAAGTTTTTGAAAAAAGATGCACTCAGCGGTGTGATGGAAGGTTATGTATTCCAGAGCACAGACAAAAACGAGGATGAGTTTAAGTATGTATTCCTCTGCCCGGATACTCCGGCAACAACCTATCACATTGAATTCCGTTACGGCAGCGATCTGACAGAACTGTTAAAACTCAACACCGGAAAATATGCAAACTGGGTAGGCTCCGGTATCTTAAAGAGTGCACTGACAGAGAAAAACGAGCAGATGATCCAAAACTGCATCGCTTTATTCTGTACCGAAAATCTTGCAGAAATGAAGAATGCAGATACCGCAGCACAGCAGAGCGTTTTAGCAGGTGTCTGGGATGCAGATATGTCCGCATATGCCAGCAATCCGCAGTATAAAAACGCAAAAACGTATTGTGAACTGAAAGCGGACGGAACCGGAGTGACGTATTTCGATCCGAATGGAACCGGAACATATACCGAGAGTCCATTTACATTTTATGCATATGACAATGATGGAAAAGAAGATGTAAGCAGTGGTGTATACATCTCAACCGACAGTGAGAAACTTACAAAGGCCAGCAAGTATGCCATCACAAAGAAAGGTGAGGCAACCATCCTTACCTTTGAGACTCCGGACGGTTCTTCCATCAGCTATATCAAGCGTGACACAAAAGTTGCAGTTGTCAGCGAAAATACCACATTGTATGTAAAGGGTAAGACTAATATCCTTGCAAATGTCGTATCCGGAAGCGGAATTACAACTTACACCAGCAGCAACCCGAAGGTAGCCAAAGTAGATGCCAACGGTAAAGTTACCGCTGTAAAGAAAGGCTCTGTTATCATCACCGCAACTAACAACGGTGTAAGTGGACAGGTAAAAATTACCGTTAAAAATCCAACCTTAAACAAAAAGACAGTAACCCTGAAAAAAGGTAAGACTGCGAAGTTAAGCGTAAAGGGAAGCATTGGAAAAGTAACTTACAAATCTTCGAATACTAAGATCGCAGCCGTATCTTCCAAGGGTGTGATCAAGGCAAAGAAAGCAGGAAAAGTTACCATTACTGTAAAATCTAACGGTATCACAAATAAGTGCAAAGTCACTGTAAAAAATAAATAAATTTTGTAGAAAAACTAAAATGGAGAAAGACTCATGAGAGATTCGTGGGTCTTTTTTCATTTTATAGAAAATACCGTTTTTGCGCACCGGAAATTATAGATGGAAATTTCATTGATGGTATTTTGTGAAACAATAGTTCTATTGAAGTATTTATATGAATGGGTATTGTCAAATTATAAATAAAGGACGAGTTCTATATAATCAAAATTCATAGGAAAGAGCATCGTGATACCTATATCAATAAAATTCAGTAAAAGATGCCATCGTGGTATCTATACCAATAAAATTCATGTAAAAGATACCATTGCGGTACCTATATATTGAAAATTTAACATTCAGATACCGGAAAGTCTCTATAGATCAAAAATTGCTTCTCCAGATACCACGTTTTCGAAAAAACCGGTATCTGGAGAAGCAATTTTTACTATATAGGTGACATTTCCTGATTTCATGCATTAAAATTTCGGAAAACCGTCACCTAAAACTTTAATTTTTCATCTATAGATACCCGGCCTTATCATCAAGTGATTTAACAGGGTATTTTTATGTTTATTCTAGTTCATGGGATTCGTAACTGCTTTTAAGGCGTCCCTTTAACTGCAAGTTCTGGCGCCTTTATATTTGTCGCATAGAAAAAACTTGTATTTAAAACAGTTTCTTGCAAATCCGTACCTTTGATTTCCGCAAAAGGCGCCCGTTCTACGCAGTCAAACCTAATTCTAAAAAGGGTACAGTAATCACAAAACAGGCAATTTTAGAAATTTTAAAAACCCACAAAGCCTTTGAAACCGGGACTTAATAAAATTTTTAGAAATTTTATTAGCACTCATACTTGACGAGTGCTAATAACGTGTTATAATAGGGGCATAAACAAAGAACAAAACGTTTACAGGAGGAAATGACTTATGTACGATTTATTTGATACATTTTTTAACCCATGGTATGACGATAGTGAATATAACAAGAAAGCCCCGAAGCAGCAGGCACCGCAGAATACACAGAACCTGATGAAGACAGATATCAGAGAACTGGCAGACGGATATGAGCTGCAGATGGAACTGCCTGGTTATAAGAAAGAAGAAGTGCAGGCAGCATTGCACAAAGGCTATCTGACGATCAGTGCAGCCAAGAGTGCAGAAGAGACCGTGGAAGGTAAGTATCTGCGCCGCGAGCGTTATACCGGAAGCTGCCAGAGATCATTCTATGTGGGCGAGTATCTCCGTCAGGAAGATATCCGAGCAAGTTTCCAGAACGGTATTCTTACCCTGTTTGTTCCAAAGGAAGATAAGACAAAGACAGAAGAAAAGAAATATATTACTATTGCGTAATCCTTTATAAATATCCCCTGATTTTTGAGCCGTTGCAGGTATTTTTCCTGCGGCGGCTTTTTTCGCGTCACAATTCTTTTTTCCGAAGAAACAAAACTTTATATACAGGTATAGAGGCAAGTGGCAATGATTGATGTTGCTTAATGATGAAAAAGGCAATATAATAAATGGATTGAGATGAAATGATACAGGAAAAAAGAGAGAATTTTATGTTTACAAACGATACAATTTTTTATAAAAAACTCCTGGGTCTTATGCTTCCGATGATGCTGCAGAACCTGATGCTGGCACTGGTTGCCGTGGCAGATGCGTTTATGCTCGGAGGGATGGACCAGAATTACATGTCGGCAGTTTCACTTGCCACGCAGATTCAGTTTATTCAGAATATGCTTCTTTCTGCTGCAACCGGAGGACTGGCGATTCTCGGGGCACAGTACTGGGGCAGGGGCAATATCAAAACGCTGGATGATATTTTCTGTATGGCACTGCGGCTTTGTGGTCTGGTGTCGATTGCATTTTTCATTGCCTGTATCTGTTTTCCACAGTATCTGATGCTGTTTTTTACGGATGAACCGGTATTGATCGGTTATGGCGTGCAGTATCTGCGGATTGCCGGATGTTCTTATCTGCTTACAGGAATTTCCCAATGCTATCTGGTGGTTATGAAAATCAGCGAGCACGCATTGACAACGGCACTGATCAGTTCTGCTACGGTAGGAATCAATATTGCACTGAATGCCATTTTGATCTACGGAAAACTGGACATTACCCCGATGGGTGTCCGGGGTGCAGCAACAGCGACATTAAGCGCAAGGATGATAGAACTGGCCTGTTGTATCCTGATTTCCAGCCGTCCGGGCTACATCCGTCCGTATCTGACCCGTCTGTTTCAAAGAAACCGGGAACTGGCACGGGATTTCCGGAAATGCGCAATGCCGATTCTCGGTGCGTCCCTGTTCTGGGGAGTCGGATTTACTTCGTATTCTTCTTTTATGGGACATCTGGGAGTAGACGCGGCCGCTGCCAATTCTGTGGCGGCTCTGGGCGGCAGCGGAACTGTATGTGACCACGG
>ERZ791611.2075-NODE-2075-length-10565-cov-2.385347_pt1 | contig 10565 bp, 9 predicted proteins | sample MGYA00510275_ERZ791611 | MGnify/ENA primary metagenome ERZ791611 (study PRJEB30046, sample SAMN00791912) | human gut metagenome | study: EMG produced TPA metagenomics assembly of the A metagenome-wide association study of gut microbiota in type 2... | reverse complement strand
TGATGCGCAATAGGGGCAAACCGTGACGACTTTTTTCATCGGTCTTGCTCCAGTTATTCAATGGGCGCGTTTGCGCTATCGCGCCGTCACTATGCATCTTCTATGCCATATTTTCATTGTGGGTATTCCTTGATGATACGCGGCTTTTTTGGGCGAAATGCTGACGAAAAACAGCCTGTCGACAGATTTGACGTGTCGATACCCTGGAGATGTGACGGCGCTTGAAAAAATGTCACCGGGAGAGGAATTTGTCGGCGCAGGCTTGCAGAATCGATCAGACTGACACTAATTCCCGGCGGGCAGAGGCAAAAATGAAACCAGTCATTTTAGTGGTGGATGATGACAGGGCAATGGGCGAGCTGCTCAGCGATGTGCTCGGCGCGCACGCGTTTGAAGTGCTTGTCAGCCAGACCGGCAACGACGCGCTGGCGACGGTGGCGCAGCGGGCGGATATTGCGCTGGTCTTACTGGACATGATCCTGCCGGATACCTATGGCCTGCAGGTGCTCCAGCAGCTGCAGCGCACGCGGCCTGAGCTGCCGGTGGTGATGCTCTCCGGTCTGGGCAGTGAGTCTGATGTGGTGGTGGGCCTGGAGATGGGCGCCGATGATTACATCGCCAAACCGTTCAGCTCGCGGGTGGTGGTCGCCCGGGTGAAAGCGGTACTGCGACGCAGCGGGGCGCTGGCCGGCGAGGCGTCGGGCGCCGGTGCTGGCCTGACGTTTAACGGCTGGCGGCTGGATACCACGCGCTGTGAACTGTATAACCCGCAGCAGCAGGCGATCCCGCTGACCCAGGGAGAATATGGCCTGCTGCTGGCGCTGGCGCAGAACGCGCGCCGGGTATTGAATCGCGAACAGCTGCTGGCGCTGACCCATAACGAAAGCACCGAGGTATTCGACCGGACCATCGATGTGCTGATCATGCGCCTGCGGCGCAAAATTGAGCTCAACCCGCATCAGCCGACGTTGATTAAAACCCTGCGCGGTCTGGGCTATGTCTTTTCCGCCGACGTGACCCACAGCGAGAAGGCGGCGTAGGGCGGGTTTGCTGCCAACCCGCTGTTGACTTTATTTGGCGCAGGGAGTTTACTTTTTTTATTAAAGTGACACTCTGGGTTAATCTATGGCAACAAAATTAAACTGGCTGCTGCAAAACAGCGCTCCCGGAGATGTGATCCTTCAGTCCTGGTTAAGCCAGCATGCCATCTCTCCCTCTCTGGCCTTTAAATACGCGCAAAGTGGCTGGTTAAAAAAAAGAGGCAACGGCGTATATGCGCGTGCGGGACGTGAGCCGGAGTGGAACGATGCATTAGCATGTTTGCAAAATCAGCTTGCCGCTCCGGTGTATGTTGCGGGGCTCAGTAGCTTAGTCTGGCAGGGCCGTTCACACTATCTACAGCTAAAACAAAACCAGTGCTGGCTTAGTGTGGAAAATAAAGCGCTGCTGCCGAAATGGTTCAGGGAATTCCCGGGTGTGGAGTGGATAGTCATATCGGGGAAAAAACTGCCGGTGCTGGATGATAGATACCGTGTAACGCTTGATATAAAAGGGAAAAAACTCATCGGCAGTGCGCCAGAACTGGCTGCTTACGAGTTGCTGAGCGCGGTGCCGGGGACCCTCTCATTTAACCACGCTGCAGAGCTTTTCCAGGGGCTGGTTAATCTTAATCCTCGTAAAGTAGAGTATCTTCTTTCCGTCAGCCAGTCCGTGCAGGCCAAGCGTTTGTATCTCTTCTTCGCCAGTTTTTACGAGCATGGCTGGCTCAAACGAATCGATAGCCAAAAAATCGATCTGGGAGCGGGCAAGCGGCAAATCGTGGAAAATGGAAAGTTCAATGCTCAATACCAAATCACAGTGCCTGAACGCTTTCAAAAGGAATAAAAAATATGGATATACAGGCGCCTTATTATCGGCAGGGTGCTCTGCTAATGCAGGTTTTACCCTATGTTGCTGTCGAACGGGAATTTGCGCTGAAAGGTGGCACTGCCATCAATCTCTTTATCCGCGATTTCCCTCGATTATCGGTGGATATCGACCTCGCCTGGGTGCCCCTGGAAAGCAGAGCCATCGCTTTACCTCATATACGGGATGCGCTTGCACGTATTGCCGCCAATCTGCAACAACAGGCAGGTATGAGCGCTGTATTACAAGCTAATCGTTCAGATGAGATGCGTGTCATTGTTACTACCGATAGCGCGCAAATAAAGATAGAGGTTTCACCGGTCGCCCGGGGAACATTATATCCACCACAGGAGCGAGAAGTGGTGGGGGCGGTAGAGGACGTTTTTGGCTATGCCAGCCTTCCAGTGGTTTCGTTGCCTGACCTCTACGGTGGAAAATTATGCGCGGCGCTGGATCGCCAGCATCCCAGAGATTTTTATGACGTGAAATTACTTCTTGATGCGCAGGAGCTTGACCGTCCCATTTTCAATGGGTTTATCGCGTATTTACTGAGCCATAATCGGCCTCTGGCTGAAGTGCTGAATCCTCGCTGGAAAGATATTGCTGAACCTTTTTACCGTGAATTCAGCGGGATGACATTTGAGACGATAGCCCTGGAGGAACTGACAGCAGTCCCCAACAGGATGATTGCTGCGTTAAAATCCTGTTTCACACAACAGGATGTCGATTTTTTACTGTCATTTAAACGAGGCGAACCAGACTGGCGTTTAGCGCCGGAAATGCGTATTCAGGATTTGCCTGCCGTGCAGTGGAAATTGCGCAATATTCATCAGATGCCAGCGATAAAACGCGCTGAGTCATTAGATAAACTGGAAAAGGTGCTGGCCGAGTGGCGCAGTTAGTTACCTGGCCCGCCCTTGTTGAACTCAGCGTAAAACAGGCGTGATTTGAATAAACCGTATCCCTTTTCTCGCCATGACACGCCGTTCTCCTGTGGCATCGCCCTGATAGCGGGATCTACTCGATCTAAACATTCTGTAACTGAATAAACGCCTGCAGCTCAGGGAGCGTTTTGGCGCCGTCGATCGCATTGGCGGCCTGCAGGCTGGCGCGGGCGCAGGCGTGAGCCAGCTGCAGACTGGCGGTTAACGGCCAGCGTTCGTGGCTGCCGTACAGCAGGCCGGCGCAGAAGGCGTCCCCCGCGCCGACGCTGCCGATAATCTCCTCCGGCGGTAGCCGCCATGACGGTACCCAGCGCCCGGCTTCGGTACGGGAGACGCCCCATGCCCCCTCCGGACAATGGATCACTACCCGCTGGCGTACGCCGGCGTCAAGCAATGCGCTGGCGGCGCGGGCGATATTGGCGACGTGCGGCTCGCCGTTGGGTAGACGAATCTCCAGCCCGCTAAACTCGCTGGCTTCCAGTTCATTGATGGTCAGGTAGTCAAGATGCTTCAGCGCCGGCAGGACCAGCGGCCGGTAGCGCGGGTCGCCCTTGCGCGACACCAGATCGAGGGAAACCTCATAGCCTCGCTCGCGCATCTGCGCCAGCAGTCGCGCGCTGCGGGTGCCGTACACTTCGTCGGGGCGATCGAGACTCTCAAGCAGCAGCAGATAGCCGAGATGGAAAATTTTCAGCGGCGCATCCAGCGGCTCAAAGGCCGGAAGGTCAAGCAGGCGGTTGGCGCCGGGAGAGTGAAAGAAAGTGCGCTGGCCTTCGGCGTCGGTCATCACCTGGGTCATCGAGGTGGGGGCGGAGCTGGTGCGCTGTACGAGCTGGCGATTGATATGGTACTGATCGAGCATGGCGGTAATGTAGTCGCCATCGTTATCCTCGCCAATCAGGCCGACCGCCTGCAGCGGCAGCCCGGCGTGCATTTTGGCCAGGGTCAGCAGGACATTCAGCGGCGCGCCGCCGGTGGCGCGTTCGCTATGGACAATTTCCACCAGCCAGCCGCGCTCCGGCCACTGCCCGATCTGGTGGACATGATCGACCAGCATGTTGCCTGCGGCAATAATGCCTTTCCGTTCCATGATTGCTACTCCGCGCCGTCATATTCGTTAAGCGTAGCGCACAATCGGCGGAACGATTGTGCGCCTGGTTGCGCTTATTTCACGGTCCAGCCTTTGTAAGAGCTGACGTTATTTTTGTCGATCATCGTCACCGGGATCAGTACCGGCGCGGTCGGCGCAGGTTTGCCCTGCAGGATGTCGTAGCCAATCTCCACCGCCTTCGCTGCCATCACCTGTGGGTCCTGCGCTGGGGTGGCGACGAACAGCGAGTTCTTACGCTTCAGCGCCTCTTCGCCGTCCGGGCTGCCGTCGACGCCGACGATGAAGAACTCGCTGCGCTGCGCCTGTTTCGCTGCCAGATCGGCACCAATCGCCGTCGGATCGTTGATCGCGAACACGCCGTCAATCTTCGGATTGGCCGCCAGCAGGGAGGTCATCACCTCCAGGCCGCCTTCCCGGCTGCCTTTGGCGTTCTGGTTGGAGGACAGAATTTTTATATCCGGGTGTTTTTTGAACTCCGTTTCGCAGCCTTCGACGCGGTTTTGTACGGCGGAGACCGGCGGCCCGTTGATGATCACCACGTTGCCTTTGTTGTTCAGGCGGTCGCTAATGTATTTACAGGCCAGCTCGCCCGCCTGGGTGTTATCGGAGGTGATGGTGGCGTCGGCCCCTTCGGCGGCGACGTCAACCGCCACCACCACGATCCCGGCCTCTTTGGCCCGCTTCACCGCCGGGCCAATGCCTTTCGAATCGGCGGCGTTGAGGATGATCATATCGACTTTGGCGGCGATAAAGTTATCGATCTGCGCCACCTGCTGGCCCAGATCGTAGCCGCTGGAGACCAGCGTCACTTTGACGTTATCCCCCGCCAGTTTGCGGGCCTCCAGCTCCGCCCCTTTGGTGATCTGTACAAAGAACGGGTTGGCAAGGTCGCCCACCGTCACGCCAATCGCTTTCAGCTCTTTGGCCGACGCAAAAGGGGAGGCGGCCAGCAGCGCGCCAGCACACAGCGCGGTGACTATCGGTTTTAAACGCATTCGCTTTTCCTCGCAGGTAAGATGTTGTTGTTATGCACTTTGATGATGTCGGGTACGGTATTTGTCGATCAGCACCGCAATGATGATCACCGCCCCTTTGATCACCAGTTGCCAGAAGTAGGAGACCCCCATCAGGGTCATGCCGTTATTGAGGGTGGCGATAATTAGCGCCCCCACCAGCGTACCGGTGATGGTGCCGATACCGCCGACGAAGCTGGTGCCGCCGAGAATGACCGCGGCGATGGCGTCCAGCTCGTAGCCGACCCCGAGGTTACCGTTGGCGCTGTACAGCCGGGAGGCGCTCATCACTCCGCCAAGGCCGGAGAGCAGGCCGCTCATGCCATAGACAAACAGCAGCACCAGCCAGACTTTGATGCCGGTCAGCCGCGCCGCCTGCATGTTGCCGCCCACCGCGTAGATATGCACCCCAAGGGTGGTGCGGCGCAGGATAAACCAGCACACCGCGATCACCGCCAGGGCGATGACTACCAGCCACGGCACCGGGCCGAGGTAGTCATTGCCGATCCACTCGAAGCTGATATCGGAGTTGATCACCGTGGTGCCGTCGGCCAGCAGATAGGCGGCGCCGCGCAGCGCCGTGTAGGTGCCGAGGGTGACGATAAACGGCGGCAGCCCGGCGAAGGCGACCAGCGCGCCGTTGAACAGGCCGAGCAGCAGGCCGAGCATCAGCGCCGCCGGAATCGACAGCAACGCAAACTCCGGGATCAGCGACACCACCATCGCGGCCACTGCGGTGGTGCCAAGGATGGAGCCGACGGAAAGGTCAATGCCGCCGGTGAGGATGATGAAGGTCATTCCCGCCGCCAGCACAATGTTGATCGAGGCCTGGCGGGTGATATTCAGCAGATTGCTTTCCGTGAAAAAGTTGGGGGCGATAAAGCCGAAAACGGCGACGATCAGGATGAGGATCGGCAGAATGCCGACGGTCTGCATCAGGTCGCCCATCAACATTTTTTTCGCCGAAGCGGATTTCGCGACCGGCGCGGAGTTCTCTTTCGGTATGCTCATAGTTGCCCTGCCTTAAGGTGAGAATCGGTCACGCCGGTGGCCAGCGTCATGATACTTTCCTGGCTAATATCACCGGCCTGTAGCTCGCCGGCGATAACGCCCTCGCGCATCACATAGACCCGGTCGCTCATGCCCACCACTTCGGGCAGCTCGCTGGAGATCATCAGAATGGCGACGCCCTGGCGCGCCATGTCGTTCATGATGCGGTAAATTTCGCTTTTCGCGCCGACGTCGACGCCGCGGGTGGGTTCATCAAGGATCAGAATGCGCGGGCCAATCGCCACCCAGCGTGAAATCAATAATTTCTGCTGGTTGCCGCCGGACAGCCCGCCGGCGCGCACCTGGGCGTGCGGCACGCGGATGTTAAGCAACTGGATGGCGTCATCGGAGATGGTTTGCGCCTTCCGGCGGTTGAGCATTCCCCAGGTCGCGTCGCGCTCCAGCGTCGCCATGGTGATGTTTTCCTGGGCCGCCAGTTCGAGAAACAGGCCCTGCTCTTTGCGATTTTCGGTCAGAAAGCCGATGCCATGGTCGATGGCTTCGCGCGGCGAGTGGATCACCACCGGCTCGCCGTCGATCTCAATCACCCCGGCGGTGGCTTTGCGCACCCCGAAGATCAGCTGCGCCAGTTCGGAACGCCCGGCGCCGACCAGCCCGGCGAGGCCGACGATTTCGCCGGCATGCACCACCAGGCTGCTGGGCTTAACCTTGCCGCCATCGGTCAGATCCTCGACCCGCAGGCGCGGCTGGCCGCGGGGAATGTCCCGTTCTTTATTGAAGAGATCGCTGAGCGGCCGACCGACCATCATGCGCACCAGCTCCGGCGCGTTGAGCTTGTCGCGCACCAGGCTGCCGACATACTGCCCGTCGCGCAGGACGCTGACCCGGTCGGAGAGCTCATACACTTCCGCCATGCGGTGGCTGATATAGATAATCGCCATCCCCTCATCGCGCAGGCGCAGGATGAGCTCGAACAGGCGCTGGGTTTCCCGCGAGGAGAGGGCGGCGGTGGGTTCATCCATCACCAGAATGCGGCTTTGACGGTGCAGGGCGCGGGCGATCTCCACCTGCTGTTGTTCGGCGATGGTCAGGGTCATCACCCGGTCGCTGGCCCTGAACTGGGCGCCGAGACGGTCGATCACCGCCTGCGCCTGGCTGAGCATGGCTTTGCGCTGCACCAGGCCACCACGTGCCAGCTCGCTGCCGAGGAAAATGTTTTCCGCGACGGTCAGGTTCGGCGCCAGCTGCATCTCCTGGTAGATCAACGTGATCCCGGCGGCCAGCGCGTCCTTGGGGCCGCGGATCGTTTGCGGTTTTCCGTCGATCAGGATCTCGCCGCTGGTGGCGGTATAGGCGCCGGCGAGGATCTTCATCAGCGTGCTTTTTCCGGCGCCGTTCTCCCCCATCAGGGCGTGGATCTCGCCGGGCCAGACCGTCAGGTCGACGCCCTTTAGCGCGTAGAATTTGCCAAAAGCTTTGGCGATATGGCGCATTTCCAGTACCGGGGTGGCGGTCATCGCGGCGCTCCTGTCTGTAAGAACAATAGCTGCAGTCCACCACCGGAAAATAAATGCAGAATGTCAGAATCCATTCATATTTGTCATAGTGATAAATAGTTAACCGCGATCACAGTTACGCGGCGTCATTTTCTGCACCGTCACGCTTATCTGCCGACCGATCCTTCACCGGAGTTGTTATGACCGCTCGCCGACACCCGTTTTTCACCAGCGCCCGTGGCCGCCTGCTCTCCTTTAATCTGCTGATGGTGGTCGTCACCCTGCTGGTGAGCGGCGTGGCGGTGTTCGGCTTTCACCACGCCAGCCAGCTGCAGGAGCAGGTGCAGCGCCAGACCCTCAACGATATGCGCGGCAGTATGGATCTGGCGCGGGACACGGCGAATGTCGCCACGGCGGCGGTGCGCCTGTCGCAGGTGGTGGGGGCGCTGGAGTACAAAAGCGAAGCGGAACGGCTGCTGGCGACGCAGCAGGCGCTGAAGCACTCGCTGGCCCAGCTGGCGGCGGCCCCGCTGGCGCAGCAGGAGCAGGCGCGGGTGGCCAATATTATTCGCCGCAGCAACGCGCTGCAGCGGAGCGTGGCGGAGATGCTGGAGCGCGGCCAGCGCCGCCATCTGCAGCGCAATGCGCTGCTGAGTTCGCTTTACCAGAATCAGAGTAACCTGCGCCATCTCGCCGATCTTAACGATCGCGGCGGGGATAAGGCGATCGATCCGCGCCGGCTGGCTGAGATGGACCGGCTGATCGTGGCTGCGATCCATACCGTCACGCCGCGGTCGATCGTTCTGCAGCTCGACCAGCTGCGCGGCGACCTGCCGGCTCAAAGCGCCGATCCCGCGCTGGCGTTTGTTCTCCCCGACGTCACCCGGGAGCTGGCGAAGCTGGCCCCGCTGTCGGCCCAGCTGGAGGAGAGCGACCTGACGATCAGCTGGTACATGTACCACATCAAAGCGCTGGTCGCGCTGCTTAACGACGACATCAATCAGTACGTGACCCGGGTGGCGGAAGCCTCCGAACAGCGGGCGGCGCAGAGCCATCGGGAGCTGCGCTCCATCAGTATGTTTATTCTGCTTTCCGCGCTGCTGGCGCTGGCGATCACCGGCTGCGCCGGGTGGTACATCTACCGTAACCTGGGCTCTAACCTGACCGCTATCTCGCGGGCGATGTCGCGGCTGGCTCAGGGAGAGCCGAACGTCTCGGTGCCGGCCCTGCAGCGGCGCGACGAGCTGGGCGAACTGGCGCGCGCCTTTAACGTTTTCGCGCGCAATACGGCGTCGCTGGAGCACACCACCCGGCTGCTGAAAGAGAAGACCACCCAGATGGAGATCGATAGGATTAAGCGTCAGGAGCTGGAGGAGGCGCTGTTGCACAGCCAGAAGATGAAGGCCGTCGGCCAGCTGACCGGAGGTCTGGCGCATGACTTTAACAACCTGCTGGCGGTGATTATCGGCAGCCTTGAGCTGGTGGAGCCGGAGGCGCGCGATGCGCCGCGCCTCTCCAGGGCGCTGAAGGCGGCGGAACGCGGGGCGCTTCTGACCCAGCGGCTGCTGGCCTTTTCACGCAAGCAGGCGCTGCATCCCCAGGCGGCGGCGATGGCGCCGCTACTGGAGAACCTCAGCGAGCTGATGCGTCACTCCCTGCCGGCGACCTTAAGCCTGGAGATTGAGGCGCAGTCGCCGGCGTGGCCGGCATGGATAGACGTTGGCCAGCTGGAAAATGCCCTGATCAATCTGGTGATGAACGCCCGCGACGCCATGGCGGGGCGCGACGGGGTCATCAAAATACGCACCTGGAATCAGCGGGTCACCCGCAGCAGCGGCCAGCGGCAGGATATGGTGGCCCTGGAGGTGATCGATCATGGCAGCGGGATGTCGCAGGCGGTGAAAGCCCGGGTGTTCGAACCTTTCTTCACCACCAAAGCCACCGGCAGCGGCAGCGGCCTGGGGCTGTCGATGGTGTATGGCTTTGTGCGCCAGTCTGGCGGCCGGGTGGCGCTGGAGAGCGCGCCGGGGCAGGGGACGACGGTGCGGCTGCAGCTGCCGCGGGCGATGACCGAGGTAGAGAAGGCGGTGGCGCCGGTGGAAGACGAGCCAATCCCGGTGGGAGAACGGCTGGCGCTGGTGCTGGAAGATGAAGAGGATGTTCGCCAGACGCTGTGCGAACAGCTGCATCAGCTGGGCTGGCTGACGCTGGAATCCGCCAGCGGGGAAGAGGCGCTGCAGCTGCTGGAGGCCTCGCCGGATATTGCCCTGTTGATTAGCGATCTGATGCTGCCCGGCGCCCTGAGCGGCGCCGATGTGATCCATACCGCCCGACGCCGCTTTCCGGCGCTGCCGGTGCTACTGATCAGCGGCCAGGATTTGCGTCCGGCGCAGAACCCGGCCCTGCCGGAGGTTGAGTGGCTGCGTAAGCCGTTTACCCGCGCCCAGCTGGCGCAGGCGCTGAGCGCGGCGTACGCGAGGATTTGAGATTCCTCCGCTACCCGGGCGGCATGCCGATGATTAAGGTAGCGGCAGGACTCTGATGAGATTGGCCCCGATGAAACGTTACGCAACCGCACTGCTCTTTTGCACTCTGTCGCTGACCAGCCTGGCCGCTCGCGCCGATATTATCGATGACGCGATCGGCAATATTCAGCAAGCCATTAACGACGCCTATAACCCGGGTAGCAGTCGCTCTGATGACGACGACAGATACGATGACGATGGCCGGTATGATGACGGGCGCTATCAGGGAAGTCGCCAGCAGAGCCGTGACAGCCAGCGTCAGCATGACGATCGGCAACGCCAGCTGGACGATCGCCGCCGTCAGCTGGATGAACGCCAGCGCCAGCTCGATCGCGATCGCCGCCAGTTAGAAAGCGATCAGCGTCGTCTGGACGATGACTATTGATCGCCCCGCAGCAGACCGACGCCTAATCCAGCACGATTTCCATCCCGTCATAACCCGCTTCGAAACCTTCCGGTAGCGGGTTATCCATCATCCAGACGTCAAACTGATGGCTGATATGGGTGAGGATCACCCGCGGACAGCCTATCGCCTGGTTAAGGGCGCGAACGGCATTGAA
>ERZ791611.2072-NODE-2072-length-10576-cov-2.891170_pt1 | contig 10576 bp, 8 predicted proteins | sample MGYA00510275_ERZ791611 | MGnify/ENA primary metagenome ERZ791611 (study PRJEB30046, sample SAMN00791912) | human gut metagenome | study: EMG produced TPA metagenomics assembly of the A metagenome-wide association study of gut microbiota in type 2... | reverse complement strand
GAGGGCATAACCAGACAGGTGATAGGAACAAAGTGATGTTCATTCTTTGTATGCAATTTTGAAGGTACATACCTTTATTAATCAGATATTCCTCCTTAGCTCAGTCGGTAGAGCACTCGGCTGTTAACCGAGTTGTCGTTGGTTCGAGTCCAACAGGGGGAGTTCGAGAGTTCGTAGACAATGATGTTTACGAACTTTTTTATTGTATAGGAAATATGTTGTTGAAGCAACCCACCGCAGGTGAAGAATCCTACTTTGCAGAATTCTTTTTTATAAACGGTAATCAAAAGACATGATTACCATTTATTTGTTTTATATTGTTTTTTCTTTTCGCTTGGATTGACCCCGGTTACTTTTTTAAAGATGCGGTTGAAATGAGTCAGGTTGGAGAATCCGACTTCCCGGCTGATACGGGTAATATTATAGTCGGTCTCCAGCATGAGTCTTTGCGCATGGAGAATCCGGGTTGTATTCAAATACTGTATGATGGTTTTTCCCGTTGCATTTTTAAATTCATGACACAGATGATAGGGACTGATATAGAGCATCTCGGCTAACTGATTGACAGAGATATCGTCCATGTAATGGGTATGGATATAGTCAACAGCTTGCGCAGAACGTGTCTTAGGTATACTTTTTGCTGCATTAAATTCCAGACGCAGTATGCTTAGCAGAAGTCTGTTTAATTGATTAGATATAAATGCATCGTGGTATTTGCCGGGGGAATCCAACTCGCGGGTCAGGTCCTGAAGCAGAGGTAGAATAGAACTTGCTTTAAGACTTTGTGTTGTAAAAATCGTAACTTTTTCTAAAAGTTTCTGCCGTACATCCTCATCTGTGATCAGATCCGGTGTAAAATAGAGGACAATTCTTTTAAAAGGCATATCTTTCTCACCATAGGAATAGTGCATGATATGCGGGGGAAACAGAACAAAATCGTTGGTTGTAAAATGGTAAGTTTCCCCTTCGATCATATGCAGTCGTTCTCCGTCCAGAAGATAGTACAATTCAAAAAAATCGTGAAAATGCGATTGGATCATATTGTCATTGACTCCTTCCGCATAAGCATAGGCGATCTTCTTTCCCTGTGAAATAATAATTGCAGCAGTGTCTAGCATTGTATTCAAATCTCCTTTTTGCACAAAATAGATGATTGCATTTTGTGTATATTTACCAAAAAATAAAATTAGTGATTTCTTTTAAGAGAAGATTAGCATAAAAAAATCTAAATGACAAGATTGAAAATCGCAAAAAAAGTAAAATATTTGATGGAATAGGACAAAAATTGTCTACTTTTTCTCACTCTGTTTTTTTATAATATTTTTAGAAATCGGAACGGAGATGGACATCTGTTCCACAAAAAAACAAGAGAAGGAGAACGAGCATGAAAGTATGTTTACAGGCAGAGGCCGTAAAGCAGACGGAAAATTATTTTTCTGTGCTGACAGACGGCACAGAAATCCGCATTTGGTTTCTGACAGATTCGATCATCAGGATCCGGGCGGGATTTGACGGTGATTTCGCGGAGGAATCATATAGTCTGGTGACAACTGCATGGGAAGACCGGATGGATGATTTTATGAAAAATTATCGGAAACGTATCCGGACGGCAAAAGCAGAATTGACTGACGGGGCGGAAAAAGCAGTGATCCAAGGTGAACTTCTGCGTGTGGAAGTGGAGAAAGAACCGTTCCGTATTTGTGTTTATGATGCCGAGGGCACACAGATTCATGCAGACATTGTGGATCTGGCTTATATGGAGGACAGCAACCATCGTCGGATCCATACGAGTGAGATCACGGCGGACGATTGTTTTTACGGTTTCGGCGAAAAGAGCGGGGAGTTCAATAAGGCGCAGAAATTTATGAATATGAGCCCGAAAGACGCCATGGGATATAATCCGAAAGAAACCGATTCTCTGTATAAACATATTCCGTTTTATATTAAGCTGAACAAGAAGACAAAAAAGGCTGTCGGATATTTTTATCACAATACATATGAATGCGATTTTAATATGGGACGTGAGAAGAGCAACTACTGGAAACCGCATAGCACTTATCGTGTGGACGGCGGAGACATTGACCTCTTTTTGATCGCAGGACCGAAGATGCGCGACGTTGTAGAGCGTTATACGGATCTGACCGGAAAACCGGCACTTCCTCCGGCCTGGACATTTGGCCTCTGGCTTTCCACGTCCTTTACGACAAACTATGATGAAAAAACAGTTATGAGCTTTATCGACGGTATGCTCGATCGTGGAATTCCGCTTAAAGTATTCCATTTTGACTGCTTCTGGATGAAAGATTTCCACTGGACCGATTTTTTGTGGGATGAGCGTGTATTCCCGGACCCGGAGGGGATGCTTTCCCGTATTAAAGCAAAGGGATTAAAGATCTGTGTATGGATTAATCCGTATATTGCACAGGAATCCGTGATGTTTGACGAGGGCATGGAAGGCGGATATTTCCTGAAGCGTCCGGACGGTTCTGTATGGCAGTGGGATATGTGGCAGCCGGGCATGGCAATCGTCGACTTTACCAACCCGGAGGCAAAGAAATGGTATCAGAAGAAACTCGAAGCATTGGTTGATATGGGTGTGGACTGTTTTAAGACGGATTTTGGTGAGAGAATTCCAACCGATTGTGTTTATTATGACAAGAAAAATCCGGAAAAAATGCACAATTATTATACCTATCTATATAATGAAGCTGTATTTGAAGTCCTTGAGAAAAAGAAAGGAAAAGATGAGGCGGTGCTTTTTGCCAGATCTGCTACCGCAGGTGGACAGAAGTTCCCGGTACACTGGGGCGGAGACTGCTGGTCCGATTATGAATCCATGGAAGAAAGTCTGCGTGGAGGATTATCTTTGCAGCTTTCCGGATTCGGTTTCTGGAGCCATGATATCGGCGGATTTGAAAATACTTCTACCGCGGATGTCTATAAGAGATGGTGTGCGTTTGGTCTGCTTTCTTCTCACAGCCGTCTGCATGGAAGTACATCATACCGTGTGCCGTGGGCTTATGACGATGAGGCCGTGGATGTGCTGCGCAGCTTTGTACGCCTGAAAGCACGTCTGATGCCATACCTGTGGAAGACCGCGCTGACAGCACATAACGAGGGAATTCCAAGCATGCGCGCGATGGTTCTTTCTTACACAAATGATAAAATGTGCAATTATCTGGATAAGCAGTATATGCTCGGCGACAGCTTACTGGTTGCTCCAATCTTTAACGATGAGGGAATTGGAGAATACTATCTGCCAAAGGAGAACGGCATATGGACCGATTTCTTCACCGGCAGGCAGCAGGAAGGCGGAGACTGGTATACCCGCACATATGCTTATATGGAGATTCCGCTGATGGTACGTCCGAATACGGTACTTCCGCTTGGAAACAGCGAAGAGGGACCGGAGTATGATTATGCCGATCAGGTGACATTCCGTGTATATGATGTACAGGATGAGGCAGCTGCTGAAATCTACGATATGGATCAGAATAAAGTGGCTTCCATTGTGGTAAAACGCATAGAGGATAAGCTTGTGATCGACTGCGACAGCAAAAAGCCGTTTACCGTAGAACTGGTGAATACCGGCATTTTAGATGTGAAGGGCGCAAAGGCATCCAAAGAAAATAAAAACACCATTCTTCGTGACTGTGAGAGCCACATAGAGTGTATACAGTAAAATCAGGTAAGAGGAAAAATTGATGGATAAAGTATTGGAAAACCGGATTTATCTTCTGATCAGGGAAATGACACTGGAAGAGAAGACCGGCATGATCCACGGTGCGGGTCTGTTTCGCACCGCGGGGGTGGAAAGACTTCATATTCCCCCTTTAAAGATGTCCGATGGACCGATGGGTGTGCGCAGCGAGTTTGTCAATGACCAGTGGATGCCGGTCGGAACACCGGATGATTATGTGACGTATTGTCCAAGCAACAGTGCGATTGCGATGACATGGAACCGCAAACTTGCACACAATGCAGGAAAAGTGTTAGGAGAAGAAGCACGTGGAAGAGGCAAAGATGTGATTCTTGCTCCGGGTATTAATATCAAAAGAACACCTGCATGCGGAAGAAATTTTGAATATATCAGTGAAGATCCAAGACTGACCAGTGAACTTGCCGTTCCGATGGTTCGTGGAATCGAGACGTCTGATGTGGCAGCATGTGTCAAGCATTTTGCAATGAACAATCAGGAAACCGAACGGCTCTGGATAAATGTGGAAGCGGATGAGCGTACAATGCGTGAAATTTATTTCCCGGCATTTCAGGCGGTTGTACAAAAAGCGGGTGCAAAGTCGATCATGGGCTCTTATAATCTGATCCGCGGAACACATGTCTGTGAAAACAAAGATATTATGGGAACCGTACTGCGCAAAGAATGGGGATTTGACGGAACCATTATCTCTGACTGGGGAGCCGTACATACAACAAAGGAGACCGCAGAGGGACCGCTTGATATCGAAATGTCGGTAACCAGTGATTTTGATGACTATTTTCTTGCGAATCCGCTGATCAGCGAAATCCGAAAAGGGCATATAGATGAGGCCTGTGTGGACGAAAAAGTGCGCAATATTCTGCGGATGATGGTACGTCTGCATATGATTGAACTGACAGAAGTACCGGATTCTGATGGAAAAAAGAAAATTCTGGTTCAGAAGAACAAGAACCGGAAAGCGGGAAGTTATAATACGGCAAAACACCGTTCCGAAGTTTTAAAAGTAGCAAGAGAATCGATCACACTGTTAAAAAATGAAGACCGGAAACTTCCGCTTGATCCTGCAATCGATAAAGTTCTTGTCATTGGGCAGAATGCAGTGATTTCACAGGCTATGGGTGGCGGAAGTGCGGAGATTAAAGCTTTGTATGAGATTACACCACTGCTTGGAATCAGCAAGTTTCTCGGTGGAAACTGCGAAGTCCGTTATGCCAGAGGATATGATATTCCGGCAAAAAAGGAAAGCGATCATAACTGGCAGGAAGACAGCCTTGATGCAAGCAAAGCGGCGGCTGAGACAGCAAAGGAAACCGAGGACAGTGCACGTCTGCGGAAAGAAGCTGTGGAACTGGCAAAAGAATATAAGCATGTCATTTATGTGGGTGGTTTAAATCATGATCAGGATCTGGAAGGACAGGACCGTGCGGATTTAACCCTTCCATATGGACAGGACCGGCTGATTACAGAGCTTCTTGAGGTTCGATCGGATATGACAATTGTAATGCTTGCCGGAAGTCCGGTTTCCATGAAACCATGGGCGGACAGGGCAAAGGCAATTGTCTGGATGAGTTACAGCGGTATGGAAGGAGGCACTGCGCTTGCAGAGGTATTGTTTGGTGCAGTAAATCCTTCCGGAAAACTTGCAGAAACGCTTCCGGAAGAGATTCCGGAATGTTTCCGGAAAGAAGCGTATTTCCCGGGAAGACCTCTGACAGACGAAGAGAAGAAACATATGAATGCACATTTGACACAGACCTATGCAGAAGGCATCTTCGTGGGATACCGTTATTACGAAAAGAACCGGATTCCGGTACAGTTTTGTTTCGGACATGGATTGTCTTATACAGACTTTACCTATGATAATTTAAAAATTGAGGAAATTCCGTCCAAAGCGCGTGCCAATGGATTTGATGTACAGCTTCAGGTGCGCAATGCAGGAGCACTGGAGGGAAAAGAGACGGTTCAGCTGTATCTTGGAGAGAAGACGGTTTCTCCGGAAAACCCGGTGAAGGAACTGAAGGCATTTGAAAAAATCTGTCTTCGTCCGAGGGAAACCAAGACCGTGCTTTTGAGAATCACGATGGAAGATTTCATGCATTATGATGAAGTTGCCAGAACATGGAGATTAAAACATGGGGATTACCGCATTTATGTCGGAAGCTCCCTGCAGGATATCCAGTTGACACAGGATATTACGATATAAGCAGCAAATGCCGTGCATCTGAAAAGATGCGCGGTTTTCTTTTTTCTTTTCCCATGCTATGATGGAGACAGAAAAAAGAAAGAGAGAACAAAACATATGGGATATATATTGGAATTGAGAAAACAGGTAGGTCATCGGCCGTTGATTATGACCTGTGCAGGAGTGCTGCTTTTGAATGAAAAAAGGGAGTTGCTTCTGCAGAAACGTGCAGACAACGGGTTATGGGGATATCCCGGGGGTTCTATGGAACTCGGGGAGAGCTTCAAAGACTGTGCCAGACGGGAAGTACAGGAGGAAACAGGACTGATCTGCGGAAACCTCGAACACTTTATGAATGTCTCCGGAGAAGAAGTACATTATGTCTATCCAAACGGGGATGAAATTTATGCCGCAGAAGAGATCTTTTTATGCCGGAAATTTTCCGGACAGATCATCTGCCAGCAGGAGGAAGTAGAAAAACTTTGTTTTTTCCGTATGGATGAACTCCCATCGAAAGAGCAGATCAATCCCAATAATTATCCGGCAATCGAACGGTTAAGGAGAATGATGGATGAGAATTGCACAACGGGAAAAGGAAATTTTACAGAAGGTAGAAGAAAAGATTGCCAGGGGACCTTATGAGGCTTCATGGGCATCGCTGTGTGAAGCGCAGATGCCGCAGTGGCTGGCGAAAGAAAAACTCGGTATTTTTATACACTGGGGTGTTTACAGTGTTCCGGCAAATTCCAATGAGTGGTATCCGCGCAACATGTACAAAGAAGGAATGCCGGCATATGAGCATCACAGAAAAACTTATGGATTGCAGAAGAACTTCGGGTATAAGGATTTTATTCCGATGTTTCGGGCTGAACATTTTTGCCCGGCAGAGTGGATGGAACTGTTTCAGGCGGCAGGAGCCGGTTATGTGTTTCCGGTAGCGGAACATCATGATGGATTTCAGATGTACCGGAGTGATCTTTCCGATTGGAACGCGGTCGACATGGGACCGAAACGGGATGTTCTCGGGGAACTGAAAGAGGAAGCAAAAAAGCGGGGAATTCATTTCTGTACATCTTCCCACCGTGCGGAACACTGGTTCTTCCTCGGAAATGGAAAAATGTTTGACAGTGATATCCATGAACCACTGAAAAAAGGGGATTTTTACTGGCCATCCATGCAGGAGGCAGATCCGGAGGACCTGTATTCCAGACCGTATCCGACAGAAGAGTTTCTCGATGACTGGCTGGCACGGACGGCAGAACTTATTCTTAATTACCGTCCGCGCCTGTTGTATTTTGACTGGTGGGTCCAGCATGAGGCATTTAAGCCTTATTTAAAGAAACTTGTCGCGTTTTATTATAATTGCGGAGCAGAATGGGGGACGAATGTTGCCATCTGTTACAAGCATGATGCGATGGCGTTTGGCAGTGGAATTGTAGAAATGGAACGTGGCGGCTTTGCGGAGGCAAAACCGTATCCGTGGCAGACAGATACCGCAGTTGCAAGAAATTCCTGGTGTTATACGAATACACTGATCTATAAAACAAGTCAGGAAATCATCTGTACGCTGGTGGATGTGGTAAGTAAAAACGGAAATCTTTTATTAAATGTCGGACCGAAGGCGGATGGCACGCTTCCGGAAGGAGATAAAAAGATTCTCCGGGATCTGGCGGACTGGATGGCGGTGAACAGGGAAGCCATTCATGGAGCAAAGGTATGGAGAAAATCGTCCGAAGGTCCGACAAAGATGCAGGAGGGACAGTTCTCAGATCAGAAAGAGATAGTCTATACACCGCAGGATTACCGTTTTACAGTGAATCATGGAAATATTTATGTCATTGCGTTAAAGTGCCCGCAGGATGGAAACTTCTGCGTTCGGTCTCTGGCAGAAAGCAGTGACCAGAATCTCCCGGAATTCCATGGGATTATCAGACAGGTAGAAGTTCTTGGATATGAAAAATCCCCGGAATGGAAAACGGACGCAGAAGGTCTGCATGTGAAGACCTCCGGTTTTTATTCTGAATTTCCGGTCGTGTTAAAAATTGTTGTTTCTTAAAATTACCGCAGAAGAGAAAAATTTCCGGCTTTGTTACTTCTTGCCTTTTGCTACAGAGAATGGTAGGATAAGACATAGAATGAGTTACAGAGGATCAAAACACATACAAGTGGGGGAATTCTTATGAAAAAAGCAAAGAAATTAATAGCCGGAATCATGCTGGCATGTATGGTCATTGTGGGAGCCGGCGTGAAGCCGCCTGACGTATTTGCAGCAGTAAAACTGACAAAATCGCTCTCTTAACAGGCTCGGTGAATTCATTCGCTGGAAATGAAGACTGCCAGTGACTCCATCAATTTAAATGCGGGACAGTCATTTGATGTGACATTTTCTGTCAATGCGGAGACTTCCGGATTCGGAGGATACCTGACTTATGACAATTCAGTATTTACTTCGGTTACGGTAGTTGTTGGCGGGGGCACCACATCCGGAAAGACAGACAATAACGGAGAGTGGAAGGCTTCCTATAATGGGTATACACATTTTCTGTCCGTGGATTATTATAAAAAGGATGCGGCAGGAAATACAACCGGGCAGATTGCAGACCCTGTGAAAGTGACAGGATCATCCATTGCCACACTGAAATTTACATCGGCAAAACCGGTGATTAAGACGGATATTACCTTTAGCCCGTCCTATCTTCGGACAAATGGAACGGATGTGGAATTGAAAACGCAGAAGCTGACACTGACGAATTCCCAGGCAAAGACCGTTACGCTATCTCTTGGAATTGTAAAGGGAAACGGACGGATTTCCGTACCGGTGTATTTTTCCCGAAATGACGGATTTAATAAAATTAAGCTTAGGATTACTTATAATAAAAATATTCTTGCTTTTCAGTCCATAACACTGGCACCGGAAGTGCAGTCGACACTTACACAGAGTGATTATAATATGTCTTCCTACGGAGGATATCTGACAACGGAATATACCGCAACAGCAGATGTCAATACTTCAGGAAATCTGATGTACATTGATTTTCAGCTTGCGAATGGGATGACAGCATACTCCAATAATGGAATCAGTACAGATGTTACGGTTGCCATAGAATCTGTAGAAGACCAGCAGGGAGATATCTTTTCCTATAATTCGGCGACCTCAAGTGTGACGATCACGGGTCAGGTACATACGCTTGGAGATGTGAGTGGTGACGGGAAAATTAATCTGGTGGATGTGTTATATGTCATTCAGTATTATAACAACACGAAAACATTTACAAACGCGGAAAAGACTGCGGCAGATGTAAACCGTGACGGAAAAGTGGATCTGACGGATGCTTTAAAAATCCTTCAGTATTATAATGGAGCCATTAAGACCTTGTATTAAACAAAGGAGAAATTATGTATTGCAGAAAATGTGGAAGAGAGATTCCCGATGATTCGGTTATGTGCGGATATTGTGGAACACCTGTAAACCCGGATAATCCGTATACTTATGGTGGAACACCGCAGAATATGGACGAAGGTGCAAACGGGCTTGGAATTGCTTCAATGATTCTTGGGATTGTTGCCATTCTGCTGGCATGCTGTGCCGGAGGGAAATGGCTGACATTTCTTGTCGCAGCTGCCGGTCTGATTCTTGGAATTATCGCATTACAGAAGCCAAAGTACGGAAGCAGCAGAGGGATGGCACTTGCAGGGGTGATCTGCAGTGTGATCGCGCTTCTTATGAAAATTATTGTGATTATTTTACTGGGGGTAGGAATCGGGAGCTTCCTGTATTCCCATATGTTTCACTTTTAAAAGTCCCATTCTGATAGATGGGAGTTATTCATAATATAACCGAAAGTTATAATAAAAATAGTGCTTGACAAACACAGATTATAGTATTATGATCTAAACAACACAAAGAAAGTAGAAGGTTTTCGAGATATGAGAAGACAGGCGTTATCGCTTTTAGTGGAAAATAACCCAGGTGTGACGAGCCGGATATCCGGATTGTTCAGTCGCCGCGGATATAATATTGACAGTTTTTCATCCGGTGTGACTGCAGATCCGAAATATACCAGAATTACAATTGTTGCCAGTGGCGATGAACTTATTCTGGATCAGATCGAGAAACAGTTACTGAAACTGGAAGATGTGTTGGATATCAAAAAACTGGAACCGGGACTTTCTGTTACCCGGGAGCTGATTCTTGTAAAGATCCGCGCAAAGGATAACGAGCGTCAGCCGATTATGAATGTGACAGAGATTTTTCATGGAAAGATCGTAGATGTCACAAATGATTCCATGGTAATTCAGCTGGTAGGACATCAGGATAAACTGGATGCCTTTTTAGATCTGCTGGATGGATATGAAATTCTGGAACTTGCGCGTACCGGAATTACGGGACTTACCCGTGGATCGTCGGATGTCCGTTTTTTGGATTAGTTACGGCTACTTATTAAAAATATTTTTTTATATAAGAGTATACATATTTAGGAGGACAATGATATGTCAGAAGCAAGAATTTTTTATCAGGAAGATTGTAACCTTTCATTACTGGATGGAAAGACAATCGCAATCATCGGCTATGGCAGCCAGGGACATGCACATGCATTAAACTTAAAGGAGTCCGGATGCAACGTCATTATCGGTCTTTATGAGGGAATACATCGGCATATCATCCATCAGGTCAT
>ERZ791611.2071-NODE-2071-length-10582-cov-2.385390_pt1 | contig 10582 bp, 9 predicted proteins | sample MGYA00510275_ERZ791611 | MGnify/ENA primary metagenome ERZ791611 (study PRJEB30046, sample SAMN00791912) | human gut metagenome | study: EMG produced TPA metagenomics assembly of the A metagenome-wide association study of gut microbiota in type 2... | reverse complement strand
TCCCATCCGCACGTTTATGCAGCCGGAGATATCACAGGATTCTCGCACTTCCGCATCGACCCCGCCGCCTCCATCCGGGTGTGGAAGCTGTGGGGCACCCTGGCCACCGACATCATCTCCGAGAACCCTTACGCCCTCTGCTGCGAGGAGATCGGACTCAAATTTGAGGAGGCCGATGCCATCAGCACCCAACTGGGCTTGCCTATGGACAGCCGCTGCCGGATGGCAGGGGCCATTTTGTATGTGCTGCGCCACAACACCTTCAGCGGGGGCCACTGCTGCCTGCCTCAGAACAAGCTGCTGCGGGCCACCCGCTCCCTCTTGGGAGATGAGGAATTGGAGCTGGATTCCCTGGTGGACGAGCTCGTGGAGGAGAAGAGCCTGGTCAGCGACACGGTGGAGGGCCAGCGGTTTTTGTACCTTCCCCAGTTTTACCAGGCGGAGACCTACGTGGCCGGTCGCCTTGCCATGATGGAGCAGCTGACCATGAACCCCCCGGAGGATTTGAACAAAGACATCGACGCCTTGGAGAAAAAGCTGGGCATCGCCTATGCCAAGCTGCAGCGCAAGGCCATTGAGACCGCCTTTTTCCAGGACGTTTTGATCCTCACCGGCGGCCCCGGCACCGGCAAGACCACCACCTTAAACGGGATCATCACCCTATTGGAGCAGCGGGGGTTCAAGGTGGCCTTGGCCGCCCCCACCGGCCGGGCCGCCAAGCGGATGAGCGAGGTCACCGGCCGGGAGGCCAAGACCATCCACCGGCTGTTGGAGGTGGACTTCCAGGATGAGAGCGGAAAAAATAAATTTAAGCGCAACCAGAAGAACCCCCTCCCCTTTGACGCAGTGGTGGTGGATGAGATGTCCATGGTGGACATCCAGCTGTTTGAATCGCTGATCAAGGCCCTGCGCCTGGGCAGCAAGCTGATCCTGGTGGGGGACCCAGATCAGCTCCCCTCGGTGGGGGCAGGCAACGTCCTCAAGGATTTGATCGACTCGGACGTCATCGCTGTGGTCCACCTCAGCGAGGTGTTCCGCCAGGCGGCTGAGAGCCTGATCGTCACCAACGCCCACGCCATTGTAAGCGGGGAACTACCCGACCTCTCCCACAAGGACAACGATTTCTTCTTCCTCCCCCAGCCCTCTTCTGACCGGGCGATGGCCACAGTGCTGTCCCTGTGCAGCGTCCGTCTCCCCAAGGCCTACGGGTGCTCCCCCATGTGGGATATCCAGGTGATCTCCCCCAGCCGGGTGGGCGCCCTGGGGACTGTGGAACTGAACCGCCAGCTCCAGCAGGTGTTAAATCCGCCCTCCCCGCAAAAGACCGAGTTTAAGTTCGGTTCCTCCATCTTCCGGGAGGGGGACAAGGTGATGCAGATCCGCAACAACTATGACATCGTCTGGAGCCGGGATGACGGCGATGAGGGCATGGGGGTGTTCAATGGGGACATCGGGGTAATCGAGATGATCGACCGGCCTTCCCAGTCCATTTTGGTGCGGTACGACGACCGGATGGCCCAGTATGTCTTCGACATGGCCGACGAGCTGGACCTGGCCTACGCCATCACCGTCCACAAGAGCCAGGGCAGCGAGTTTGAATCGGTGGTGATGCCGCTGATGGGCTACCACAGCAAGCTCCACTACCGGAATCTGCTCTACACTGGGGTCACCCGGGCCAAAAAGAGGCTGATCCTTCTGGGACAGGCATCTACTGTGGCACGGATGGTCCAGAACGACAAAAAGACTCTGCGCTACACCAATTTAAAGACCTATTTGATCCAGGCGGCTGGCCATGGGGAAGGATAACCGGCGCGGGCTGTGGTCCCGCTTTCTCGATGCCCTGTTCCCGCCCCGGTGTGTGTTCTGCGGCCGCTTGACCACCCGGGAAGAGCCCTCCTGCCCCCGATGCCGTCCCTATCTGCCTTGGCTGGGCGAAGGGGAGTGGGACAACGCCAGATACCAGGCCTTTGACGGCTTCTGCGCCCCATTTTATTATGAGGGAAGGGTGCAGCGGGCCATCCTCGGGTTTAAAGACACCGGCCGTGATTGGGAGGCGGACTGTTTTGCCAGCCTGATGGTGGATGCCTTAAAAAGGGCTTACCCAGAAGAGGCGTTCACCGCCGCGGTGCCGGTGCCCACCACCATGGAAAAGCTGATGAAGCGGGGATTCAACCAAACCGAGCTTCTCTCCCGCCGGGTGGCGGAGGCGCTGGGAATTCCAAACCTGCCCCACGCTCTCCTGCGGCTGGAGGAGACCCGGACCCAGCACCATCTCTCCGCCCTGGGGCGGCGGCTCAACGCGGTGAGCAGCTACCGATCCGGAGAGGGGAAATTGGAGGGTTCGGTGCTTTTGATTGACGACGTGGCCACCACTGGGGCCACTCTCCACGCCTGTGCCCTGGCCCTGAAAGAGATGGGCGCCCAGAGGGTGGTGGCCCTCACCTTGGCGGCAACCTTAAAGAAAACGGGAAATCCAGTTGAAAAACTGGACAAAAACCAGTATAATGATCTTTTGTGAATAGGTTGTTTATACAAGCTGGGCTGGCGGCAAAGAAAGCCGTGGATTGCCCAGGGCCTTCTTTGCAGGGAACAAGCGCCGCTAGGTGGAAAGGATGATAGATATGGCTTCTGTAGATCTGGGGATTGACCTTGGCACCGCGACTGTCGTGGTCTATGACAGCACCCAGGGCATTGTGCTCAAAGAGCCTTCGGTGGTGGCCATCAACACCAAAACCGACGAGGTCCTCAGTGTAGGGGAAGAAGCGTACCGGATGTTGGGCCGCACTCCGGATAAGATTCGGGCAGTCCGCCCCTTGCAGGATGGGGTCATCAGCGATTTTAACAGCACCGAGAAGATGATTCAGTCCTTCCTGCGCAAGGTGGGGGGAAACCAGATCATCCGGCCCCGGGTGGCCATCTGCGTCCCCTCCGGCATCACCGAAGTGGAATCCCGGGCTGTGGTGGATGCCGCTGTGGCCGCCGGCGCCCGGAAGGTCTATTTGATTGAGGAGCCGGTGGCAGCTGCCCTCGGCGCGGGGATCGACATCTCCAAGCCCAACGGACACATCATTGTGGACATCGGCGGAGGAACCACCGACATCGCCGTCCTCTCCCTCAACGGGGTGGTGTGCAAAACCTCCCTCAAGGTGGCAGGGGACAAGTTCGACCAGGCCATTGTCCGGTATGTCCGCTCCACCTATGACGTGCTCATCGGGGAAAAGATGGCCGAACGGCTGAAAATGGAGATCGGCAGCGTTTTCTTTAACGAGGACGAGGATATCTCCACCGACATCAAAGGCCGCAACCTGCGCACCGGCCTGCCCCAGAAGCTGACCATCACCCGGTCAGAGCTGAAGGAAGTGCTGCTGGAACAGGCGATGAACATTGTAGTGGCCGTCCAGCAGATTTTGGAGAAGACCCCGCCGGAGCTGGCAGCGGATATTTCGGTGAACGGCTTGGTGATGACCGGCGGCGGATCAATGCTCCATGGCTTGGACCGGCTGATCTCCCATTACACAAAGGTAAACGCTTTCCTGGCGGAGGACCCGGTGGACTGTGTGGCCATCGGCACCGGAAAGGCCTTCCAATACCTGGGGGATTTTTTCGATGGTTTTGTCACCTCCTCCACCCACAAACACTGATTGCGGCAGCCCTGGGGGAATTCCCTTGGGGCTGTTTTGGCGTTTGGATGATCGAAGGCAAGAGCCCCCTTCCAGCCGGAAGGGGGCTCTTTCACTACAGGGAGGTATCCAAAGTTAGTAGGTGAACAGCTGGGTCCAATAGAGGGTGCCACCAGCGCCCTGGTAACAGCCAACGCCGATGGAGGTGTAGCTGCTGTTTAGGATGTTGGCGCGGTGGCCGGAGGAATTCATCCAGCCCTCCATCACTTTTTCGGGGGAGGACTGGCCATAGGCGATGTTCTCACCGGCGCCGCGGAAGCTGACACCAGCCTCTGTCAGGGCAGAAGAAAAGCTGCTGCCGTTGGGGCGGGTGTGGGAGAAGGAGGAGACGATCTCCTTGGCGCGGACCTGAGCCGCAGATTGTACAGTGACATCCACCTTCAGCGGGGAGAGGCCGGCCTTGGCCCGCTCCTGGTTTACAAGGTCCGCCACCTGTTTGGCATAGGCCGCCAAGGTGTCGCCATCGTCGGGGACATTGGGTTTATCCGGTGTTTCCGGTGTCTCCGGCTTGTTCGGCACATCGGGAACCTCTGGCCGATCGCCGCCGATGATGTCATCATCGCCGGGAAGCTGGCCACAGCCCGGATAGCTTGGCCGGCAGGAACCCCAGTGGTTGCCGCTGCAATTGGAATTCCCAGTGCAGCCGCTTCCAATGATGTTCTGAACCCAGCCGAACCCGCCTAGTTGGGGACGGCAGTTTTTCAAAAGATCCTGTAGGGAGGATGTATTGTACCCACTGCCTTGGTAGGTCTGGGTGGAATTAGAAAAAATGGTCGTACCCCATCGGAAGTCGGCCACCTGAGGCTGTGCAAATGCGGTGACCGCCATAGAGGAGGTTGCCAGAGCCGCACAGCCCAGCAGGAGCAGTTTTTTTGAAATTGGTTTCATTTTTTTCCCTCACTTTCCTAGGTTTGTTGCCATTATACCGTCCAAAAAAGGAATTTTCAAAGTTAAGTTTTGGTAAGGGAAATCTTGGCCCAATCCCTTGGAAGGCCTTAACCAAAACTCATGTCAGATGCTGGAAGGGGAGGGGAATCCCACCAGATTCACGGCTGGTTCCAGCGGGATTGGCAAAGCCTTTGCAAAGATCTGGCAAATCCTCCAAAGGGCGGAGGAAGGGGAATTTTTTGTCTCGGCTAGCTGCGCTTTCAAGGGGAAATCTAACAAAGCGGCGCTGTGCGGCCGAATCGACTGCCAGGGAAGACCGTTCCCGCAACCGAGTGTTTTCGGCGGCAAGGTGGCGCAATTCCAAAAAAATTGGGAGGGACCGATATGGCCAACCTGACTTCCAAAGAACTCTCCGCCCTTGAAGATCAGCTGTCGGTGGAGCAAAACCTGGTTAAGAAATACAAGTTGTATGCACAGCAGTGCACCGATCCCCAGATCCGCACCAAGTGTGAGGAGATCGCCTCCAAACACCAGAGCCACTTCTCTCGCCTGCTGAGCCACTTGAACTAGGAGGGAAACCAAATGCCGAACAACTGCAATTTTTCCGACCGTGAAATGATGGATGACGCCCTTTCTTCCCAGAAGTTTATTACCGATGGGTACAACGCCTTTGCCAACGAGTGCGCCACCCCCGCTTTGCTTGCCGAGTTTATGAACCTCCTGGATGAGGAGCATCAAATCCAGCACGACGTGTTTGCCGAGATGCAGAAACGGGGCTGGTACGCCACCGAACCCGCTGACCAAAACAAGGTCAACCAGGCAAAACAGAAATTCCAGGGGATGACCCTCTAGTTTTAGGGAATAAAGGCAAAATAAAAGGGATGGGCAGACGCCCATCCCTTTTATTTTGCCTTTATTTCGTTTCATTATTTTTGATGTGCACATCCATTTGCGGGTAGGGGATATTGATCCCCGCAGCGTCAAAGGCCAGTTTGACCTCCTCCAGCAGGAAGAAGTGGAGGGTCCAGTAATCCGCGCTGTTGACCCACACACGGCAGGTGAGATCGATGCTGTTTTCCCCGTGTTTGGAAACCCGGATAAAAGGAGCGGGATCGGTGAGAGCCAGGCCGCTCTTCTCCACCTGCTGGGCAATAATCGCTTCCGCCTGCTTGAAGTCATCCCCATACCCGATGGAAAAGGTCAGATCCAGCCGGCGGGTGGGTTCGCTGGAAAAGTTGGTGATCTTCGCCTTGGCCACATCCCCATTGGGCAGGTAGACCCGTTTGTTGTCCACTGTGGTCAAGATGGTGTGGGTGATGCCGATCTCCTTGACGGTGCCGTCAAACCCGTCGGCGGCGATGTAATCCCCCACGGCAAAGGGCTTGGTCAGCAATACTTGGATGCCGCCCGCCAGATTGGAAAGGCTGTCCTTGACCGCCAGGGAGATGGCTAAGCCGACTGCGCCCAAAGCGGTGAGCAGGGTGGTGATCTCAAACCCTAGAATCTGCAAACAGGTCAAAGCCAACAGTACAATCAGTGAGATGCGGACAATCGACAAGATGAAGGCATGCAGTGTGACGTCGATCTTGGAGCGGCGCAGCAGGTTCTGCACAAAAGAGATGGCCGATTTGATCAGCGCCCAGCCAATGGCGAATACCACAACGGCCTTTAAAAGGCTGAAAAGGAAGGGGAGAAGCATGGCCCCTAAAGTGGCCCCCGTTACATTCCATGCGAAGGAAGACATAATTTCACCTCATTGTAAAATATTAGTAGTTCTTGCCGATTTTTAGTATAACGATTTTCTTTGCAAAAAGCAACGGCCCACCGGGAAAAAATCCGGGCGGCGGTCCGGCAAAAAAGAGTGTGGATTGGCAAAACTCCTGCTGGAATGAGGGCTGCGCTCTTTCAATTTGCCCTGTTTTGTGTTATAATAACGGCAATGGCAATTCGTATGCCTTTTCTAGGTTCGCCGGCCTGCCTTTTACCCCACAATCGAGGCGAAGGAGGCATGGGGACCATTTGCCGGACCTCCCGCTCTGCCCTTTGGGGGCAGGCGCAGCCCAATGCAGAAAAGAGGGAGGGCCCCTGAACCGGGATGCGGGGAGAAGTTCCGCTGCATCTCTTTTTTTGAGCCAGGAAGCCATAGGACTTGGCTGCCCATGCAGCCGCAGCAAGGGAGTTCCATCTATGATCACAGAATGTTCCAATCGTTTTCAATTGTATAAGCAGAAAATCCTGACCCAGCGCTTTGCCCGGATGAACGATATGCAGCGTCAGGCGGTGTTCCAGGTGGAGGGGCCGCTGCTCATCCTAGCGGGTGCGGGCAGCGGCAAAACCACTGTTTTGGTCAACCGGATCGCCAATCTGGTGGAGTTCGGCAACGCCTATTGGGAGGAGGACGTCCCCCCCTATATCACCGAAGAGGACATGGACTTCCTGGAGCGTGTGGCAGACGGCTCTGAGGAGGACGACGGCCGCCTGCGGGAGCTGATCGCCTGCCGCCCAGCTAAGCCTTGGCAGATTTTGGCCATCACCTTCACCAACAAGGCCGCCGGGGAGCTGAAAGAGCGGCTTTTTGCCATGCTTGGGGAGGATGCGGCGGACATCCAGGCGTCCACCTTCCACTCTGCCTGCGTGCGGATCCTGCGCCGGGAGATCGAGCACCTGGGGTATGGACGGAGCTTTACCATCTATGATACCGACGACTCCATCCGGGTGATCAAAGAGCAGCTCAAAGCGCTGCGGGTGGATGAAAAATCCTTCAGCCCCCGGTCGATCCTCTCCTTTATCGGCCAGGCCAAGGACCGGATGACTACCCCGGAGGAGATGCTAAGTGCCGCCGGCGGGGACTATCGCAACGAAGTCATGGCCAAGGTTTACGACGGGTACCAAAAGCAGCTGAAAGCCGCCAATGCCCTGGATTTTGACGATATCATCACCTTGACGGTCCGCCTGTTTTTGGAGAACCCAGAGGTTCTGGAACACTATCAGAACCGGTACCGTTACATCATGGTGGACGAGTACCAGGACACCAACCACGCCCAGTATATGCTGGTTAGTCTATTGGCCCAGCGCCACCACAATATTTGCGTGGTGGGGGATGACGACCAAAGCATATACAAGTTCCGCGGGGCGACCATTGAGAATATCATGAGCTTTGAGAAGCAGTTCCCCGGGGCCAAGGTCATCCGCCTGGAGCAGAATTACCGCTGTACCCAGACCATCCTGGACGCGGCCAACGCGGTGATTGAAAACAACACCGAGCGCAAGGGCAAAACCCTGTGGACCGACAATGGGGCCGGGGAGAAGGTCACCGTCTACCGGGCCAATGACGAGCTGGAGGAATCCAAGTTCGTGGCGGAGACCATCATGGCTGGGGTGAACGAGGGCGGCAAATTCTCCGACAACGCCATCCTTTACCGGATGAACGCCCAGTCCAATGCCATTGAGCGGGCCTTTGTCAAATCCGCCATCCCCTACCGGATCATCGGCGGGGTGAAGTTCTATGAGCGCAAGGAGATCAAAGACGTCATCGCCTATTTGAGCGTCATCAACAACCCCCGGGATACCCTGCGGCTGAAACGGATCGTCAACGAGCCCAAGCGGGGCATCGGCGACGCCACCTTGGCCACCTGTGAGGAGATTGCCGCCCAGCTGGACATGGGCCTCTTTGAAGTGATGGCGGAAAGCGACCAGTACGCCCCCCTCTCCAAGAAATCCCGGCCGCTGTTGGAATTTGCCCGGATGATGCAGGACCTGATGGCCCAGGTGGATGAGGTTTCCCTGGTGGAGACCCTGGACGGCCTGCTGGAGAAGACCGGCTACCTCACCATGCTGCGGCAGCAGGGGTTTGAGGGCCAGGGCCGGATCGAAAACATCGAAGAATTAAAATCCAACATGGTCAAATACATGGAGGAGAACGAGGACGCCACCCTCTCCGGCTTCCTGGAGGAGATCGCCCTTTACACCGATTTGGACAGCTATAACGCCGACACTGACGCGGTGGTGATGATGACCCTCCACTCTGCAAAAGGGCTGGAGTTTCCCAACGTCTTTATTGTGGGGATGGAGGAGGGGATCTTCCCCGGTATCCAGGCCATGCACCACCCCGCCGAAGTGGAGGAGGAGCGGCGCCTTGCCTATGTGGGCATCACCCGGGCCAAAAAGCGGCTCTACCTGTGCAACTCCTCCCAGCGGCTGATCTTTGGGCAGACCGCCCGCAACCGGCCAAGCCGCTTCTTAAAAGAGGTGCCCCAAGAGCTGTGCGACGTCCACGACCAGACCCTTCTGGCCCGCAAGTTGACCGGCAGCAACAAGGTGGCCCCCAAGCGGCCCCAGCACGCCCAAAACAACATCGGCGTGGCCGCCCAGCACACCGGGACCACTATCGCTCTTTCCCCGGGGGACCGGGTAAAGCACAAGGTCTTCGGGGAGGGGATGATCCTCTCGGTCACCCCCATGGGCAACGACCATCTGGTGGAGATTGCCTTTGAAAAGGTGGGCACCAAAAAGATCATGAGCAACTTTGCCAAGCTGACCAAGCTGTCCTGACCTGGGTGGGGAAAATCCCCTATTTCCGGCCGAACGCTGGCTGCCTGGGCCCTTCCAGCGGGCTTTTTTCCAGAAGCTGTCACAAAATCCCCCTACATTCATACAATGATATTGAGCAAAACTCAAATCTATGAGTAGGAGGATTTCTATGGCTGTTTCAAATGAATACCAGGCACAGAGCGCGGGCTCCGGTTGCTTTAAAGAAGCGGTCTGCATCGATACCAAGCGGATCTATGACTCTTGCAGCGACAAGGACTGTTTGGAGGATTTGCAGGTCTTTTTTACAACGGCCCAGCAGCCCATTGTCGACCAGGCCATCTCGGTAAAAGCGCGGAAGGTGGAGGTTCTCAACGTATACTTAGCAGTGGAGCCGGTCCCCTTTAACAAAGGGTTCTATTCGGTGGATATGACCTTCTTTTTTGGGGTCAGCTTATCCTGCTACACCTCACCCCTCTCCCCGTCGGTACCAGTAGAAGGTTTGGCTACCTTCTCCAAGAAGGTTATCTTGTACGGCAGCGAGGGCAATGTGAAGGTATACACCTCAGATCTGACCCGCAGCGACGACTGCCGCGTCAACAACATGCCTAAGGCAAGTGTACAGGTGTGTGCCCACAAACCGCCGTTTTCCCTTGGAAATATCAGTTTGGGGAGAGGATTTTCCCCGCAATTTGGAGGGATTTGAAGTTGAAATATCTGAAACAGTTTGGACTCATCTGCGCCATCGCCCTGTGCGGGGATCTGGTCAAAGAGGCCACCGGCCTGCCCATCCCCGGCAACATCATCGGGATGCTGATGCTCTTTTTCCTGCTGCTCACCGGCTTGGTGAAGCTGGATGCAGTGGAGGACACCGCCGAGTATCTGATGAGCATTATGTCGGTGATGTTCATCCCATTGGGGGCGGGTATCCTCACCAACTTCCACCACATTCAAAACGACCTGCTGGGCATTGTGCTGACCCTGGTGGCCACCACGGTGGCCACCTTTACCGTCACCGGCCTGGTGGTGGAGTTTTTGAGCCGTGCCAAAGAGAAATCCAAGGGGGAAACCGCCCATGAATAACCTGTTTGCCTATCTAACCACCAACCCTTATTTTGGACTTGCCCTCACCTTTGGGGCGTTCTTCCTGGCGGACTTCCTCTGCAAAAAGCTGAAGATCACGTTTTTAAACCCCCTTTTAATCGCCATTGCCATAGTAATTGGGGTGTTATTGGCCTTTGACATCCCCTATGAGGATTATAACCTAGGCGCTTCCCAGTTCTCCTTCCTGTTGGGGCCGGTGACGGTGGCTTTCGCCGTGCCGCTGTACAAACAGCTGGATGTGCTTAAAAAGAACTTCGCCGTCATCATGACCGGCATCGTCTCCGGGTGCTTGGCCTCGGTGGCCAGCGTCTTTGCCTGCTGCAAGCTGCTGGGCCTCTCTCCGGTGATCTACTACTCCCTGATCCCCAAATCCATCACCTCTT
>ERZ791611.2068-NODE-2068-length-10600-cov-4.637364_pt1 | contig 10600 bp, 5 predicted proteins | sample MGYA00510275_ERZ791611 | MGnify/ENA primary metagenome ERZ791611 (study PRJEB30046, sample SAMN00791912) | human gut metagenome | study: EMG produced TPA metagenomics assembly of the A metagenome-wide association study of gut microbiota in type 2... | reverse complement strand
GGGCTATAACTTCCAGTGGGCGTGGTCGAGTGCGTGGGCTTGTGCGCAGGATTTGATTGCAGCGAAGTCGTCCTGAGCTATTTCCTAAAGATGAAAATTATTAGAGTCGCATTAAAAATGAGCTAATTTTGATAGTGGTTATCTTGTGATTATTTTCTAATGAGCCCGTGAACTGAAACCCTCCAGGCTTAATATAAGGTGGAAGGAAAGGTGATTGAAAACTCACCCAGTGGCCAGATCTTTATAAAATATGAACAGGCTGAAAAAGACAGTAACTTTGTTGTTTTTTTATCCTTAACCACTATGCATTAATGCTGCGTTATTTCATGATGCCTAAGAAAAACCAGCGTTACGCAAATGGTCAACGCTGGTTTTATCCGGTACGTTGCAATTATTTTTTAGCAGAACCCGCTTCTAATATTGAAACGATTGAGAACAACGTAAAGCATACCGCTCCCAAACCGACCAGAACCCGCGAAGGAATAAAATATCCCATATCGGTCTGCGCCATTTCCGCAAGAAACGATGCCAGGAAAAGGCAAAACAGGCAGGTGAAGACGGGAATCATCGGTATTCTGTTGGCTAACGAACAGGTACGTCTCCATACCAGTGCCAGTAGCCAGACTTTTGAGAATATGCTGTAACAGATCATTCCGAGGCAAATAAGAATAATGCCGGGAGCCAGTCGGGCGCTTGCATCGGAACTGACTAAGACGTATATCCCCTGCAGTACCGTGATTGAGCCGAGAAAAATAACCCAATAACACCACAGCCAGTGTTCTTTAGTTGAAAACGTATTACGTGTTTGATGGACAATTGTGGCAACAAGGCCAATTAGACAGGCACAGATTGCGGTTAACCCAAGCAATACGTGACCCGCGACATAATGCGGAGTTATGTCAGCACTACGTAACAGCGTAATAGACCAAATGAAACCGAGCAGGGTGAGTAAAACGGGAACGGCAATGAGGCAGTTACCGATTAATGAAGAATAAGCCTGTACCGGTGTTCCGTCGCTCTTGCTCCCCGCTGCATTTTTGGGAATGAGCAGAAAGTGACCGGATGACGCTGCCACCGTCGATACACAGGCGGCAATCATACCAACGCCAAAAATAACATGGCCGGCAACAAACTCGTCTGCCATCACATCATTGCCTGCTAACAGTGCCCAACCCCATATCATGGTGATAATTGACCCCGCATAGCCAATAATGGGGAACAATGTATTGTAAAACGTATTAACGCCGCGCGTGAGCTGCGAAATGATAATAAATGCGGTAGTGAATAATGCCAGGCATATGGCCGCCAGAGAAATCAGCACATGACCCGCGACGAAATACTCACTTTGCCCAGAACTTTCCAGCACAAAGCCACCTAACGCGATACAAATTAAGCCCATAATCAAAGGGATTAATTTGAAAAGCCACCCGATATATATGTTCACTTTAAACTCCTCAGGTATCCCTGCTAATATTGAAATATGCATTAATGATAATTTCATCCTGTTAATATAATGACGAGATATCATTAAAGACAAATGCATAGCATAACTATAGCGGGGTTTACTTTGCAGAGCGCTACTTTTCAGCGTTCAAAAGGCCATGATAAATAAAAATTTATCCTAAGATTAATTCTTATGCTGTTGTTTTTTACAATTATCTTCCAGGGAGGGATTATTCTTCATTATTTGGTAAAAGACCGGATAGTCTCGGTGCTTAAAATCAGCGAACATATAAGTATTATTATTTTATATCGTCGTAAATCTGTTTTTCAGACAAGTATCATTTATTTTGTTACAAACAATTCAAAAATATCACAGGTTATTTATGAAAGCAATTGACAATCAGATTAGAAACATCTCTTCAAGCCATCAAGATAAGCATTCAGATAAAGTTAACAGTCATCAACACCATGGCAAGGTTGATAAAACACATCGTGCAAAGATAGTTGAATTTGATAAACTGGATAATGATTCGCAAATAGATAACGATTTTGGCCTGCATATCATCTATTTCCTGCAACATGGTCACTGGAAGGTAAATGATCGTAGTCACCAGATGGAGAAAGTATGGTTTTACAATAGTGAACCTTCTATAGATATTCAAGAATATAATAGATTCGCCGACAATACTACTGATACGTTTATCTTTACAATTATACCAGACAATAACCATGTGTTAAAATTATCGTCTCCCATTACCGTTACGATTGAGCGTAAGGACGGTTATTATTTTATTAATTTCTCCGGAGATAAATCAGACATAATTTATAAAGTTGATGGGTTTTCTATCATAGAGAGAAATTTCTTTACTCTTCTTAGTGGTAATTTCAAACCTGACTGGCGTTGGGATGTCTCTAAAGAGACGTTTACTAAGGAAAAGTTTGATAGCTATGTTAAATCTGTGTTTTCAAAAATAGACTTCTATAAACAGTGTGGTGTGATTAACCCACAAAATGCCAACACGGCTTATTTTGGCGATACAGATGGAAGAGTAGGCGCTGTACTTTATGCATTGCTCGTTTCAGGGCATATAGGCATCAGGGAAAAGGGTTGGAGTTTATTATGTGAATTATTAAAACACGAAGAGATGGCTTCATCTGCATACAAACATAAAAATAATAAAGTGCTCTACGATTTATTAAATACGAGAGACATGATCTTGAATGAGTTGCATCAACATGTTTTTTTAAAGGACGATGCGATAACCCCTTGTATCTTCCTTGGGGATCATACAGGCGATAGATTTAGTACTATTTTTGGTGATAAATATATCCTTACTTTGCTAAATTCTATGCGAAATATGGAGGGTAATAAAGATAGCCGTATTAATAAAAATGTCGTCGTTCTGGCTGGAAATCATGAAATCAATTTTAATGGTAACTATACTGCACGACTAGCAAATCATAAACTCTCTGCCGGTGATACGTATAACTTAATTAAAACGCTCGATGTTTGTAATTATGACTCAGAAAGGCAAGTTTTAACCAGTCATCACGGAATAATAAGAGATGAAGAAAAAAAATGTTATTGTCTCGGTGCTTTGCAGGTTCCATTTAATCAGATGAAAAATCCTACTGATCCTGAGGAATTAGCCAATATTTTTAATAAAAAACATAAAGAACACATGGATGATCCTCTATTCCATCTAATCCGAAGCAATACTTTGAAACCCACACCTGTATATGCTAATTATTTTGATAACACTACTGATTTCAGACCAGCACGTGAACGTATCTTCATATGTGGGGAGACACTCAAAGGTGAAGACCCCAGCAAATACATTAGACAAAAATATGGGCATCATGGGCCCGGGGTAGATCATAATCAACAATTTGATAATGGTATTATGGGGCTAAATTCCCTGAAGGAAGCACGTGATAAAAATAATAAAATAATTTATTCCTCAGGGCTTAGTTGTTTTCAATCTCATTAAAACTCCATGAATACGGTGGTATGTCTTTTTAATCCTGCCAGTATTTCATAGGTTTTCTTAATCGATTGTAGAGGCATGTACTGATGACGCCTCTACAATCTTTAGGGACTTTCTCTACTATGAGATAAGAAATTTCATATTATGCTTTAAGGCTGAATGATTTGTGCAAAATATAATTATTTTCCCATCGAACATGAGGTGTATGTCATAAGATAAAATGTTAACTATGTATTCCTCGCGGTAAATAATATGAGGTAAAATATGAAAATTGGAACTGTGGCAGGCACTAACGACAGTACAACGACAATCGCAACAAATGATATGGTGCAAGAGCATGTTACCAACTTCACTAAAGAACTGTTTGGGTATATTGCAAATGGTATAGGTGATGATATATCAAGTATTGCCAGGACAATGCTCGGTGAAGTTGTGGAAAAAATTGATGATTGGCAAATAGAACGTTTCCAACAATCTATTCAAGATGACAAAATTTCATTTACCATACAAACGGATCATTCAGAAAAATATAGTATGCTATCGGGCATGCGCGCTCATATTCTACGTAGGGATAATAATTATCAGTTTATTGTGACAATTAATAGTATAAATTACGGCTGCTATCTTGATAATACCGATATTAATTGGTGCAGCATTGTTTATTTACTTAATAATATGACAGTAAATGATAATGCTAATGATGTTGCAGTTACTGAGTCGTACAAACCCATCTGGAACTGGAAAATATCGCAATACAATGTATCTGATATTAAATTCGAAACAATGATAAAACCCCAGTTCGCTGACAGAACCTATTTCTCCAATTGTTCACCTGTTGATCCCACAAGTACCAGACCAACCTATTTTGGCGATACCGATGGCTCAGTTGGTGCAGTTTTGTACGCGCTTTTCGCAACGGGACATTTGGGAATCATGGCTGAAGGAGAAAATTTCCTTAGCCAGTTGCTTAATATAGAAGATGAAGTTCTCAACGTATTGCTAAGGGAGAACTTTAATGAGCAACTTGACACTAATGTTAATACAATAATCAGTATTCTGAACAGAAGAGATATAGTTTTAGAAAGTCTTCAGCCTTATTTAGTTATTAATAAAGACGCTGTGACGCCATGTACGTTTCTGGGTGACCAAACCGGCGATCGATTTAGTAATATCTGTGGCGATCAATTTATCATCGATTTGTTAAAACGCATAATGAGTATCAATGAAAACGTTCATGTATTAGCTGGAAATCATGAAACGAATTGCAATGGTAACTATATGCAGAACTTCACGCGTATGAAACCACTTGATGAGGATACCTACTCTGGGATAAAAGATTATCCTGTATGTTTCTATGACCCCAAATACAAAATAATGGCAAATCATCATGGGATAACTTTTGATGATCAGCGAAAACGTTACATTATAGGACCGATAACAGTCTCTATTGATGAAATGACCAATGCTCTCGATCCGGTCGAATTAGCGGCAATTATCAATAAAAAGCATCATGCTATAATTAATGGCAAAAAGTTTAAAACTAGCCGGGCTATCTCTTGTCGATCCTTTAATCGTTATTTTTCTGTTTCGACAGATTACAGACCTAAACTTGAAGCACTATTAGCATGCTCACAAATGTTAGGTATAAATCAAGTTGTTGCACATAACGGAAATGGTGGGAGAGAACGCATAGGTGAAACGGGGACAGTTTTAGGTCTTAACGCCCGTGACAGTAAACATGCTGGAAGAATGTTCAGCATGCATAATTGCCAAATTAACCCTGGTGCGGGGCCTGAGATAACCACTCCCTGGAAGTCTTACCAGCATGAAAAAAACAGAAATGGACTTATGCCTTTGATTAGAAGGCGCACAATGTTACAGCTCTGAACCATAGACAACATGAATATTAATGTTACTATCTGGTTGAGACTGTTGATAAAACGTAAAAAGGAATGCTCTGTTCCTGCAACTGAACAGGCGTGAAACGCTATCCAACAGGATGGATACCGTTTTGTCAGCCAGTTTTATAGATCACACTTATGAGTATGCGTGTTTCATTTACGGCCAGGAATGCTGATGATGACAACATTACTACCCGTTTTCACTAAGCCTTCCCCGTTGGCGCTCAATGCTCTGCGCGCTGGTCGTATTTGCCGTTTCCTTCTTATCCCGGATGGAAGAATCCGCTGAACGTCGTTCGGCGGCAGTTGTAACACGCGTCGTTTGCTTACAGGGATTATGGCGGGTCGATTATGGATAAGAGTAAGCGCCATCTGGCGTGGTGGGTTGTCGGGTTACTGGCGGTGGCGGCTATCGTGGCGTGGTGGCTGTTGCGCCCGGCAGGTGTGCCGGAAGGCTTTGCCGTCAGCAATGGGCGCATTGAAGCGACGGAAGTGGATATCGCCAGCAAAATTGCCGGGCGTATCGACACCATTCTGGTGAAAGAAGGCCAGTTTGTTCGCGAAGGTGAAGTGCTGGCGAAGATGGATACTCGCGTGTTGCAGGAACAGCGACTGGAAGCCATCGCGCAAATCAAAGAAGCACAAAGCGCCGTTGCTGCCGCGCAGGCTTTGCTGGAGCAACGACAAAGCGAAACTCGTGCCGCACAGTCGCTGGTTAATCAACGCCAGGCCGAACTGGACTCCGTTGCCAAACGTCATACGCGTTCCCGTTCGCTCGCCCAACGAGGGGCTATTTCTGCGCAACAGCTGGATGACGATCGCGCCGCCGCTGAGAGCGCCCGAGCTGCGCTGGAATCAGCAAAAGCCCAGGTTTCGGCTTCTAAAGCCGCTATAGAAGCGGCACGCACCAATATCATTCAGGCGCAAACCCGCGTCGAAGCGGCACAAGCCACTGAACGGCGCATTGCCGCAGATATCGATGACAGCGAACTGAAAGCCCCGCGTGACGGACGCGTGCAGTATCGGGTTGCCGAGCCAGGGGAAGTGCTGGCGGCAGGCGGTCGGGTGCTGAATATGGTCGATCTCAGCGACGTCTATATGACTTTCTTCCTGCCAACCGAACAGGCGGGCACGCTGAAACTTGGCGGTGAAGCCCGGCTGATCCTCGATGCCGCGCCAGATCTGCGTATTCCTGCAACCATCAGTTTTGTCGCCAGCGTCGCCCAGTTCACGCCAAAAACCGTCGAAACCAGCGATGAACGGCTGAAACTGATGTTCCGCGTCAAAGCGCGTATCCCACCGGAATTACTCCAGCAGCATCTGGAATATGTCAAAACCGGTTTGCCGGGCGTAGCGTGGGTGCGGGTGAATGAAGAACTTCCGTGGCCTGACGACCTCGTGGTGAGGTTGCCGCAATGACGCATCTGGAACTGGTTCCCGTCCCGCCTGTCGCGCAACTGGCGGGCGTGAGCCAGCATTATGGAAAAACCGTTGCGCTGAACAATATCACTCTCGATATTCCGGCCCGCTGTATGGTCGGGCTGATTGGCCCGGACGGCGTCGGGAAGTCGAGCTTGTTGTCGTTGATTTCCGGTGCCCGCGTCATTGAACAGGGCAATGTGATGGTGCTGGGCGGCGATATGCGCGACCCGAAGCATCGCCGCGACGTCTGCCCGCGCATCGCCTGGATGCCGCAGGGGCTGGGCAAAAACCTCTACCACACCTTGTCGGTGTATGAAAACGTCGATTTTTTCGCTCGCCTGTTCGGTCACGACAAAGCGGAGCGGGAAGTGCGAATCAATGAGCTGCTGACCAGCACCGGGTTAGCACCGTTTCGCGATCGTCCGGCAGGGAAACTCTCCGGCGGGATGAAGCAAAAACTTGGGCTGTGCTGCGCGTTAATCCACGACCCGGAACTGTTGATCCTTGATGAGCCAACAACGGGGGTTGACCCGCTCTCCCGCTCCCAGTTCTGGGATCTGATCGACAGTATTCGCCAGCGGCAGAGCAATATGAGCGTGCTGGTCGCCACCGCCTACATGGAAGAGGCCGAACGCTTCGACTGGCTGGTAGCGATGAATGCCGGAGAAGTGCTGGCAACCGGCAGCGCCGAAGAGCTGCGGCAGCAAACGCAAAGCGCCACGCTGGAAGAAGCATTTATAAATCTGTTACCGCAAGCGCAACGCCAGGCGCATCAGGCGGTAGTGATCCCACCGTATCAACCTGAAAACGCAGAGATTGCCATCGAAGCGCGCGATCTGACCATGCGTTTTGGTTCCTTCGTTGCCGTTGATCACGTTAATTTCCGCATTCCACGCGGGGAGATTTTTGGTTTTCTTGGTTCGAACGGCTGCGGTAAATCCACCACCATGAAAATGCTTACCGGATTGCTGCCCGCCAGCGAAGGTGAGGCGTGGCTGTTCGGGCAACCGGTTGATCCAAAAGATATCGATACTCGCCGTCGGGTAGGCTATATGTCGCAGGCGTTTTCGCTCTATAACGAACTCACCGTGCGGCAAAACCTTGAGTTACATGCCCGTTTGTTTCACATCCCGGAAGCGGAAATTCCCGCGCGAGTGGCTGAAATGAGCGAGCGTTTTAAGCTCAACGACGTTGAAGATGTTCTGCCGGAGTCATTACCGCTCGGCATTCGCCAGCGGCTTTCGCTGGCGGTGGCGGTGATTCATCGCCCGGAGATGTTAATCCTCGATGAGCCTACTTCTGGTGTCGATCCGGTGGCGAGGGATATGTTCTGGCAGTTGATGGTCGATCTCTCGCGCCAGGACAAAGTGACTATCTTCATCTCCACCCACTTTATGAACGAAGCGGAACGTTGCGACCGCATCTCACTGATGCACGCCGGAAAAGTGCTTGCCAGCGGTACACCGCAGGAACTGGTTGAGAAACGCGGAGCCGCCAGTCTGGAAGAGGCATTTATCGCCTATTTGCAGGAAGCGGCAGGGCAGAGCAACGAAGCCGAAGCGCCGCCCGTGGTACACGACACCACCCACGCGCCGCGTCAGGGATTTAGTCTGCGCCGTCTGTTTAGCTACAGCCGTCGCGAAGCACTGGAACTGCGACGCGATCCGGTACGTTCGGCGCTGGCGCTGATGGGAACGGTGATCCTGATGCTGATAATGGGTTACGGCATCAGTATGGATGTGGAAAACCTGCGCTTTGCGGTGCTCGACCGCGACCAGACCGTCAGTAGCCAGGCGTGGACACTCAACCTCTCCGGTTCCCGTTACTTTATCGAACAGCCGCCGCTCACCAGTTATGACGAGCTTGATCGTCGGATGCGTGCGGGCGATATCACGGTGGCGATTGAGATCCCACCCAATTTCGGGCGCGATATCGCGCGTGGTACGCCTGTGGAACTCGGTGTCTGGATCGACGGTGCGATGCCCAGTCGTGCCGAAACGGTAAAAGGTTACGTGCAGGCTATGCACCAGAGCTGGCTACAGGATGTGGCGAGCCGACAATCCACACCCGCCAGCCAAAGCGGGCTGATGAATATTGAGACGCGCTATCGCTATAACCCGGACGTAAAAAGCCTGCCAGCGATTGTTCCGGCGGTGATCCCGCTTCTGCTGATGATGATCCCGTCAATGCTAAGCGCCCTTAGCGTGGTGCGGGAAAAAGAGTTGGGGTCGATTATCAACCTTTACGTGACCCCCACCACGCGTAGTGAATTTTTGCTTGGTAAACAGTTGCCATACATCGCGCTGGGGATGCTGAACTTTTTCCTGCTCTGCGGCCTGTCGGTGTTTGTGTTTGGCGTACCGCATAAAGGCAGTTTCCTGACGCTCACCCTGGCGGCGCTGCTGTATATCATCATTGCCACCGGAATGGGGCTGCTGATCTCCACCTTTATGAAAAGCCAGATTGCCGCCATTTTCGGAACGGCGATTATCACGTTGATCCCGGCGACACAGTTTTCCGGGATGATCGATCCGGTAGCTTCGCTGGAAGGGCCTGGACGTTGGATCGGCGAGGTTTACCCGACCAGTCATTTTCTGACTATCGCCCGCGGGACGTTCTCGAAAGCGCTGGATCTGACTGATTTGTGGCAACTTTTTATCCCGTTGCTGATAGCCATCCCGCTGGTGATGGGCTTAAGTATCCTGCTGCTGAAAAAACAGGAGGGATGATGCGCCATTTACGCAATATTTTTAATCTGGGTATCAAAGAGTTGCGCAGTCTGCTCGGTGATAAAGCGATGCTGACGCTGATTGTCTTCTCGTTTACGGTGTCGGTGTATTCGTCAGCGACCGTTACGCCAGGATCGTTGAACCTCGCGCCGATCGCCATTGCCGATATGGATCAATCGCAGTTATCGAACCGGATCGTTAACAGCTTCTATCGTCCGTGGTTTTTGCCACCGGAGATGATCACCGCCGATGAGATGGATGCCGGACTGGACGCCGGACGCTATACCTTCGCGATAAATATTCCGCCTAATTTTCAGCGTGATGTCCTCGCCGGACGCCAGCCGGATATTCAGGTGAACGTCGATGCCACGCGCATGAGCCAGGCATTTACCGGCAATGGGTATATCCAGAATATTATCAACGGTGAAGTGAACAGCTTTGTCGCGCGCTACCGTGATAACAGCGAACCGTTGGTATCGCTGGAAACCCGGATGCGCTTTAACCCGAACCTCGATCCCGCGTGGTTTGGCGGGGTGATGGCGATCATCAACAACATTACCATGCTGGCGATTGTATTGACCGGATCGGCGCTGATCCGCGAGCGTGAACACGGCACGGTGGAACACTTACTGGTGATGCCGATAACGCCGTTTGAGATCATGATGGCGAAGATCTGGTCGATGGGGCTGGTGGTGCTGGTGGTATCGGGATTATCGCTGGTGCTGATGGTAAAAGGCGTGCTGGGCGTACCGATTGAAGGCTCGATCCCGCTGTTTATGCTGGGCGTGGCGCTCAGTCTGTTTGCCACCACGTCAATCGGCATTTTTATGGGGACGATAGCGCGTTCAATGCCGCAACTGGGGCTGCTGGTGATTCTGGTGCTGCTGCCGCTGCAAATGCTTTCCGGTGGATCCACGCCGCGCGAAAGTATGCCGCAGATGGTGCAGGACATTATGCTGACCATGCCGACGACACACTTTGTTAGCCTCGCGCAGGCCATCCTCTACCGGGGTGCCGGATTCGAAATCGTCTGGCCGCAGTTCCTGACGCTGATGGCAATTGGCGGCGCGTTTTTCACCATTGCACTGCTGCGATTCAGGAAGACGATTGGGACAAT
>ERZ791611.2067-NODE-2067-length-10609-cov-2.630946_pt1 | contig 10609 bp, 7 predicted proteins | sample MGYA00510275_ERZ791611 | MGnify/ENA primary metagenome ERZ791611 (study PRJEB30046, sample SAMN00791912) | human gut metagenome | study: EMG produced TPA metagenomics assembly of the A metagenome-wide association study of gut microbiota in type 2... | reverse complement strand
ACAAGTTACGTGAACTGCTGACACAATATGCCGATTCCGGTCAGGTCATACCCGACCATTTCTGAGTGAGGCAACAGCCGCTTTGTATCTCTTTGAATTGGGTTTGATACGTAAAACCTTACATGAATGTGGTTCAAGTCGCACCGAGTATCGGCCCGACATTGCGCCTAAATCCTGATGCAGCCACAAATCACGTACATTCTTCACCTTTCCACCTTTAATTCCCAGTTCCTTTTCAAAATCAATACCATATTCAAGCACTGTCGATTCTCTATTGAACAGCCCGACAATCCAATCTCCATCAGGAAGTTGTCCTATCCATCTCGAACTGTTTTGTTTATCCCATATACTGGTACTAAGTGGCTTACCTACAAAACCGAGTTTATTCAATTCCAGCATCTCTGTGTTTTTGTAGAATTTGGCGCAATCACCAATCGTATTATATTGATCGGTGATACCAATTGGAGAACCGCTAACCAGCAACATTGAGATATGAAACTCTCTTTCGGCATCGCTTGCCAATGTGTTGAGTTGAACAAAATCGGGATCCATTATAGTTTGTCCTTTCACCCCGATAATATCAGCCCATCCGATTAATCCATCAAAAGCACTTCGGTATTTATCACCTTGTCCGCTTTCGTTAACCTGTCCGCGCTCTTTGTCGCTGATAAACCACCATCCGCCACCGTCACAGTCAGTACTTATGCGAATCATATCCGCATAAATAATCTCGTTGCGGGCATCGTTGCGACAATTAGGAACAGAGTAACTAAGCAACATTTCATCTCCGGCTTCTTCAGCCATCCATTTCAATGCCTTGATGTATCTATTGGTTCCGTAATCCCGTTCATAGTAACCAAGAAAGTCTATCTTCAGCAACTCTATTCCCTGATCTATCATTGTTCTGATACAGCCTTTCACCCACTGTTCCGCTCCTGGTTTGTCAGTATCTATCCAGTACAGGTGATCTTCAAACTTTGTAGTGCCTACCACGTCAGTTATCGGAATGGAAGTTCCTTTGATATTATTATTCTGCACATAGGCAGCTTTAGGTACCCATAATGGGTTGAAATAGAATCCGAATCTCATGCCTTTACTTTTGAGATAATCGCCCCAATACTTCAGTCCGTATGTCCACGAACTGTCATATTTGGTCAGATAACCATATTGATCTATAGAATTGAGGTTAAATAACCAACCGTCAGTAGCTGCCATATCATATCCATAAGGTAAAAACTCCTCGGCAAGCCAGTCGATATTCTTTTTCCAAACATCTTCAGGCATTGATGTTCCATACCGGAAATTGTATTGGTACATATTCCAAAACAATGGTCCGCTGCCTCGCTTTGTGAATTTGCTTTCTCTGGCAAAGATACCTGCTGGTATTGTAAACAATACCAGCAAAAGTGTTAAAAAATTAAATCTGTGTTTCATCTTATTGAATTATTTTTCCAATCATTGTAGAAAGTTGTTTTACTTGCAATTCGGCCATACCGACAACGATGTAATCCACACCATTGAGCCCATAGGGATCGTTGTATGCACTGGAAATTACAATTTTCAGGAATCGTCCCTTTTGTGGCGTTATCGTCTCACTGTCACCGAACCAGATGGTTTCATTCTGTCGTGGAGCGTTCTCTTTAGAAAAGAGAAGCGTCCAGTTATTTAGTGCCACAGCCGAGTAATCAGCAGATGTTCCTCCATCGGCAATCGTTTTGAATAAAAATAGAGGATCGTCCGAAACATAGAAATCTATCTTCTTAATGTTCGCGTTATCTCTTCGTTGAGTCAGTCCGATATCGCTTACTTCTATTGAATTCTTCATATCTATGACAATTGTGATAGGTGTTCTCATTCCATCAAAACAATGATAATCTGTGAAGCCATAGTGGTAGTCATCTTTATTATTGAATCCATTGACATCTTTTCCCCAATAACTCGAATGCCAGTGATTGTCGAAAATTCCATCTATGATGGCTCCGGCTCCGATATTATCCCCATCCGTTGATGAGGGATTCTCCATCTTCTGGTCGCTGTTGCATAGCAATATTTTCCATTCTCTGTTGTCGGGAATGACTTGTGGATCAGCAGGTACCACAACAGTCAGGTAATAAATCTCGTCCGATACCTCTATTTGTGGGGACGAGGGGGCTGCAAACTTCAACGGAAGAAGATAGTGCTTATCTTTTTGCAATGTTGAACTTGCTACTGTCAATGTCGTTGTAGCATCATCATTGCCATTTGCAAAAGAAAAATCATTCACATGGTAGGCTCCTGCGGGAAGCGCTTCATAATTGGTTGAATGAAAATCATTATATGCAGACACCAGTTGCGCGTTTTGTGAGAAATCGAGTCCGCAAGAGAAATTGGATATATTATCTGCAATTTCGGCTTTGAGTTTTACACTCATTGAACTATATGTCGCACTTTCAATCTGTATATCCTTTTTTCCCCATTCCACTTGCTGCCCGTTTATATCAAAAACATATAAGACCCGGTTCATTTCAACATTCACAATACCCTCTTCTGTACTTTCCAACTGGAGTGCCAAAACAAGTTTAGATCCAGGTGCCGATTTGATTAACTGATATATTTTAGCTACATCAAAATTCAGATAAAGATATTTCGACGTCTCGTTAGTTGCAAACGTTAGTTCGTGAACTCCGTCTTTAAATGAATATGCATCAGGCGTTATTGTCTTGTAACTTTGATTTTCGGGCTGGCTATAATTTTCATCGATTTCCTGTTGTGTCAATGCACGCACGTTAACCGTTGCAGTCAAAGACGGGTCACTTCCTGCCTTAATAACCAGAAGAGGCTCTTCGACCGTATTTTCAGAAGCCTGCCAACTAAATATATGCTTGCCCTCGTTCTTGAAATACAATATTTTGTGATATTCTTCAGGGAATAACTTATCATTCGAATATTCGTTGCTACATGAATATACAATCTGACATACACCAAGTATTAAAATTAATTTCAATAATATCGTTTTCATAATTCTGGTAATTCTAAATTAATATTCGGGCGATTGTACTAGTTGGGGATTGCTGTATATCTCCGAGTCATTGATCGGAAGAAGATACATTTTGTTGTTCCACATAAAAGGTTGGTCCACCTTTACTCTTTGGTTAAACTCACGGAACGATGGATCTTTTTTTGCGATGGCATTAAGACCTTCACGGACACCGGCTTTGAATACCTCCGGAGCAATTGTCCAACGCCGGGCATCAAAATAGCGGTGTCCTTCAAACCATAATTCAGCATAACGTTCACTGCGCACCCAATCCATTAAACTCATATCAGAGTTTATGTCAGATAATTCTAAATCGGGAATACCTGCACGATTACGAACAATGTTCAGGTTGTCCAAGACATCTTGTTTGCTGTTCAATGCAGCATGACATTCCGCCAGATTGAGGTATAATTCCGCCAAACGTATGACTGCCAGTGGAGTATGAGCATAATTATTGCCATTATCTTGAGAGCGCCATTGGAAGTTTGGTTGTATTCTCTTTTTGGAGAAATATCCGGTTGCATTATTATCTCTATTATATCTGTCAGGGTTGTACCCATGTTTTTGCGAGTTACGCGCTTCAAGTATCAGTGGTGAGCCATCGGCTATGAACGAACTATATTCACCTCCATCGTAACAAACCCATGCATAGAAACGCGGTTCACGATTGACATTCAGTTTTATGATATCCGGATTAGACAGACCTGCCGATTCAAACCAGTCCGATTTATCGGGAAAAGTATGATCGTATTGGGGCAATTTTCCATTCTTTGTATAAAATCTTTCAACAGAGTTCAAGAAAACAGCAATACCTCCCCATCCTCCTACAGGAGAGCCGTTGTAAGTGGTGACGCCATGAGGTATTTGTGAATAGATGCCATAGTTGTCACCGCTTCCGATGGCAAAGATTACTTCTTTATTGCCATCAGTCTCACGTGTCGTATTGAGGTAACGCATGAGCATTACCGACTCTTTAAACTGGTCATCAACCCCCTCTATATTAGGCAATGGAACTCCTTGGTTTATTCTGATACTGGTGGAAGTGGCAAGGTCGAACAGTTTGCGGTTACCTTGAGTCAGTGCCCAATCAAGAGCCTCGTTGCAAGCTGTCAGGGCGCGTTCCCATTTGTTTTCATCGTATGTTCTGCTGACTAACTCCTTTCCATATCCCGGAGTTTCAAAGTTAGTGTTCTTCCAGTTTGAATAAGGGAATGAGCCATTCCACAGGGGGGAGGCGGCATAAACCAACAATCGCGCTTTTAAGGCTTTGCAAGCTGTTGAAGTAGCACGTCCCAGTTCGCTGTTCTGTACTGTTGGCGGCAATTCGAAGGCAGCCCGGTCAAACCATTCAGCTATGGAGTCTACACATACATCGAAATGCGATCTGCCCGGAAAATCCTTTTTGTCAAGGTTTTGATTGTAATGTTCAGTCACTAATGGTATAGGTCCGTATGACTCTAGTAACATAAAATGATAGAGTGCCCGACAGAACAAAGCTTCGGCTTTCCAGCGTCTTTTATCGCTCTCGGTTACTCCCGTCGGATTGCTCTTGTCAAGCTGATCCATGAATAGATGGCATCGTCCTATTCCATCGTAACAACTATTCCACGGGGCGGTTTGACTGGAAGGAGAAAGCTGGTTCCATGCCGCTTTCTGTCCGTCGTCAGCCCATAGTAAGGGGCGGGCATATTCATCGGTCGAGTTGATGAATGAGTTTTCAACTGTGTAAAACCACTCGAAATAAGTATAACATGAATGAAGGAAACCCAATGTGGAAGCTCTGTCTTTCATTGCGTCGGGCAAGTCGGCTGTTTCATCCGGGACAACGTCCAGATAGTTGCAAGAAGCCATGCAACATGCGGCAGTCACACTTAGTATGAATCGTGATATGATCTTAATGGTTTTCATATTTTATATTTTGGTTATATAGAACTTAGAATTTTAGCTGCACTCCAATATTGATAGTCCGTTGAAGAGGATACGCATTCCATGACAATTCCGGATCCCACTCTTTAAAAGGACTCCACACAGCCAGATTATCCCCATTGATATAAACACGGCAGTACGGAAAACTATATCCGAGTTCAAGGGTTTTAAAGCGGATAAAACGTCCGTTGTGCATCCAGTAGGTGCTGTTGACAGAGTTGTTTGCCACTTGACTGTCAGTAATACCTAATCGTGGAAATTTCGCATCCGGATTCGGATTAGCTTCGCTCCAGTAGTCGTTGGCGATAAACTGCATCACGTTTCGATCACCGGTTGAAGCATCACCGCGAAATGGCATAATGCCTGATACCATGATTGTCCGTTGGGCAGAACCATTGAAAAACATTCCGAAATCGAAAGATTTATATGTCATGTCTAGCCCAATTCCATACTGAATGCGCGGCACATTGCCATATTGCGAAATCATAACCTGATCTTTTGAATTTATTTTGCCATCACCGTTTACATCGCGATATTTGATATCACCTGGCATTACCGTACTTCCCAATTCATCCTGCGAAGGGCTCATTTCTATATCCGCCTGGTCTTTGAATAACCCTTCGGCAATGTATCCTATCGTGTTACTCAAGGGTTTACCAGTTTCCGACTGCCACACGTAAGGGTAATCCGGTTCATCTTTGTAGATGTATTTATTCTTATTATATGTCAAATTGAAACGCAGGTCCATATTTAAATCATTGGTGATTTTCTTTCGCCAATTGACAGCCAGCTCGATACCTCGATTGTCTACTTTACCAATGTTACTCCATGGCACAGCATTAGCGTATCCTAATAGTCTAGGAAAAGAACCTCGTTTGAGAAGGATGCGATCTCGTTTGTCATGAAAATAGTCGAAAACAATATTGAGCTGGTTGAATAGATTCATGTCTATACCGATATCGAACTTTTTCACTCTTTCCCAATGTGCATTTCTGACAGCATAATATGAAACGCTGGGTCCTTTGGCGACAACACTTCCATCAGGTCCGGTTCCATAACCCAAATCGTCGAGCTTTATATCATTTATATAGAGAAAGTGGGCAGCTCCCGCACTTTTTCCCGTATCATCGCTGCCTACCAGTCCATAAGATCCCCGGAGCTTGAGGAAAGATACAATTGAACGCAGTGGAGTCCAGAAATCCTCGTTACTGATAACCCAGCCTAAAGATATGGCGGGAAATAACTCGAACCGTTCTCCTTCTACCAGACGTTCCGTTCCGTTATAACCGCAATTTATTTCGGCCAGATATTTCTGGTTGTAATCGTAGGTGATACGGGCAGATAATCCTTGGTTGCGGTTGGGTAATACGCTGGATCTGTATTCACGCATCATATACATCAACATTCCCGATACGGCATGTCGGCCGAACTGCCTGCTGTAATTGATGCGTCCGTCCATATAAAAGGTATTGTCCTGGTAGCGCTCTATATCCGACTGGGATATATATTCAGATCCCGAAGTCAGTTGCTCCAATGCATAAAGGTCGGGCGAATCGACATTCCAACTGCCATCCTGTACGCGATAGTAATAGGGGGCAAGTGATTTGGTATAAGATGAGTTTGAATAGTTTTTCCAGTTAACCAGAATAGAGGCGGAAAGTCCCTTTGTCACAAAATCAAAGTTCTGATTAATACGAACAGAGGTGTTGATGGTATTATGATTGGATCCTCTGAAATTATTTATCATATATGCATAAGGGTTGTTATACATCGAATTTCCACTAAGCATTGCCCCTCCGAAACGTATATGCTTGTCACCTTCTTCTGCCGGAAAAGATGCCGGAAATGCCACCGGATTGGTATTGTAGGTAAGATAGAACAGGTCGGAAGTTGAAAAAGACGGTCCTTTGGCATATCCTATCTGGTCGTTCATGCGTAGCTCGACAGTGGTTGTCGGAGTCATCTTATAGGATATGTTACTTTGGAAAATGTACTCCCATCTGTTGATGTTCGTGTCAAAAGAGTAACGCTTGGGGGAGTTGAGCATACCGCTATCATGATTTGCTTGCAAACTCATGTAATAGGTAACCTTCGAACTACCTCCCTGTACATTAATGTTTGCCCGTTGGTTCATGGTAGAATTTTTGAAAAGCAGGTCATACCAATCCACGTTCGGATAAACATACGGATTGATTCCGCTCCTTGTATATTCTATGACGTCATCCGAATATTTGGGTGTTGCGCTTGGAGTACGAGTCACCAAGGCTTCATTGTACATATTCATAAACGTAGGGCCATCGACGAACTTCAGCGTGTTTGCCGGTCTTAGAAATGAATTTTCGAACGTGATATTTATCTGTGCCCGCGTGTTTTCCATACCGTCTTTCGTTTTGATAAGCAGCACTCCATTAGCACCGCGAGCGCCATAAATAGCAGTTGCCGATGCATCCTTCAAGATTGAAAAGCTGGCGATCGATTCGGTAGGGATATTATTAAGGTCGCCACTCGAAATTTCGATATCGTCCATCAGAATTAAAGGTGTTGCACGTCCCCCGAATGTTCCGATTCCCCTGATATAGAAATCGGATACGGAACCCGGTTCTCCACTGGTTGTCATCGATACCACACCTGCCAGCTTTCCTGTAAGATTATTGGTCAGTGAAGAACTCGGTGCACGCAATTCTACACCTTTTACAGTGGAAATAGCACCGGTTACGGATACTTTTTTCTGTGTGCCGGCTCCTACCACCACCACTTCATCCAGCACCTCGTTGTCCGATTGCATTTTCACTTTCAAAACTCCCAAATCGCCTACACTCAATACCTGCTGTTTGTATCCGATATAAGAAAATGTTAACTCTGTATTATTTGAAACCTCTATTGAAAACTTACCATCTAAATCTGTAATTGTTCCTGTTCCCGGGGAGTTTTTTACAGAAATACTGACCCCCACCAAAGGATCGCTGGAAGAAGCATCCGTAACGGTTCCTACCAATTTGCGCTTTTGTTGTTTCGAATCCTGCGGACGTTGCTCTGTAGGCAACTCTTCTCTTTTCAGAGAAATCTGCCGGTCTTTAATTTCATACAGGACATCTGTATTCTTAAATAACTGATCGAGAATAACGGTTATCGGTTGGTCCTTTACAGACAAACTGACTATACGTTTCGTATCAATCGCTTTGCTATAATAGAAAAAGATAAATTCACTGTTTTTTTCTATATAATCAAGTACTTCCTTAACTGTTTTGTTCCGCATTTCAATTGTTAAGTTTTTCTGTTGAGCATACGCTCCTATGTTCGCCGCATAAGAGTGTAAAGAAAGAAAACAAACACTAAAAAGAAATAATATGCGAGCCATTCTCACCCTTGTAAGAAATGTGCTACTGGTATTTTTCATATATTTACAACGTTTTTAAGAAATTAAACAATTAAATGTTGTTTGATTTTTCGGCTGGATGATACTGCAATTATCATTCAGCCTTCTTTTTAAGGACTTTTGTTTCTCATAATATTACGTATAAAGGTTTAACAATAAATGATCTATACTTATTTCTTCCTCACATATATTTTATCACCCACTTCTTTATATTCTATGGGTGCAGAATAAGATATAGTATGTAAGACGTCTTCAAGTTTATCTTTTAAATCCAGCTTTCCGGAAACCTGCATTCTCTCCACCTCCGTATCCAATACGAATTCTTTGCCATAGTATAGATTTAATTTTCTAAAGACCTTATCCAAAGAATCGTCTGTGTACATTAGGATATTCTTTATCCAACAGATATAAGGCTCAACATCTACATTTTGAGGAGTGTCCAGTTGGTCGCTATGAATGTTAACCAGCTGTCCCGGAGCGAGTTTGACCTGTTGCTGATTGTGGCTTTTTATATTCACACTTCCTTCCACCAACACCACGGAAGACGTTTTCTCCGATGAATATGCCGATATATTGAATGAAGTACCTAATACCTGTACTTGAAAATCTTTAGTTCTTACTATGAAGGGGGCTTTTTCATTGCGGCGTACATCGAGGAACACTTCTCCTTCAACATAAATTTCACGCTGGTCTCTTTCAAAATGAGTTGGATAAATCACCCGTGTTCCTGAATTCACCCATAGATGAGTTCCGTCTGGTAAAGTCAATTGAGTTAGGGGTTATCAGCTGGTTGAATTCGGGCTTCTTCTTTTGTGGCTGAATCTGATTGACTGTATCAGAGTTGACCACCACTAAACCATTCTGCGAATAAATGATATTTGCATCGGTATCACTCACTTCTATATTCTTTTCTCCCGGTATCAACAATAGAATATCTTCTTGTAATGGGGCTGCCTGCATTTTCAATGCGAAATCGACTAATGCGCTGTCATCTGCATGGTAATAAGAGATGAACTGTTTACCCAGCCAAAACATACATAGCAGGATTGCGGCAACTGATGAATAAGTTGCCGCATAAAGTAATCGTTGATGCAACTTTTTCTTTTTGGTTGCATGGATTTGTTTTTCGATAAGTCTCCATGATTCATCCAGTTCGGTCGTTGAGACATTTCTCTCCTGTTTCCGAACATGTAGAATTACTTTGCGTATCACCTGATGTATATTTGCTTTCTTGCCTTCCATTTTTTGCTTTTATATTTAAAACGGGAGAAAAGAAAAAGTCTACTCACTTTTCTTTCATTATTTTGCAGAAAAAGATTTCTTCAGCAAATTGGGTGAACCGGACAAAGGAAATAGTAGCATTTAAGAAAGAAAAAAAGGAAGGAAAAAGAGATATTCTTTCAAGGTCATTTTAGAGCGAAGGCTCGTCAGTGTGCGGGATACTAAATTCATGGCAGATTGAGGATTAATCTCCAGGACAGCTGCAACTTCTCTATAGGATAAGCCTTTAATGTAACGAAGATAAATCGCCATCCGTTGATTCTCGGACAGTTGTTTATAAGCCTCTTGCAGATTTTTAATCATTTGTATATCCTCATCATTATCCTTAAATAAGACTTCCAGTGAGGTGTCTTCTATCGTTAAGTCGAAGGGAAGCGCATTGATATCTTCGGTGGATTTTAAAGATGAAAGTTTATCGAATATAAGGTTTTTCAAAGAAGTCAGCAGATAGGAACGCACATAATCGGTGGGAGACAAACGGGTGCTGCTGCAAAGTTTCACGAAAAGATCCTGAATGCAATCTTTAACAAATTCTTCATCTGAAACATATTTGAGTCCAAAATTCAATAGAAGCTCGTAATGTCTCTTATACAATACCTCTAATGGCTTTGTGTCACCTTTCAACATGATGTTCCATAAGGTGATGTCTTTCATATTATAATAAGATTCCCGTTGCACTGAAATATATTAGTTTGCGGCAAAAGTAACAAAAAAACTTCTCGAAACAAGGTTTATCCGGAGATTTTCCCGTAACCTAACTCTATGATAGTAAAAGAATTGTAATGTTTTCTTTGTTACGGTCATGTTTGTTCTGTGAAAAATGATAAAACTTAATCTTTTCTTTTTTATCCTGTCATTAAATTACTTTTATACGTTGCAGATTTATATTGTATATGAAAGATTATTTTGATATATTGTCTTGGGTGGAATATACTCTATTAATATAAATATTTGAATGTTAGATGAATATATGTATGTTGTAAGCTATAGGATGCTTTTGTGTTATTCGG
>ERZ791611.2064-NODE-2064-length-10630-cov-2.480095_pt1 | contig 10630 bp, 6 predicted proteins | sample MGYA00510275_ERZ791611 | MGnify/ENA primary metagenome ERZ791611 (study PRJEB30046, sample SAMN00791912) | human gut metagenome | study: EMG produced TPA metagenomics assembly of the A metagenome-wide association study of gut microbiota in type 2... | reverse complement strand
GTGATTTGTTTCAATCACAGGACGGATGCCCTCGGCTTGTAGTATGGTAATAAATTTAAAGGATTTCCATCGCGGCTGTCCATCCCTCTCGTATGGCATCGCCGATCTGTCTTGCTTTTACACAGTCTCCGATTTCCCAGAATGGAACGGAGATTGCTTTTTTCAGATCAGAGGTATCGTTTGCTTTTCGTCCCATTGCATTTACGACACTGTCCGCATGCAGGGTGATTTCCTGCCCGTTCTGAACGGCGGTGACAAAATCTTTTCCGACTTTGGTCACTGTTGCATTGACCTCATACTTTCCGCCGTTTTTGTCAATAAAATCATGAACGGCAGTTCTGTAAAGCCCGGTTGTTTCCGGCATCAGACATTCCTGCATTTCTATGATGGTTGTATGGATTCCGTGGGCGATATAATCGGCTGCAGCTTCACATCCGACCAGTCCGCCTCCAAGAACGATGGTGCTTTTGCCCAGATGTTCAAAGTCATTTTTATAAACATCCATGGCAGTGAAAGCCTGATCGATCCCCTCGATCGGCAGGATCAGATCGTCAGAACCTGTGGCAAGGATCACTGCTTCCGGTTGAATCGTTTGGATCAGTTCCGCGCGAACCTCACAGTCCAGACGGATTTCGATGGGGCGTTTGCTTACTTCACGAATCAACAGATCTTTGAAGTTTCGGATATCAATTTTATGATCTGTGTGATCGGTAAAATTGAGAAGACCGCCTAAGGTATGTGATTTTTCACAGAGAATGACCTGATGACCTCTGTCAGACGCTGTAATAGCCGCCTGCATACCGCCGCATCCTCCTCCTACGATCAGAACTTTGCGGCTTGCGTTTGGCTGCGGCATGAGTTCCGGTAAAATTTTATGGTGAGATGCAGGCCATACGTCATATGGGTTGATGGTGCAGGAGTCGAGCGGAGGGAACTTCACCGTCCATTTTTCGGTTTCGTGTTCGCCCGATGGACCCGGATAACAGCGTCCGCATCTTAAACAACGCCGGATTTCGTCGGCACGTCCCTCCATCGCCTTGTTTGGGAATTCCGGATCGGCAAAAAACTGCCGTCCCATGGATACCATATCGACTTTGCCGGAGGCGATCGCCTGTTCTGCCATTTCAGGAGAATTAATACCTCCCACGACAGCGACCGGAACGGAGACATTCTGTTTGATAACGGCAGCGTTATCAATGTTTGCACCATGAGGAGCGTAAGTGGTTGTAAATTCCCAGCTTCTCGAGGAACTGAGATAATGACCGCAGGATACGTGGATCAAGTCGATATAAGGCTCACATAATTGACAATATTTTACTGCGTCGTCAAGATTCAGTCCTCCAGGCAGATGTTCATCACTGCTGACACGGATTTCGATCAGGAAATCAGGTCCCATGGCTTTGCGGATCGCTTGAAGCAGTTCGACGGTAAAACGGGCGCGGTTTTCAAAGGACCCGCCATAGGAATCCGTACGCTTATTATACATCGGAGAGAGAAATTGTGCGGGAAGCCATCCGTGTCCGCAATGGATCATGATCCCTTCCCATCCGGCATCTTTAAACCACTGGCAGGCAGTAATATGTTCTTGTATATGCTCCCGGATTTCTTTCTCAGTGAAAGCATCTACATGTGTGATTCCATCGTCAAGATCTTTTTCGGAGGGACCTTTCGGATTGATCCCGTCACCGATATATGTTTTGATCTCACCGGTTGAAAGCAGTTCTCCGATTGGAAGAGCGCCGTAACTTTTGATCATTTCGGCAGTTTGCTTAGTGATATTAAATATTTCATCCTCCCGTGATGTGAAATCAATATCGGGTTCAAATGGAAAGCGTTTGCAGTAAGTGTGATTTGGACTTAATTCACCAAGGACCACGCTGCCGGCGCCGCCGCGGGCTTTTGCTTCAAGCATATAATAAGCGCGTTTGGGCATTGGTGGATAATATCCGAAAGCGTCTGCTTCGATATAGTGTTCAAATGCAAATAGGGCGGGAGCCGCCTCAATGCGGTTTTTGATCGTTTTGCTTCCGACTTTGATCGGAGAGAATAAATGTGGAAAATATGGATTTTGCTCTGACATGGAAGATCTCCTTTCTTTAAAGACTATTGTCTAAATCATAATGACTGTTGTATGATGGGAGTATAGCAAAAAAACAAAGAAGAAACATCAGATAAAGGATGGAATAAAGAGAAAAAGCAGAAGAACTATTTAGACTTTAGTCTGAAAGGAAAGCGGAATTATGGAGAAGAATCTTGAATTGCAGGAGATGACCGTTGAGGAAATGAAAACGTTCATCAAATTGGGAAAGAAAAAAGAAGAAATGTTTCAGGCATTGCAGAAAGGGAACGGGATGAAAGGAATTTTAAATGTGGCATATGAATTGCTCGAAAATCCGATCACCGTTTGCGATACAAGTTTTTCGATTATTGAAAATTATCCGCTTCACTCAAATGACAAGGATTTTGAGATCAGAAACGGTAAGCAGTATATGAAAACGGAAGCGGTGCAGTCTATGCATCGGGAACGTCTTGTTGAACGGATTTTCTCGGAGACAGCGCCGTTTACATTTTACAGGGATGCATTGGGGGTAAATATGATGTACTGCAGGATTTCGATCAAAAGAAGTGTGGTAGGTTATATTTGTGTGCTGGCAAGGAAGCGTTCGTTTGAAACGACCGATTTTGAGATCGTGCGCACACTTTCCCAGATGCTGTCGGTAGAAATGCAGAAAAATAGTTTTTTTACAGAGCGAACAGGGTTCAAATACGAATATTTTCTTACAGATTTATTGGATGGAAATATGGTTGGGAAAGAGTTTATCGAACAACGGATCCGGCAGTTGGGGCGAAAACCGATGCGTCACTATTGGATCATGACAGGTATGTTTGAAAAAGAACAGGACATCTATATGAATCAGCGGTATTATATAGAACAAATGGTGACGATCATCAAAAACAGCATTGCACTGTTTTATAAAGGACATATCGTTCTGCTGACATCAGCAGAGGCGAGGATTCCGTTTGATGTTGCGGAGGAGGTAAAAATAAAAGATTTTTTAACTTTAAATCGTATGAAATTGGCAATCAGTCATCAATTTGATAATCCGTCAGATGCACAGCTGTATTATCAGCAAACGATAAGACTTTTATCTGTCTGCGGATCATTGGAGACTTCGGCATGCGTCCTGCGTTATGGAGAATATATGATAGAAAGTTTGATCGATCCTAAAATGAAAAAGATACAGAGGAAAGCGGCGATCCATCCGGATATCAAATATTTGATAGCATACGACCGGGAAAACAGGACAGAATATTTTCACACATTGCGCGTGTATATTTCCTGCGGAAGAAATGCGTTGAGAAGTGCGGAAACGCTCCATATCCACAAAAGCACATTTTTTTATCGGATGAATAAAATTGCGGAATTACTTGGAGGACCGATCGAAGAACGGTTATTTCAGTACGAAATATCTCTGCGGCTTTTGAAATTGTCGGGAGATAAAAGTGGGAACAGTAATACGACAGGCAAATAAAACAGAAGCAGAACTAAAAAACGGGTACATCGTGCTGTTATCAAAAAAGACGGTGTACCCGTATAAAATTGCATTAATAATATCCGTGTCCGCTTTCGTAGACAGATTCGCATGTCAGCTGCACGCCAAGCTTCTGGAATGTCTTGATATCCACGTCAGAAAGCATCACAGAAGTATGTGCCTGACAGCCATGCAGTTTAGGAAGCTGTTCGAGAGCAAGTCTGGCGTCTTCATTTGCCGCGGCGCTTGTGGAGAGTGCGATCAGCACTTCGTCCGTATGCAGTCTCGGGTTGCGGCTCTTCAGATAATCTACTTTCAGCTTCTGGATCGGTTCGATCGCCTCAGGGGAGATGATGTGCAGTTCATGTCCCAGACCGGCAAGTTCTTTTAATACGTTCAGAAGAAGTGCTGCGGAAGCACCGAGCAGATTGGAAGTCTTTCCGGTGATAATGCGTCCGTCCGGAAGTTCCAGAGCAGCAGCAGGGGACTGGGTTTCCTGTGCTCTGTTCAGAGCAGCGGCAACTACTTTGCGGTCCTGGATCGTAACGCCGGCCTGATTCAAAAGCTCGATCTTCTGAGCAGGTTCTTCCGAGCATGTCCCTTTTAAAAGATCGTTCAGGGCAGCGTAGTAACGGCGGATGATCTCCTGACCGGAAGCTTCGCGGCAAGCTTCATCGTCGCAGATGCAGTTGCCGGCCATATTGACGCCCATGTCTGTCGGAGATTTGTATGGGCTTTTTCCGTAAATCTTTTCAAAAATCGTGTTCAGAACAGGAAATACTTCTACGTCACGGTTGTAGTTGACGGTCGTCTCACCGTAGGCTTCCAGATGGAACGGGTCGATCATGTTGACGTCGTTCAGATCTGCGGTTGCCGCCTCATATGCGAGGTTGACAGGATGCTTCAGCGGCAGATTCCAGATCGGAAATGTCTCGAATTTGGCATATCCTGCATGGATTCCGCGTTTATGTTCATGATATAACTGAGAGAGACAGGTTGCCATTTTTCCGCTTCCCGGTCCGGGTGCGGTTACGATAACGAGCGGACGGGTTGTCTCGATATATTCATTCTTTCCGTAACCCTCGTCGCTGACGATCAGTGGGATATTGGACGGATACCCTGCGATATTGTAATGAATATATACTTTGATCCCCAGATTTTCCAGCCGGTTTTTGAAAAGGAGAGCGCTTTCCTGACCGGAATACTGCGTGATGACAACACTGCCGACATAGAGACCGTTCTGACGGAAAGAGTCCATCAGACGGAGTACATCCGTATCGTAAGTGATACCAAGATCTCCGCGGACTTTATTCTTTTCGATGTCCTTGGCGCTGATGACAATGATGATCTCTGCCTGGTCGCTCAAATGCATCAGCATGCGAAGTTTACTGTCCGGTTCGAACCCCGGAAGAACCCGGGATGCATGATAGTCGTCAAAAAGCTTTCCGCCAAATTCCAGATAGAGTTTGTGATCAAACTGTTCGATCCTCTGTCGGATGTGTTCAGACTGCATTCGCAAATACTTTTCGTTATCAAAACCTGTTCTCATAAAATACTATCTCCATTCGATGTCATGATTCGTTATAATTTTCAGATACGCATATCAGTATACTACAAAATGATTTCATTTTACAAGAATTTCATTCATTCAGTTTACAATATTTTCATAATCTTCTTGTTGATTTCTATCTGGTGCATATTTATAATAAGATTAGTTGAGTTTAGGAGGAGCATAATGGACAATAAAAATAATAATCGTAAGGGTCCCGGCGGCAACCGGCAGGGATGGGGGATTATCATGTTTACCACCTTGCTGGCTGTTTTTGTTGTTATGGGGCTGTATTCGCTGATGCAGGATAAGAATCCGGAAGAGATCAGCTATGATAAATTTATCGAGATGGTCGATAAAGGCGAGGTAGACACGGTTGCGTTGGATGCAACCAAGATTTACATTACATTGACAGACGAGGCGAGAAAAAAAGAACTGGGTAAGGACGAGGAGAACGGTGCGCTTGCCACAAACAACCTGATCAGCCAGATGGAGGAACTCGTCAGTCAGCAGGAAGACGGAGAAGAAGAGGACGTCGAAAAGATGCCGGATTATTTTGCCGGACGTGTAGACGACGAGACGCTGCCGCAGAGACTTCTGGATGCGAAAGTGAAATTCAGTCAGGAGATTCCGGATACGGCGTCGTCCCTGATCTTTGAATTGCTTGTGACGCTCGTCTTCCCGCTTCTGATGTTCGGCATCCTGATCAATTTCGTGATGCGTCGGATGTCAAAAGGAAGCGGCATGATGGGCATTGGAAAGAGCAATGCAAAAGTATATGTAGAGAAAGAGACCGGGGTGACATTCCAGGATGTTGCCGGTCAGGATGAAGCAAAAGAGTCGCTTCAGGAAGTCGTGGATTTTCTTCATAATCCGGGCAAATATACCGGGATCGGAGCAAAGCTTCCGAAAGGAGCGCTGCTTGTGGGACCTCCGGGAACCGGAAAGACACTTCTTGCAAAAGCGGTGGCAGGAGAAGCGAAAGTGCCGTTCTTCTCATTGTCGGGTTCCGCATTTGTGGAGATGTATGTCGGTGTCGGAGCGTCCCGTGTGCGTGACCTGTTCAAACAGGCACAGCAGATGGCGCCGTGTATCGTATTTATCGATGAGATCGATGCGATCGGAAAAAGCCGTGATACCGCAATGGGCGGCGGCAATGATGAACGCGAACAGACATTGAACCAGCTTCTGGCCGAGATGGATGGATTTGACACGAACAAAGGACTGCTTTTGCTGGCGGCAACAAACCGTCCGGAGGTACTGGATCCAGCGCTTCTTCGTCCGGGACGTTTTGACCGGAGGATCATCGTGGACAAACCGGACCTGAAAGGACGTATCGATACGCTGAAAGTACATTCCAAAGATGTAAAGATGGATGAGACAGTCGATCTGGAAGCGATCGCGCTTGCAACGTCCGGCGCTGTCGGATCGGATCTTGCAAATATGATCAATGAAGCTGCGATCAATGCTGTGAAGAACGGACGGCAGGTGGTCAGCCAGAAAGACTTGTTTGAAGCTGTCGAAGTCGTTCTTGTCGGAAAAGAGAAGAAAGATCGTATCATGAGTGAGGAGGAACGCAGGATCGTTTCTTATCATGAGGTTGGACATGCGCTTGTCAGTGCGCTTCAGAAAGACGCGGAGCCGGTACAGAAGATCACGATCGTGCCGAGGACGATGGGAGCCCTTGGTTATGTCATGCAGACTCCGGAAGAGGAAAAATATCTGAACACAAAGAAAGAACTGGAAGCAATGCTTGTCGGTGCGCTTGCCGGCAGAGCGGCGGAAGAGATCGTCTTCGATACTGTGACGACCGGAGCGTCTAATGATATTGAACAGGCGACGAAGATTGCCCGTGCAATGATCACACAATATGGTATGTCGGAGAAATTCGGTCTGATCGGATTGGAGTCTGTACAGCACAGGTATCTGGACGGACGTGCTGTGATGAACTGCGGAGATGCAACAGCGGCAGAGATCGATTCCGAAGTGATGAAGATGCTGAAAGATGCTTATGAAGAGGCAAAACGGCTCTTGCGGGAGAATCGGGAAGCATTGGATAAGATTTCCGCGTTCCTGATCGAAAAAGAGACGATCACCGGAAAAGAATTTATGAAGATCCTGCGGGAAGTCCAAGGTGTGGAAGAACCGGAAGAGCAGGACGGAAAAACAGTGAAAAAAGAGATGCGGATTGCGATGAAGCCGGTGGAGGGACAGGAAGTTCAGGATACAGTGAACGAAGAAAAAGAAGCAGTATCAGACATGGAAATCACTCCATCCGAGACAGACGCAGATATGAATTTATCCGCTCCTGCAGCAGAAGAAGATACAAAAGTGCCGACTTCCGAGGAAAAGATTGAGGAAGTGAAAGAGGAAGAAGCACAGGATGCGGCAGAGGACAAATAATCAGACATGATCGGGCAGATACAGGGCGAACATCCTGTTCCTGCCCGATTGTTCTATTGAAGAATGATAGAAAGAACGATGTGTATTTTGAAGAAGCATCATGAGGAAAAGAGATGGATCAGTATCAGTTTGATATTCAGGAGGAATTGAAAAAATTGCCCGGAAAACCAGGGGTTTATATCATGCATGACGAAAAGGACGAGATTATTTATGTGGGAAAGGCGATCAGTCTGAAAAACCGGGTCCGGCAATATTTTCAGAGCAGCAGGAATAAAGGGGTGAAGATCGAACAGATGGTGACACACATTCGCCGCTTTGAGTATATTGTGACCGATTCCGAACTGGAAGCGCTCGTGTTGGAATGTAATCTGATTAAGGAACATCATCCGAAATATAATACGATGTTGATGGATGATAAAACTTATCCGTTTATTAAAGTGACTGTCGGAGAAGATTACCCGAGGATCATGCTGGCAAGACGGATCCAGAAAGATAAAGCGAAATATTTCGGACCGTATACAAGCAGCGGCGCGGTGCGGGACACGATCGATCTGCTCCATAAACTTTACCATATCCGCACATGTAATCGAAATCTTCCGCGGGATATCGGAAAAGAACGCCCATGTCTGAATTATCATATCAAACAGTGTGAAGCGCCGTGTCAGGGCTATATTTCTGCGGAGGACTATCAGAGATCCGTAGCGGAAGCCGTGAGGTTTTTGAGCGGTAAGTTTGATGGGATCTTGCATGAGTTGGAAGAAAAGATGCAGGCTGCTTCAGAGGCATTGGAATTTGAAAAGGCGATCGAGTATCGGGAATTGTGGAACAGTGTGAAAAAAATCGCGCAGAAACAGAAGATCACGGACAGTCATGGCGAGGATCGAGATGTTCTTGCGGTTGCAACTGCGGACGAAGATGCAGTTGTGCAGGTCTTTTTTATACGCGGCGGACGCTTGATCGGACGGGATCATTTTTATCTCCGGATCACGAAAGGCGAGTCGGTCGGCAGCATTTTGGACAGTTTTATCAAGCAGTATTATGCGGGAACACCGTTTATCCCGGGAGAATTGATGGTGCAGGAAGAACTGGAAGATACCGCTTTGATCGAAGAGTGGCTTTCAGCAAAACGAAACGGAAAGGTCAGCGTCCGTGTTCCGAAGAAAGGAACAAAAGAAAAGCTGGTGGAATTGGCGGCGAACAATGCGGCAATGGTTTTGTCGAAAGATAAAGAGCGTTTAAAGAGAGAAGAGGGACGCACGATCGGGGCTGTAAAGGAGATCGCCCACATGTTGGGAATTTCTGAAATCACCCGAATGGAAGCGTATGATATTTCCAATACAAATGGTTTTGAATCTGTTGGTTCCATGGTCGTTTATGAACGTGGGAAACCAAAGCGAAATGATTACCGGAAGTTTAAGCTCAAAGGAATTCAAGGGGCAGATGACTATGGAAGTATGCGGGAAGTGCTTACGAGACGATTCACTCATGGATTGCGAGAGCGGGAAGAGAGTAAAGAACTGGGAGGATTTACAGCATTTCCGGATCTGATCCTGATGGATGGCGGAAAAGGTCAGGTCAATGTCGCACAGCAGGTACTCGATGAGTTACATTTGCATATACCGGTCTGCGGAATGGTAAAAGATGATCATCACCGGACAAGAGGATTATATTATGAGAATGAAGAGATTACGATCGACCGTTCTTCCGAAGCGTTTAAATTGATCACCAGAATTCAAGATGAGGCGCACCGGTTTGCAATAGAGTATCATAAACAACTTCGTGGAAAAGGGCAGGTACATTCCATATTGGATGATATAGAGGGAATCGGACCCGCGAGAAGAAAAGCATTGATGCGCAGTTTTCAGAATCTGGACGAGATCAAGGAAGCAAGCGTTGAAGTGTTAACGGCAATCCCCTCGATGAATGAAAAGGCTGCCAAATCCGTATACAATTTTTTTCATCCATGATATAATGCGTATAGGGCAGAGCCAAGCCGGGAACACCCCGGAGGCAAGTTCAAGCTCGCTTGAAAACTTACCTCCGGGGTGTTCCCGATTTGGCGAGCGAAGCGACCGAGAAGAAGCGGGAGCGGAATCGAGGTGCGCTGCCCGGATGGTGGGAAGCTGCCCCGGGCATTTGAGAATAGGTGAAAAAAGGAGAAGAGCTATTATGGGACATGGTGTGAAATTAAGCGAAATGGCTGAAAAAATGCAGTTGAAAAACCTGACGCCGGATGTCGATCTTGCGGAAAAAGAGGTGACAGTTCCGGACGTGAACAGACCGGCATTACAGCTTGCCGGATATTTTGATCATTTCGATTCGGAACGGGTTCAGATTATCGGATATGTGGAACATACATATCTGCAGACACTGGAGCCGGAAAAGAAAAAAGAGATTTATAAGGAACTGCTGGCATGTCAGGTTCCATGTTTGATTTTCAGTAAAGATTTATATCCGGATGAAGATTTGCTGGAACTGGCAAAGGAAGCGGATATTCCGATTTTGTCCACCAGAAAGATGACATCCGCATTTATGGCGGAACTGATTCGTTGGCTGAATGTAAAAATGGCGCCGTGTATTTCGATTCATGGTGTGCTTGTGGATGTGTATGGTGTCGGTGTTCTGATCATGGGAGAGAGCGGCATCGGAAAAAGCGAGGCCGCTTTGGAATTGATCAAGAGAGGACATCGTCTCGTTACGGATGATGTGGTGGAGATCCGCAAGGTAAGTGATGAGACGCTGGTCGGATCTGCACCGGATATCACAAGACATTTTATCGAACTGCGTGGAATTGGAATTGTGGACGTGAAATCAATGTTCGGTGTACAAAGTGTGCGCGAAACGCAGAACATCGATCTGGTCATTACATTGGAAGACTGGGATCGGGATAAGGAATATGACCGGCTTGGACTGGAAGAAAATTATACGGAATTTCTCGGAAATCGGGTGGTGTGTCATAACATTCCGATCCGACCGGGAAGAAATCTTGCGATCATCGTTGAGTCGGCAGCGGTAAATCACAGACAAAAACAGATGGGATACAATGCGGCGCAGGAATTATACAAACGTGTTCAGGAAAATCTGGCAAAAAGAAATTAGAAGGCATAACCAGCAGGAATTAAGCGGAGGACAACAGAGATGAAAT
>ERZ791611.2056-NODE-2056-length-10684-cov-2.318751_pt1 | contig 10684 bp, 9 predicted proteins | sample MGYA00510275_ERZ791611 | MGnify/ENA primary metagenome ERZ791611 (study PRJEB30046, sample SAMN00791912) | human gut metagenome | study: EMG produced TPA metagenomics assembly of the A metagenome-wide association study of gut microbiota in type 2... | reverse complement strand
TCCCCTGCTCTACCGACTGAGCTATCCGGGCAACGGGGCGCATTAAACCGTAATCCGCCCACCCCGTCAACCAAATTTCTTAAATTACTTGTCGATTGCTTATCTTTGCGGCAATTCCGCGCTCAAAGGCGCATTTTGACTCAATATCACTGCATGCCGTTATCGCCTTGACGGCTTTTCCAGCCGCTGGTGACGGAGATAACGTGACGCAACCCGGAAATCAGGTAATCACCAATCACCTCTTCATCTTCCCGCGGCGAGCTCAGCGTGATTTCCGCATCCACGCCGTGACGATAGGCGCCATGATGGCTGAAAATGGTGCCGATATAACATTTTCCGTTCAGCCACACCGGAATATAGGCCACCGTCTCATAGATATAGTTAACGGCGACGCCGCTGTAGTAGTTATCCGCCTCGTCAGAGGAGGTGCCCGGCGGGATGGGGCAGATCGGCGCGTCGTTGTCGCTGGCGGGTCTGTCTTTCAGCAGGCTGCCCTGCATTACCTCCAGCGAGCGCAGCAGGTCCGCTTTATCGCCGTCGCTCAGTCTGGGGGTCAGCGGTTGGTCTTTCTCCGGGGAGCGGATGCTGTTCAGCGTATAGCGATAGCGAACCGTCACCGCGGGCGTCTGGCTGGTGGTGCTGAACGGGCGTAGCAGGTAGAGGTTATCTTCGCCAAACTGGCCGTTGTACCACAGGGCATACACCTGGCCGTTGATTTTGACCCAGTGGTTCCACTGGTTAGCCCCGCGGCCATTAATGGAAAAGAGGGCGCCGGGCACCCCGGCATCGAAATCATCACCATTATCACTGTCGCTGCCGTTGACGGCGGCAAAATCATCATCACCTCGCTTGAGCACCCCGGTGTAGCTGAAGAGCCCGGTGCCGCCCACGTAGCTGTCGATGATCAGGTCGCGTTTGCCGTCGCCGTCGAGGTCGATAAGGGTAAAGCTGACTTTGCCGTTTTCTGAATCCGCGCTAATCGAGGAGCGCAGAAACGCCTGCCACTCATCATCGCTGATATCCGGGGACGGTTTACTGGTCGTGATCAGCGTATCGTCGGCGTAAGTGAGCGTGAAGTCGGTAATATGGCCGGTTAACGGAAACTGCTCGGCGACCTTATTCAGAGACAATTCTGGATCGCTTTTTTGCGCTTTCAACACTGCGTAATACAACGTGCGCAGAGCCAGGTTATCCGCCTCTTTCTGCTGCCTGGGGATCACCTGGCTGACAAAGGTCGGCAGCATCCAGGTGCCACCCGGGGTGATTTCCCGACACATACCGGTGCTGTACTTCAGGCTGGGGGTAAAGGTTTTACCATCCCAAACGCGCGTCTCGCCGGTGACGCAGTCGGCCATGCCCCGTTCTTTGTGCAAAAAGACGATAGCGCCGTCGGCGTAGCTGGAGGCCTCGGTAGTGAGCAGCCGCGGTTTGCTCAACTGGGCGTTATCGACCAGCCACAGGGCGTAACCGTCGTTATAGGGCGCTCGCCAGCAGAGCGCCTGAGCCAGAGAATGGGTTTTATCCAGCGCGGTCAGCGTGATCTGGCGATCTGCCGCCGGAATGGCCTGATTCTGCCAGTCGTCGCAGCGCTGGTTCAGCAGCGGCGTCAGGATGGGCAGCAGTTTCTGGCGCTGAAGCATACTCAACGGCACTGGCTGCGCGTTATGGAGAACCGGGGCGGCGATAATTTCCGGGGCGGGAGTGGCTGGCAAAATGGCATCGTCGCCGGCATCGCCTTTATCCAGCAGCGCATCGGCGGTGCCGGTGCGTCGCTGAAACGCATCCATTTTACCCAGCACCTCGCGGCTGCCGGCGCTGGAAAGCGGCAGGTGCTGGCCGTTAAGGGTGAATTCGATTTTGCGCTGATTCGTTAACGCCTGTAGCAGGGCGGTGGTCTGATCGCTGTCGAGGCGAAAGTGGCTGTCGTCGAGAGCGTCCAGCGCGCCAAAATCCCGGTCGTCGATCAGCAGGCTGGCGGTGGAGTCGGCGGGGATATCGTGTTCGATCTGCGCGAAGGTGACCGTGGCGGTGGGATGCTGTTCGCTGCCCGCGTTGCGGGTCAACAGCACGCTGACCTCACCCATGCGGACGCCGTAACCCGCCGCCCGGCAGGCGCCGGTATTATCGCAGGCGAGCTCCCAGTCTTTTTGTGCAAAGGAAAAACCTTGCAGGGGAGCCGCCAGCAGGGGCGTAGAACACAGCCCCAGCCAGACAGCCCAGAAGAACGCGCGCATATCAATCCCTGTCAGCAATCAGTGAGGGGGAAATTATAGGCGCGACATGGCGGTTAGGATATCAGAATCAGGTTAATGCCCCGCCCATACGGCACTGGGCGAAGCGTAGAATATCTTCAGCCAGCCGCCGGGCGGTATCCACATCCGTCTGGCTACGTTTGACCAGCAGACGGCTCAGACAGCCCTCGACAATCAGCTCCATCTGCTTGGCGACCATTTCCGGATCATCCACCTCCAGCTGGGTCAGCAGCTCATGGGTGTAGGCCAGCGAAGCCTGCTTCTGCTGTTCCGCCAGCTGGTGAATGGGGTGCTGAGGATCCGGGTAGAAGGTGCAGGCGGCGATAAACAGGCAGCCCGGGTACCGCTGGTTGCTTACGCAGGTGGTGAGTGCGGCATAGCGTGCCAGCAGCTTTTGCTCTGCGCTTAAGGTCTCGTCCAGCAGGAGCTGACGACGCCAGGCATCCACCTGCTGGCTCAGATAGCGAAGCGCGTCGTACAGCAGCGCTTCGCGGTCAGGCCAGAAGCGTTTCAGGTCGCTCGTCGGGCAGGACACGCGCTCAGCGACCATCTCCAGCGACGTGTTGGCGATACCTTCAATTTCAAGAATCTTAATGGCTTCTGCCAGGACGTCTTCACGCAGCACGGTGTTCTCCTCCATCTTTCCTCCTAAAGTGTCGCTCACGCTTGCCAATCGCGCAAATGGGCGCTGAATGCCGCGGCATCCATAAAGCCGGTGACTCGCCGCTCACGCTGTTCCTGACCCTCAGCGTTGAAGAACAGGATCGTCGGCAGACCCAGCACCTGCAGGTGTTTCAGCAGCGCGACGTCTTGCGGGCTGTTCTTCGTCACATCAACCTGTAATAACACGGTGCCTTTCAGCGCCTGCTGCACGTCAGGTGAGCTAAAGGTGTATTTTTCAAACTCTTTGCAGGCCACGCACCAGTCGGCGTAGAGATCGAGCATCACCGGTTGACCTTTCGCCTGCGCCAGCGCCTGGTCAAGCTCGGCCACCGAGCTGACGCGGGTGAAGGCCAGGTGCGCCTGCTGCTCGACCGCCGGGGCGCCAAACGCCCAGTCCTGCAGGGGACGGGCGCTGACCAGCGCGGCGGCAAGAAGAATGATTTGCACCAGCCGCATCCACGGCCGGGTGGCGCCCAGCGAGGTGATAAACGCCCAGCTGAAGAAGGCGATACCGAGCATTGACCACAGACGTAATCCCCACTGGTCGCCGAGTATGCGCTCCAGCAGGAAAACGGGCAGAGCCAGGATCACGAACCCGAAGGCGGTCTTCACATGGCCCATCCATGGCCCGCTCTTCGGCAGCAGACGGTTGCCAAACACGGTGACGAGGATCAACGGCAGGCCCATGCCCAGCGCGTAGAGGTACAACGTGCCGCCGCCCAGCCACAGATTACCGCTCTGGGCGATATATAACAGGATGGCGCTCAGCGGCGCGGTGGTGCAGGGGGAGCAGATCAGCCCGGCAATAGCGCCCATCGCAAAGACCCCGCCGGGCGAGCCGCCCTGGCGCTTATTGCTGAGCAGCGTCAGCCGGGTCTGCAGCGACGACGGCAGCTGCAGCGTGAACAGGCCGAACATGGAGAGCGCCAGCAGTATAAACACCGCCGACAGGCCGACCAGGACATATGGGTGCTGCAGGGCTGCCTGGAACTGCAGCCCGGCGGCGGCTACCACCAACCCCAGCGCGGTATAGGTCAGGGCCATCCCCTGGACGTAAATAAAGGCCAGCAGCAGGGCGCGCACGGTGGAAAGCCGCTGTTTTCCGCCCAGCACGATGCCCGAAATCAGCGGGTACATCGGCAGCACGCAGGGGGTGAAGGCGATACCAATGCCAATCAGCAGCGCCCACAGGGCGGTGAAGGGCAGACGAGCGGGGACGTCTGCTGGCGGCGCCATGGCAGGCGCCTGCGGCACGGCGTTCTCCTCCATCGGGCGCGGTTCAACTGGCAGCGGCGGATTGAAGGCCGGGCGATGGTTCAGCGACGACACGGGCGCGGCGGCGGTTGGCTGAGCGTCGTTTGAGGCCGCCCGCACGGCGCTCAGCGGGATCACTTTAGTCTCCGGCGGATAACAGAATCCGGCATCGGCGCAGCCCTGCCAGGTGACGGTGAGAGTAGCCTCTTTGTCCGCCTCCTTCACCGTCACCGGCACGGTCAGGCGTTGGCGAAAGATCTCGCTTTTGCCGTAAACCTCATCTTCATGCCACTCTCCCGCCGGCAGCGCCGGTTCGTCGATCGTCGCCCCGGCGGCGCTGAAGGTAAACTGTTGACGATAAAGATAATAACCATCCTTGATTTGCCAGCTCAGGTTGAGGTCATGCTGTTGCTGCTGAAAGTCAAAGGCGAAAGCTTGATCAGCAGGCACGAAGTTCGAGCGCCCCGGTGCGTCGAATAACCCGGCGGTGGCTGACGCGCTGCACAGCAGCAGGATCAGCGTAATGATGCGGTAAGCCATGAGAGGTAATCGTTGTCTCCATACGTGACGGGCAGAACCAGCAGTTCAGGGGTTTGATACGGGTGGTGAGACTTCAGGCAGTCCAGCAGCGCCTGCTGATGGGCAAGATCGGTTTTGAGCAGCATCTGAACTTCATACTCCTGCTCCAGCTTCCCTTCCCAGTAATAGAGCGAGGTGGCCCCCGGCAGGAGCGTGGCGCAGGCGGCCAGCTTTTCCGCCAGCGCTTTCGCCGCCAGATCCTGGGCGGTTGCTTCATCCGGCGCGGTACAGAGCACAACAACAGCATCAGGCGTAGTCATCATGAACCTCGTATCAGCGAAAAGAGGCACTATAACACGCAAGATGCGGGGATATTAGCGTAACGAGCGGGGAAAGTGAGGGCAACGGAAGGCGGGCCCGTAGTGGGCCCGCCGCCAGCGGTATTTACAGCATAATCCCGCCAAAGATAAAGCCAAGGATCACGCACAGCGTGATAGCGATAACGCCGGGGATCAGGAAGGCGTGGTTAAAGACATATTTACCAATGCGGGTTGAGCCGGTGTCGTCCATCTCTACCGCCGCCAGCAGGGTTGGGTAGGTCGGTAGAACGAACAGCGCCGAGACCGCGGCAAACGAGGCGATAGCCGTCAGCGGGCTAACGCCCAGCAGCAGCGCGGCAGGCATCAACGCCTTGGTGGTGGCTGCCTGCGAGTAGAGCAGCGTGGCGGCGAAAAACAGTACCACCGCCAGCAGCCATGGGTAATTATGCAGCAGATCGCCGGCCACGGCCTGGATGTCGCTGATATGCGCTTTAACGAAGGTATCTCCCAGCCAGGCGACGCCGAGGACGCAGACGCAGGCGCTCATCCCGGACTTAAAGGTGCTGGCGTTGAGCACTTCGCCGGTGTCGATTTTGCAGGTGATGCTGATCAGGGTGGCGATGGTCAGCATAAATACCACGATCGCCTCGTTACGCGGCAGCACCGGGTTCTTAATCAGGCCGACGGTATCGCTGATGGCCGTGGCGTAGAACATTACCGCCACGATGCCGATCAAAAACAGCAGAACGGAACGTTTGGCGTGCGGCTGCAGCTCAAATACCTGGCTGCCGCGCAGTCTGACTTCCCCCTTGGCCAGCCGCTCCTGGTAAACCGGATCGTCTTTCAGTTCGCAGCCGAGGAAGTTGCAGACGATAGCGGTGAGCATCACCGCCAGCAGCGTGACCGGAATACAGATGGCCAGCAGCGTCAAATAGCTAACGCCCAGCGGTTCAAGGATACCAGCGAAAAAGACCACTGCGGCGGAAATGGGCGAGGCGGTGATCGCTATCTGGGAGGCCACCACCGCAATCGACAGTGGACGAGACGGACGAATGCCTTGCTCCTTGGCAACTTCGGTGATCACCGGCAGCGTGGAGAAGGCGGTATGGCCAGTGCCGGCGAGCACGGTCATAAACCAGGTCACCAGCGGGGCAAGGAAGGTAATATATTTCGGGTGGCGACGCAGCATCCGTTCGGCGAGGCTGACGAGGTAATCCATCCCGCCTGCGACCTGCATGGCGGCGATAGCGGCAATCACCGCCATAATGATTTCAATAACGTCGAAGGGGATCGCACCCGGTTTAATTTGAAAAATAAGCGTCAGGACAAGGACGCCAAGGCCACCGGCAAAGCCGATACCGATGCCGCCGAGCCGGGCGCCGAGATAAATCGCCAGCAGGACAATAACCAGTTCTGCACCAAACATATATGCCTTCCTTGTTTTTTAACAAGTTGATATTGAATTGTTGTATTTTAGTAAAACCAAAAAGCAAAAAAGGCATGTCATCGCTGACATGCCTTTGAATGACTAACCTGAAAGATTACTGTTCGCTTTCATCGGTATAACGCTTTGCTTTATAAGCGGGATGCATCAGGTTTTGCGCAGAGAAAATATCATCCAACTCCGCCGCCGTCAGCAGTCCGCGCTCCAGCACCACTTCCCGTACGCTCTTGCCGGTTTCGGCACAGATCTTGCCGACGATATCGCCATTGTGGTGGCCGATAAACGGGTTGAGGTAGGTGACGATGCCGATGGAGTTGTAGACGTAGCCTTCACATACCGCTTTATTGGCGGTGATGCCGTTAACGCATTTCTCCAGCAGGTTGTAGCAGGCGTTGGTCAGGATATGAATCGACTCGAACATCGCCTGGCCGATTACCGGCTCCATCACGTTCAACTGCAGCTGACCGGCTTCGGAGGCCATGGTCACAGTGGTATCGTTGCCGATAACTTTGAAGCAGACCTGGTTGACCACCTCCGGCACCACCGGGTTAACCTTCGCCGGCATGATTGAAGAGCCAGCCTGCAGCTCAGGCAGGTTGATTTCGTTGAGGCCCGCGCGCGGTCCGGAAGAGAGCAGGCGCAGGTCGTTACAGATCTTGGACAGTTTCACCGCCAGGCGTTTCAGCGAGCTGTGAACCATAACGTACGCTCCGCAGTCCGAGGTGGCTTCAATCAGATCTTCCGCCGGGACGACAGGTAAGTTGCTTACTTCAGCCAGCTTCTGCACCGCCAGCTGTTGATAGCCGTCCGGGGTGTTGAGGCGAGTACCAATGGCGGTGGCGCCGAGGTTCACCTCCAGCAGCAGCTCCGCAGTGCGCAGAATGCTTTTGGTCTCTTCATTAAGCAGCACATTGAAGGCATGGAACTCCTGGCCGAGGGTCATCGGCACCGCGTCCTGCAGCTGGGTGCGGCCCATTTTGAGGATGTCCTGGAACTCCACGGCTTTCGCCTGGAAGCCTTCGCCCAGCTGTTTAATCGCATCGATTAACTTAAGGATGGAGGCATACACCGCAATGCGGAACCCGGTGGGGTAAGCATCGTTGGTGGACTGGCATTTGTTGACGTGATCGTTTGGGTTCAGGTACTGGTATTCGCCTTTCTGGTGGCCCATCAGCTCAAGGCCAATGTTCGCCAGGACTTCGTTGGTGTTCATGTTTACGGAAGTGCCGGCCCCGCCCTGGAAGACATCGACCGGGAACTGGTCCATGCATTTGCCGTTATTCAGGACTTCGTCACAGGCGGCGATAATCGCATTTGCCGCGCTTTTGGGAATGGTCTGCAGCTCCTTGTTCGCCAGCGCGGCGGCTTTCTTAACCATGACCATGCCGCGCACGAATTCTGGTATGTCGCTGATTTTGCTGTTGCTAATGTAGAAGTTTTCAATCGCTCGCAGAGTATGAACGCCGTAGTAAGCGTCCGCGGGAACTTCCCTGGTGCCCAACAGATCTTCTTCGATACGAATGTTGTTTAACATGTGAACCTTCTTTTCAAGCTGCCAATGAATTCACCAAATACACAGAATATCCAGTATTCAGTATATTTTCTGGCCGACGATTATTTCCTTAACCGGCCCGGTGCCCAAGATCATATGCTGATGATAGCGAATATCAGTAAGCTTGATCACTTATTACATTGCGGGTATGAGAAGATTTATTAATCTGTGAAATGGGTCACCGCTTTCTTATTCCTGAGAAAAATAAGCCTTTCCGCTAATTGAAAAGCCGCTCAGCATCCCCATGTTAGTGGGATGCGATCAGCAAATTGATGATTACGGGCGCTGAACGCAGCGCCCGTTGATGAAGGAGACGCCGGTGCGTTGGATTCCGTTTATTGCTTTTTTTCTTTACGTTTACATTGAGATATCGATCTTTATCCAGGTTGCGCACGTGCTGGGCGTCTTTATGACCCTGATCCTGGTGATCTTTAGCTCGGTGGTAGGGATGTCGCTGGTGCGTAACCAGGGCTTCAAAAACTTCCTGCTGATGCAGCAGAAGATGGCCGCGGGCGAGAGCCCGGCGGCGGAGATGATCAAAAGCGTCTCGCTCATTATCGCTGGCCTGCTGCTGTTGATCCCGGGGTTCTTTACCGATTTCCTCGGCCTGCTGCTGCTTTTGCCCCCGGTGCAGAAGCACCTGACGATGAAGCTGATGCCGCACCTGCGCTTCAGCCGGATGCCGGGCGGCGGCTTTAGCGCCGGAACTGGCGGCGGAGAGACCTTCGAAGGGGAATTCCAGCGCAAAGATGAGCAGCGCGACCGTCTGGACCATAAGGACGATCGCCGCGATTAACATTCCCCCGGCCCGGTCAGCAGATGCGACCGGGCCGCTTTCTTTGCAGGCCTACACGCTTCCCGTCGCCAGCTTGCGCCTGGGTAAAAACAGCCACAGCCCCGCCAGCATCACCAGCGCGTACAGGCTTTTCCAGCCGACCATCGCCAGCAGCAGCAGACAGAGAATGCTGCCCACCACCGCCAATAGCCGATAGCGACCGCGAAGCAAACGACAACCCGCCAGCATGCACAGCAGATAGATCATGATGAAAATGCCGTTGGCATAGACGATCAGCGCGTCCAGATTGATATCGAGCAGATAGATGCCAAGGGTGCTAACTACGCAGGATCCCAGCACGGCGTTGAGGGCGTTGCGCGGGATCTGCCGTGGCGACAGCCTTGCGAGGTAGCTGTGTGGCTTATGCTGCGCTTGCGACCAGACCAGGCGGGCAAAGCTTTGAATATAGATGTTGAGGCTGGCGAAACAGGCGAGATAGCCGATGACGCAGGCCACCCACAGCGCTTCGACGCCGAACAGACGGACCACGATATTCGGTAATGACGCCGCCGCCGCCATCTCCTCGCCAAACGCGTGGAAGTGCAACACCAGCACGGTACAGGCCCAGTAGACCGAGCCGGCAAGCAGCAGGCCTATCATCAGCGCGCGGGGAAAATCGCGCTCGGGATGTTTAAACTCCGAGGCGAGATGGGCAAAGGCTTCCAGCCCGACAAAGCACCAGAACATCACCGACAGCGCCGAAAAGAGCTGCCCGCGGTCAATCTCCGCCGGGGCCGGGAAGGGGATCTGCGCCGGGCTTATCCCGCCGCGCCACCAGACTACGACGATCAGCGCCACAATCAGTACGGCAACCAACGTCTGCAGGTTGGCGCTGGAGCTGGCGCCACGCGAACCGACCCACCAGACGATGGCCAGGGTGCCCAGCTCCGCCAGCAGCAGCTGCGCATCATGCCAGCCGAACAGCGCCTGGCCAAAACCGGTGGCGATGTGCAGGGCGGCGGGGAGTCCGACCGGGATAACCGATAAAAACAGCCAGCCGGTGACGCTGGCCAGACGTGGCCCAAAGGCCATATCGACAAAGTGGGCCACGCCGCCCGCGCTGGGAAAATGGCGGCCGAGCAGGGCGAAGACGATGGCAATCGGGAAAACAAGGAGAATGAGCAGCGGCCATGCCCACAGGCTGTTATCGCCAGCGACCAGCGCCGCCAGCGCCGGGACGGCGAAGACGCCGGTACCCAGCAATGAGGTGGAAAGCAACCCAACTCCCTGTCCCAGCCCTAACTCCTGTTTTAAACCACTCATGATTCAATCCTGCGCCAGTGAAAAAAAAGAGAGTATCACAATCGCTTTTCCTTATGACCGATTGCCTGACATGGCCGCTTTTTGTGCGCCAGCGCAAAGGTAAAAATTTTTTTTTAATTTTGCCCTTGAAGCCGGAAATGGCCATCCCCATCTCTCTCTGCACTAGCCGGTAAACCGCGTTCGGCCCGGCGTCACCCATAACTGATAATGACTTTCTCGAAGGAGAGCTATCAATGAGTATTCGTCCGTTACATGATCGTGTGATCGTCAAACGTAAAGAAGTTGAAACCAAATCTGCGGGCGGCATCGTTCTGACCGGTTCTGCAGCAGCTAAGTCAACGCGTGGCGAAATCATCGCTGTCGGTAAAGGCCGCATCCTGGAAAACGGGACCGTGCAGCCGCTGGACGTTAAAGTTGGTGACATCGTGATTTTCAACGATGGCTACGGCGTGAAGACTGAAAAGATCGACAACGAAGAAGTACTGATCATGTCCGAAAGCGACATCCTGGCAATTGTTGAAGCTTAATTCGCACGACCCTGAACGAATTTGAGGAATATAAGAAATGGCAGCAAAAGACGTA
>ERZ791611.2050-NODE-2050-length-10731-cov-3.030067_pt1 | contig 10731 bp, 8 predicted proteins | sample MGYA00510275_ERZ791611 | MGnify/ENA primary metagenome ERZ791611 (study PRJEB30046, sample SAMN00791912) | human gut metagenome | study: EMG produced TPA metagenomics assembly of the A metagenome-wide association study of gut microbiota in type 2... | reverse complement strand
TCACATCCAAAAAAGATTTGCAGATTCCGGGCGCGTTGTCTTAACTCCCTTTAACTCCTTAACTCCCTTTAACTCCTAAAAATCTCCCCAAAAAACTCCTAAAAAAAGATTTATCAAATACATTAAATATTACGCGTATATGAAGGTCATGAAATTTGGAGGCACTTCCGTCGGCTCACCCGAGCGCATGAAGAATGTCGCCTCACTTGTAACGGAATCGGGAGAACCCACCTTTGTCGTTCTCTCCGCCATGAGTGGAACCACCAACTCCCTTGTAGAGATTTCCGACTATCTGTACAAGAAGAATCCCGAGGGAGCCAACGAGGTGATCAACAATCTCGAGCGCAAATACATGCAGCATGCCGAGGAACTCTACTCCACCGACGAGATGAAACAGACCACCAAGGAGTTTCTCACGGGCGAGTTTGACTACCTCCGCTCGTTCACCAAAGACCTCTTCACCTCGTTTGAGGAAAAAAGCATCGTGGCCCAAGGCGAAATCATGAGCACCAACATGGTGGTGAACTACCTCAAGGAGCAGGGCGTGAAAGCCGTGCTGCTCAACGCCCTCGACTTCATGCGCACCGACAAGAACGCCGAGCCCGACCCGCAATACATCAAGGAGAAGTTGCAGGCCATCCTCGCCGCCACTCCCGAGAGCCAAATCTACATCACCCAAGGCTTCATCTGCCGCAACGCCTACGGCGAGATAGACAATCTGCTGCGCGGCGGTTCCGACTACACGGCCTCGCTCATCGGCGCAGCCATACCGGCCGAGGAGATACAGATATGGACCGACATCGACGGGATGCACAACAACGACCCGCGCGTGGTGGAGAAGACCGAAGCCATACGCCAGCTCAACTTCGAGGAGGCCGCCGAGCTCGCCTACTTCGGCGCGAAGATACTCCACCCCACCTGCGTGCAGCCGGCCAAGTATGCCGGCATCCCCGTGCGCCTGAAAAACACCATGGCACCGGCCGCAGAGGGCACCATCATCGACAACGTGCTCGTGCGCGGCAAAATCAAGGCCGTGGCCGCCAAGGACAACATCACGGCCATCAAGATCAAGTCATCGCGCATGTTGCTCGCCACGGGATTCCTGCGCAAGGTGTTCGAGATATTCGAGAGCTACCAGACACCTATCGACATGATTGCCACCTCGGAGGTGGGCGTGTCGATGAGCATCGACAACAGCACCCACCTCAACGACATCGTCAACGAACTGAAGAAATACGGCACCGTGACCGTCGACACCGACATGTGCATCATCTGTGTGGTGGGCGACCTCGACTGGAGCAACCTCGGTTTCGAGACGCTCGCCACCGAGGCCATGAAGAGCATTCCGGTGCGCATGATTTCCTATGGCGGCAGCAACTACAACATCTCGTTCCTCATCAAGGAGGCCGACAAACAGCGCGCCTTACAGAATCTGAGCAACGTGCTCTTCACCTGACGGAAACCGCCCCGGCTCCGTGCAGAACGCTTGCACCCTCCATGCAGAGGCCATGCACCAAGCGTGCAACAGCCATGCACGGAGGGTGCAGCAGTCATGCACCGCGGTCGTGACAGCATCAGCGAAAAGGCATAACGGCCACACCGCCCGCCGTCTCGGCTCCGTCGGTTTAGTTCATCGGCCCCGTTGCTCCGGCTCATCATGCCATACCCACAACTCCCCACCCCTCACTTCTCACTTCTAACTCAAAACATGCTATGACGAAAGGAATCTTCCCGACCGACAAATTCCGGGACACAAGAACCCCCTTCTACTACTATGACACGGAGCTGCTGCGACGCACGCTCAAGAGTATCAACGACGAGGCCGCACGCCACGACGGGTTTGTGGTACACTATGCCGTGAAGGCCAACGCCAACCCCAAGGTGCTCAACGTGATATGCCAGGCCGGGTTGGGTGCCGACTGCGTGAGCGGCGGCGAAATAGAGGCCGCCCTGCGGGCCGGATTCCCGGCGGCGAAGACGGTGTTTGCAGGCGTGGGCAAGAGCGACTGGGAAATCAACCTCGCGCTGGACAAGGACATCTTCTGCTTCAACGTGGAGAGCATACCCGAATTGGAAATCATCAACGAACTGGCGGCCCGCAAGGGCACCACGGCCCGCGTGGCCTTCCGCATCAACCCCAACATCGGGGCCCACACCCATGCCAACATCACCACGGGGCTGGCCGAAAACAAGTTCGGCATCGCCTTGGAAGACATGGACAGCGTCATCGAGAGGGCGGCGACGCTGGAGCACGTGGCGTTCGTCGGACTGCACTTCCACATCGGCAGCCAGATACTCGACATGGGCGACTTCAAGGCCCTGTGCAACCGCATCAACGACCTGCAAGCCCACTTGGAGCACCGCCACATAAGGCTGGAACACCTCAACGTGGGCGGCGGATTGGGCATCGACTACCACCACCCCAACCGCGTGCCCGTGCCCGACTTCAAGGCCTACTTCGACACCTACGCGCGCCACCTGAAGCTCCGCGAGGGGCAGAGGCTGCACTTCGAACTGGGCCGCGCCGTCGTGGGCCAGATGGGCACGCTCATCACCCGCACCCTCTATGTGAAGCAGGGCGCCGCCAAGCAGTTTGCCATCGTCGATGCCGGCATGACCGACCTCATACGCCCCGCCCTCTATCAGGCCTACCACAAGATAGAAAACCTGTCGAGCCAAGAGCCCCCCGAGACCTACGACGTGGTGGGCCCGATATGCGAGTCGAGCGACGTCTTCGCCAAGGCCGTCGACCTCAACAAGGCGCACCGCGGCGACCTCATGGCCATCCGCTCGGCCGGAGCCTACGGCGAAATCATGGCCAGCGGCTACAACTGCCGACAACTGCCCGCAGGATATATAACAGAAGACTTTTAAATGGATTTCCTCATCATTGACCCGACGACCGTCATCCTCTCCGTGGCCGTCATCTTGCTGTCGGCCGCAGGGGCGATGGCCAACCCTTTTTTCAGATCCGTGGGCCCCGACACGCCCCCTGACGCGCCCGGCGAGACGGAAGACGGCGGCGGCACCGCCCCACGCACGCCCCTGCCGCAGGCCACGGTGCTCATCACCGTACACGACCAGGCCGACAGCCTTGAGCGCAACCTGCCCGCATTTCTCTCGCAGGACTATCCCGACTACCGGGTGGTCGTGGTGGGCGAGAAGGGCGACGGCGAGACCGAAGACATACTCAAGCGGCTGGCCGCCCGCCACAGCCGGCTCTACTACACGCTCATTCCCGAGTCGTCGCGCTACATGAGCCGCAAGAAGTTGCAGGTGACACTGGGCGTGAAGGCTGCCGGGAGCGAATGGATAGTGCTCACCGAGGCCACCATGCGCCCGCAGTCGGACAGGTGGCTCGCCACGATGGCGACCCATTTCGCCGACGACTGCAACCTCGTGATGGGCTACGCCGGCTTCGACGACGCCACGCCCGGCTACCGGCGATTCATCCGTCTGCGGGAAGCCTGCTATCTGCTGCGGCGCGCCCGGAGGGGCCGGGCCCTCTCCACCAACATGGCCAACCTCGCTTTCCGCAAGAGCGACTTCCTGCGCCACAACGGTTTCCGGGGCAACCTGCAACTCGTGCGCGGCGAGTATGAATTTCTCGTGAACCGCTATGCCGAGAGGGGACGCACCCGCGTGGTACTCTCGCCCGCGGCATGGCTCACGGAAGAAGCCCCCGGCAACCGCACGTGGCTGAACACCTATCTTTACCACATCGCCGCACTGCCCCTGCTCTCGCACACGGGCAGTATGCGCCTGCTCCGCTTTGCCGACCATCTGCTGCCCCATCTCAGTCTGGCAGCCGGCCTCGCCGCCGTGGCGTGGGGACTCCTCGCCCACAACGCGCTGCCCCTCGCCTCGGGAGTGTTCGCCCTGCTCGTGCTCGCCGTCGCCCGCACCCTAATAGCCGCGCGGGCCATGCGCCGCTTCGGCATCGCCATTCCGGCCCTGCTGCTCCCGTTCTACGAGTGGAGTGTGGTGGCCCACAATGCGCTGATGCACCTGCACTACTGGCGGGCCGGCAAGAACGATTTCACCTCGCACAAGCTGTAACGACAATCTCCGGAGCGCATCCGACGGCACAAAAACAAGTAAAAAAACACACTTTTTTTTGGTTTTTCATTTGTTTGGCGTATATTTGCAGACAGGATGAATGTATATCTATTCATAGACAGACGGAAGAAGAGTGTAGATGTCCACGGCGAATACGCGCAACTGCTGCGTGAGGGCTGCGAGACCGCAGACACGCTCGCCGAGGCCGATGTGGTGCATCTGCTCGGCGCGTGGAGCTTCAAGGCCGCCCGCATAGCCCGCCGCGCGCGCCGCATGGGCATCCCCTACATGGTGACCCCGCTGGGGGCCGTCTCTCCTTGGAACCGCACTCATCCCCGTTGGCGGCGCCTGCTGCAAACGTGGCTCTACGAGAAGCGGATGCTCACCCGGGCCCACGCGCTGATAGCCACGTCGGAAATGGAACGCAGCTATCTGCTCGGCCTGAAGTGGAACCCGCAGGTGTTCCACATCGCCAACTCGCTGCTCACGCGCACGATAGCCCCGGCCGGCATGGTGCAACTCAACAGCCAGGCCGCCGGGCACAGCCTTGAGCTGTTTGAACAGGCCCGCACCGAGGCCGTCACGCGGGCCACGGCCTTCGTCGACGACATGACTTTCGGCGAGGCGGAAAGTGGGCAGACATGGCCCAACGAGCGGGAAATCGTGGGCCAAATCATGCGCATCCATCTGCGCATGGCCCACCGCAACATCCCCGACACCTACATCGACCGCCTGAACAGCCTGCTCAACCACACCGAATACAATGACGACATCGTGGCCGAAGCCCTCCACCGGCTGGGACTCACACGCTTCGCCCGCAGTCTGTTCGGCGTGATGGCCACCGTGACCGGGCTCACGGAGGGGTTCATGCCGCTGCCGGCACTGTCTTCCCGACAGGGCAAGACCATCGGCCGATACATCAAAAAAGATACAACTAACAAAAACTCAACTGATCATACATGAAGCATTACGACATCGAGCGCGACATGCGCTACCTTAAACTACTCTCGCAATCTTTCCCTACCGTGGCCGACGCAAGCACGGAAATCATCAACCTGCAGGCCATCCTCAATCTGCCTAAGGGCACGGAACACTTTCTGGCCGACATCCACGGCGAATATGAGGCCTTCCTGCACGTGCTCAAAAACGCGTCGGGCAATATCAAGCGCAAGGTGAACGAACTCTTCGGCACCACCCTGCGCGAAAATGAAAAGCGCGAACTCTGTTCGCTCATCTACTACCCGGAGCAGAAACTGGAACTCGTGAAGCAGACCGAGGAAGACATCAACGACTGGTATCACATCACCATACACCAGCTCGTGGCCGTGTGCCGCGACGTGTCGAGCAAGTACACGCGCTCCAAAGTGCGCAAGTCGCTGCCCGAAGACTTCTCCTACATCATTCAGGAACTGCTCCACGAGCGCACCGACGACATCGACAAGGCGGCCTACGTGAACGGCATCGTGGAGACAATCATCTCCACAGGACGGGCCGACGACTTCATCATCGCCATCGCCAACGTCATACACCGCCTCTCCATCGACTCGCTACACATCCTCGGCGATGTCTACGACCGGGGGCCGGGGGCGCACATCATCATGGACACCATGCGCCACTACCACTCGTGGGACATACAGTGGGGCAACCACGACATACTCTGGATGGGGGCTGCGGCGGGCAACGATGCCTGCATCTGCAACGTGATAAGGCTCTCCCTGCGCTATGCCAACCTCACCACGCTGGAGGAGGGCTACGGCATCAACCTCGTGCCGCTGGCCACCTTTGCCATGGAGACCTACGGCGAAGACCCCTGCACGGAGTTCAAACCCAAACTCTCGGGAGAGTCGTCGGTGAACGACGAGAAGACGCTGCGACTCACGGCACAGATGCACAAGGCCATCGCCATCATACAGTTCAAGCTCGAGAACCAGCTCTTCGAACGCCATCCCTCGTGGAACATGCAGAAGCGCAACCTCTTCAAGCACATCGACTACGAGAAGGGAACCATCGACCTCGACGGCAAGACCTACAAGCTCACATCGTGTTTCTTCCCCACCATCGACCCCAAAACGCCCAACTCGCTCACCAAGGAGGAGACGATGCTCATGCGCAAGCTCCACCACTCGTTCATGGTGAGCGAAAAACTGGGCAAGCACATACGCACACTGCTGCAACACGGCTGCATGTACACCATCATCAACAACAACCTGCTCTTCCACGCTTCGTGCCCGCTCTGCGACGACGGCACGCTGAAGGAGGTGGAAATCTATCCCGGACGGCGTTACAGCGGACGGGCCCTGATGCACAACACGGGCATGATGATACGCACGGCCTTCCAGTCGGACTCCGACACGGGCGAGCGGCAATATGCCATCGACTACTTCCTCTACCTCTGGTGCGGCACCGACTCACCGCTGTTTGACAAGTCGAAGATGGCCACCTTCGAGCGATACTTCATCAAGGAGAAGGAAACCCACGCCGAGGAGAAGGGCAACTACTTCAAGTTGCGCGACAACGAGGAGGTGGTAGACCACATCCTCGATGCCTTCGGGGTGTCGGGCCCCAACCGCCACATCATCAACGGCCATGTGCCCGTGAGGGCCGCCAAGGGCGAAAACCCCATCAAGGCAGGCGGCAAGCTGATGGTGATAGACGGCGGATTCAGCCGGGCCTACCACAACGAGACGGGCATCGCGGGCTATACGCTCGTCTACCACTCGCGCGGTTTCCAGCTCGTGCAGCACGAACCGTTCACCAGTGCCGAAGATGCCATCAAGCGGGGCACCGACATTGTTTCCACCATACAGATAGTGGAGATGAGCAACCACCGTATGCGCGTGGCCGACACCGACAAGGGCGAGGAACTGCGCCGGCAGGTGGGCGACCTCGAAGAGCTGCTCTATGCCTACCGCCACGGCTACATCAAGGAGACGGAGCAGAAGAAATGACCCTCGCGGGCTGCCCTCCCCGCAGCCCGCAGGCTCCTGAAAACGACAAAAAGCCCGGAAGTCTTGTGCATGACTTCCGGGCTTTTCGCTATGTTATCGTGTGTCTTGCCCGACACACGACCGTTCATAAACGGCTATTGTCTATACGGCGTGCGTTCGTGCAGATGCCTGAAAAGCTCGGTTTTCTCCTCCGTCAATTCTCCGCTTTCCCATAGACTGTCTATCTCCTGCCGGGCTTTTCGTGCAAAGAAATCGGAGACTGCCTGCTTCAAGTCTGCCAACACTTCGGGCGACTTGACCACAGACATCATCCGCAGTATCTCCAACTGCGCTTCGTTTAAAACCGTCGCAGCCATATCACGTTTCTTATTCTACTGCTTGTTTCACATCACCCCGTCAGCGCGCAACTTCTGTTGCCACTTCCATGCACTGGCCAGCACATCGCCCAACTCGGCCTCGGCCTTCCAGCCCAGCACCTTGTTGGCCTTGTCCACATTGCCCCAAATCTTCTCGATGTCGCCCTCGCGGCGCGGGCCGTACTTCCAGTTCACTTTCACGCCCGTGGCCTGCTCGAAGGTGTCGACAATCTCTTTGGTGGAATTGCCGCGGCCCGTGCCGATGTTGAAGTATTCCAGCTGGTCGGTCTCCTTGTCAAGCACGCGCGCCATGGCGGCCACGTGGGCCTTGGCCAAGTCAACCACGTAGATGTAGTCGCGTATGCACGTGCCGTCGGGCGTGTTGTAGTCGTTGCCGAAGATGGTCAGCTGTTCGCGTATACCCATTGCCGTTTGCGTGACATAGGGGATGAGATTGTTCGGCACCCCGTTGGGCAGTTCGCCGATGAGGGCCGAGGGATGGGCCCCGATGGGATTGAAATAGCGCAGCACGATGCTCTTGACCGGTGCACCGCTGTGGATGTAGTCGGCGATGATCTGCTCGTTGATTTCCTTCGTGTTGCCGTAGGGTGACGTGGCCTTCTGGTGGGGTGCCTCCTCGGTGACGGGCAGATTTTCGGGCAGCGGCTGCCCATAGACCGTGCAACTCGACGAGAAGATGAAGCCCTTCACGTTGTAGCGGGGCATGAGTTCCAGCAGGTTGACGAGCGACACCACGTTGTTGCGATAATAGAGCAAGGGCTTCTGCACGCTCTCGCCCACCGCCTTGCTGGCGGCGAAGTGGATGATGCCCGTGATGGCAGGATATTTCTTGAACACGGCTTCGGTGGCGGCAAAGTCGCGCAGGTCCACCTGCTCGAATGCCGGACGGATGCCCGTGATCTGTTCGATGCCGTCGAGCACCTCCACCTTGGAGTTGCTCAGGTTGTCTACAACGACCACATCGTAGCCTGCCTGCTGGAGTTCGACCGTGGTGTGGCTGCCTATAAAGCCCGTTCCGCCGGTCACTAAAATCGTCTGCTTCATATTTTCTACATATTTTGTTTAAGCCAAGAAAGAAAAGCAGCATCCCCGTAAGCCGGGTTCTGTTGGCCGCAAAGGCGGCTGTCTGTCATTTATCTAATCCACGAGTTGCCCCGAGGCTTTAGCATTCTACCCTCCGCAGTCTCCGCAAGGGAGGTCGGGCGAGCAACCCTCAAACTGCGGTTTACATGAACTTGCAGCCTCCGGAAGGCACGGCTTGGCCGATCACCCGGCCAACCGGTGGTCTCTTACACCACCTTCTCACCCTTACCGGCCCGTGGGGGCAGGCGGTCGTTCTCTTCTGCCAACACCTGTCGTCACCGACAGCTCCTATTTTCGGGAGCGGAGTGCTCTGTGCTGCCCGGACTTTCCTCTCGCGCACTCAGAGCGACGCCAGCGACAGACCGGGATACTGCTTTCCATGAAGCAAAGTTAAGAAGTTTTTTGCAAAGACACAAGATTTTGCCACATTATTTAAGAAACGACAATATTTTAAACGAATGTAAATTTATCCTTGCCCGTGCTTAAAGACCTTTAATGTGTTAATTTGAAATGTTAAAATCGAATAAAGATAACCGACATTTTGACACTATCACGATTTTTGCGCCTATATTTGCAACCGAAACAAACAGGCGACGGGAGGCCCAGGGGCCACGACCCGGAGCAGAAAAAAAAAGTAACAATCAAAAGCAATAAAGAAAATGAACAAGAAGAATTTTGGCAAGTATGCCATTGCCGCACTTTGCGCCGTGTCGGTTGCATTCTCGACCGGAGCATTCATCAAGGCCAATGCCGCCGAAGCACCCGCCGTGGCAGCAGGCCAACCCGTAGACTTGACTTATGCGGCCGAAAAGGCACTGCCGGCCGTGGTACACATCAAGTATGTGCAAAACGCCAAGACCAAGACCGTGGAAGTGCAGAGCAACCCGTTTGAAGATTTCTTCGGAGGCGACCCGTTCGGCTTCTTCGGCAATCCGGGCGGCGGCTCACAGAAGAGGCAGGTGCAGACACCCAAGCAGGTGGCCACGGGCTCGGGCGTGATCATCAGCAGTGACGGATACATCGTGACCAACAACCACGTGGTGGACGGGGCCGACGAACTCACCGTGACGCTCAACGACAACCGCGAATTCTCGGCCCGCATCATCGGAACCGACAAGGCCACCGACCTCGCACTCATCAAGATAGACGGCAAAAACCTCCCCACCCTGCCCGTGGGCGACTCGGAGAAGATCAAGGTGGGCGAATGGGTGATCGCCGTGGGCAACCCCTTCGGACTGAACAACACCGTGACGGCGGGCATCGTGAGTGCCAAGGCGCGCTCGCTGGGGGCCAACGGCGTGGAGAGCTTCATACAGACCGATGCCGCCATCAACGCCGGCAACTCGGGTGGCGCACTGGTCAACACCTCGGGCGAACTCATCGGCATCAATGCCATGCTCTACTCGCAGACGGGGTCGTATAGCGGCTACGGATTCGCCATCCCCACCACCATCATGAACAAGGTGGTGGACGACCTGAAGAAGTTTGGCAGCGTGCAGCGCGCACAGCTCGGCATACAGGGCGGAGACGTGATCAACTACATCAACTCGCAGAAAGACAACGGCAAGGAGGTGGACCTCGGAACCAACGAGGGTGTCTACGTGGCTAAAGTCGACGACGAGGGTGCAGGTGCCGCCGCCGGACTGAAAGAGAACGACGTGATCACGGCCGTGGACGGTCACAAGGTGACGAAGATGGCCGAACTGCAAGAGGTGATTGCCAAGAAACGCCCGGGCGACAAGATGAGCATCACCTATCTGCACAACAAGAAGTCGGTGACCAAGACCGTGACGCTGAAAAACGCACAGGGCAACACGGAGGTGGTCAAGCCTGCCGACCTCGATGTGCTGGGGGCCAACTTCCGCGCCGTGACTAACGAGCAGAAAACGCAGCTCGGCATCGGCTTCGGACTCGAAGTGATCAAGGTGAACAGCGGTGCACTCAAGGAGGCCGGCGTCTCCCGCGGATTCATCATCCAGAAGGTGAACGACCAGCCGGTGCGCACCATCGACGAACTGCAAAAGCTCGTGAAGAGTGCTTCCACCAGCAAGGAGCCTGTGCTCTACATTCAGGGCGTATGGCCTACCGGCAAGAAAGGCTACTTCGCCGTGCCGCTGCAGGGGTAAGTGGACGAGTTGACAAGTTGACGAGTGAACAAGTGGCTTGCAAAAGAAACCGCAAGCTGACAGATAAATAGACAGACGGGTGGCGTGCAGGAGACGGCCCACGGGCAATCTCCACCAAGAAAGCACGCCACCCGTCTT
>ERZ791611.2047-NODE-2047-length-10736-cov-2.334987_pt1 | contig 10736 bp, 8 predicted proteins | sample MGYA00510275_ERZ791611 | MGnify/ENA primary metagenome ERZ791611 (study PRJEB30046, sample SAMN00791912) | human gut metagenome | study: EMG produced TPA metagenomics assembly of the A metagenome-wide association study of gut microbiota in type 2... | reverse complement strand
TCCAAGGCGCCGACGGATGACGAGCATATCAGAAAAGCATTGGCATATATGCTGGACTACGATGTGGTATGCAATCAGGTATATCCGAATTCTAAGAAGGCCGATAGTATTATTTCCAAGAATCTTCTGGGACATAAGAAGATGACGGACTATAGCTTTAATATTGAGAAAGCCAAAGAGGAGATCGCAAAATCCAAGTATGCGGATAATATTCAGGATTATCCGATCGAGGTGTGCTGGGTTGCCGAGACTCCGGACCGTGAGAAATTAGCACTTCTGATCCAGGCTGCGGCAGACCAGATCGGAGTAAAGGTAAATGTCGTAAAGACGCCATGGGCAAGCGTAGTAGAGAAGTCGGCATCAGCGGAGACGACTCCGAATGTGACGACGACATGGTTTGCGGGAGATTATTCAGAGGCAGGAGCAATATTTGATTCGGCACTAAGTTCTAAGAATGCGGGAACATGGATGAATTGCTGCTGGATAGATGACAGCAAGCTGGACGAAATGATCGATGATGCCCTGACAACCCTTGATACGGATGAAAGAGTTGCAAAATATGAGGCGATCCAGGACTACCTGGCGGATAAATGCGTGATGATCCCGATGGCTGAAGTTACGCTCCGGCTGGCTTACCAGTCCGACTATGTGGAATACAATTCAGCGGATCCTGAGAATTTAAGGCCAGTCATGGGCTATATCAACTATATGCCTGACATCAGGATCTATCCGGATAAGAAGTAGTGAACGTCAAAATAGGAAAGGAGGATCAGGGATGTCACTCCTAAAGAGTATATTAAAACGTTTGGCAAGTTCCATCGTCGTGCTGCTTGGATTGACCATTATTATATTTATCCTGATGCGGATCGTACCAGGGGATCCGGCAAGGCTGGCTTTGGGGGCAAATGTTTCGGAAGAAGTACTGGAAAATTACAGGGAGATCAATCATTTAAATGATTCGCTTCCGATGCAATACGTATATTGGATATCCGGAGCCATCCGGGGCGATTTTGGAATGTCCGCCGTGACAAAGCGGGCGGTCATTCAGGATATCAAGGATTTTGCGCCGGCGACGATCGAGCTGGTGCTCTGGGCCGGCTTCCCGTCCATTCTGGTCGCGCTGTACCTGGGAGTCACCAGCGCGCAGCATAAAAACAAATGGCAGGATTACTTGTGCCGCTTTTTAGGATACATATTCGTAGCCACCCCCACCTTCGTGTTTGCGGTGATTTTCCTGCTGGTGTTCGGCTACTGGATCCCTGTGCTGCCTACGATAGGAGGACGGCTCAGCCCGTCCTTTACTATCCCGGATATCACGGGGCTGTATGCGCTGGATGCGCTGCTGGGCGGACAGCCAAAAGCCGCATGGGACGCCTTTCTCCATCTTCTGTTCCCCGCCCTTTCATTGGCATTGGGGAAGACGATGCAGGAGGCCAGGATTACCAGATCCAGCATGCTGCAGAATGCAGATAAGGATTATATCACGATGGTAACGTCCCAGGGCGTGCCAAAGTCGGTGGTGAACAGACGGTTTCTTCTGAAGCCTTCCGTAATTCCTACGGTAACGGTGGTAGGAATGGATATAGCAGCCATGTTCGGCAATGCGTTCCTGGTGGAACGGATCTTCAACTGGCCCGGCCTATCCAGCTATGGAATGACGGCGATACTTAATAAGGACACGAACGCGGTCTGCGCGGTGGTTCTGATCATTGGCCTGGCTTTTGCGCTTACAAGCATAGCGGTAGATATCGTGGCCATGATTCTGGATCCGAGAATGAGACAGAAGCGTACGCGGTAGGAGGTGGTGTAAATGAAAGCAGAGCGAAAAGAAACGATGATAAGAAACTGGTACAAGTTTTCTTCTGGCGGGGTATCCGTGATCGGGCTTGCGATTGTAGTGCTGATTATAGTGCTTGCTATCTTTGCACCAGTGATCGCGCCATATCCGCAGGATGTGGGCGCAGTGGTGAACTTTGAGGAAAGTTCTCTGGCTCCAAGCATGGAACATATAATGGGAACCGATACCATGGGACGAGATGTATTTTCGAGATTGCTGATCAGCTTGCGAAGCAGTCTTCTTATGGGGATTCTGGTACTGTCGATCGCTGTGCCGGTGGGATTTGTCGTTGGCGTTTTGGCCGGATATTACAAGGATACCTGGATTGAAACGGTGCTGATGCGGATCGTGGATATTTTCCTTTCGGTACCGGCACTGGTACTTGCGCTTGCGATTGCGGCGATATTGGAGCCGAATCTTCGCAATTCCATGATCGCGATCACGATCATGTGGTGGCCGTGGTATGCGAGGCTGTCCTTTGGAGTCGCGTCTTCGCTTCGAACAGAGAATTATATTGTATATGCGGAACTGACAGGCGCGAAGCTAAGCCATATTATTTTCAAAGAATTCCTGCCGAATACCTTCGACCAGATTCTGACTAAGATGACGCTGGATATGGGCTACGTCATCTGTATGGGGGCAACCCTTAGCTTTGTAGGTCTTGGAGAGCAGCCGCCCACCCCGGCCCTTGGCAATATGATCAATGACGGCGTGAAATTCCTGCCGGATATGTGGTGGCTTGCGATCTTCCCGGCGGCGACGATCATCATTATCGTATTGGGATTCAATCTGCTGGGTGATGGCGTAGGCAATATATTCAATGTGGAGGGCAAATAATGGAAGAAAAGACAAAAGTATTAGAAGTCAAAGATTTGTCCGTATCCTATACAGTCGCAAATGTAAAGACGCACATATTAGAGGATGTTTCTTTTGCCGTCAGCAAAGGAAAAAGCGTAGGGATCGTCGGAGAGTCCGGCTGCGGAAAGACGACGACGATGCGCGCCATCCTGAATGTTCTTCCTTCCAATGGGAATGTAGAAAAGGGCGAGATATTATACTGCGGCGAAGACGTGCTTAAGATGTCCAATGCCAAACTGCAGGAATACCGGCAAAAAGGCGCGGGCATGATCTTTCAGGATCCATCCAGCGCGCTGAATCCGGTAATATCCATAAAGAACCAGTTTTTAGAGGCCTTGAAATACGCCCACAAGGATAAGAAACTTACGAAAGCGCAGCTCTTAGAAAAAGCAGGGAAATCGCTGGAAGCCGTATCTCTTGCCGACCCGGAGCGAATTCTGAACAGTTATCCGTTCCAACTATCCGGAGGAATGAGGCAGCGAGTGTGCATTGCCATGACCTTGGCTGCGGAGCGCCAGCTGCTGCTTGCGGACGAGCCGGGAACCGCGTTGGACGTGACGATACAGGATCAGATTCTCAGGCTGATCAAACAGCTGGTGGATTCCGGGGAACTGTCGGTTATCATGGTGACGCATTCTCTTGGAGTCATACGCCAGGTTACGACGGAAGTCAATATTATGTATGCAGGCACGATGGTAGAAGGCGGGGACACCAAAAAGGTATTTGAGCATCCGATCCATCCGTATACAGAGGCGCTGATGAACTGCCTCCCGAAACTGACAGGAAACGGAATCGCTGAAGGTATCCCCGGAAGGATTCCGGACTACAGCAGCCCGCCAAAGGGGTGCAGATTCGCTCCCCGCTGTCCTTATGCGCTAAAGAAGTGCCAGAACGAAAGGCCTGTCCGCCATGAAGTTGACGGGGATCACTGGGTAGCATGCTTTCAAGCAGAGGAGGGGAGATCATGAGCGAAGTAATATTGGAAATCAAAGATTTGAAGAAGTATTTCCCTCTGGCCAATGGCAAGACAGTAAAAGCGGTAGACGGCGTGAGCATGAAGATGTATAAGGGAGAGACGCTGGGGCTGGTCGGAGAATCCGGATGTGGAAAAAGCACGATTGCCTATACGGTAGTCGGGATGTATGGAGCAACCTCCGGCCAGGTTATCTATGACAATATGGATATTGTAAAGAAGGGATATAGAAGAACCCTGAAGCAAAAAGGCGATATACAGATCGTGTTCCAGGATCCAGGATCTTCCCTGAATTCCCGGCGCACGATTGAGAAGAGCATGGAAGTGCCGCTGGATATCCACGATAAGATGAGCAAAGAAGAGAAAGAGAAGCGCGTCGAAGAATTGCTGGAAATGGTGGGCCTTCCAAAAGACTATAAGAACAAGATGCCAAGAAACATCGGCGGAGGCGAGAGGCAGCTGGTTTCCGTAGCCAGAGCGCTGGCGACCAACCCGGAACTAATTATTCTGGATGAGCCGACTTCAGCGCTGGACGTTTCAGTCCAGGCAAAGGTCATCAGTACATTGATAGAATTACAGAAGAAGCTGGAACTGTCTTACCTGTTTATCACGCATGATCTGAGCCTGATGCAACGTGGCATCCCGTGTGGCGATCCTGTATCTGGGCAGGCTGTGCGAGCTGGCGCCGACAGCGGAGTTCTTCCAGGCGCCGCTGCATCCGTATACGAAGATGCTGCTATCCTCCATTCCGGTAGTTACGGAGGAAGAGGAGGCGATGAAGCCAGATCAGATCGTGTCCCAGGGAGAGATCCCCTCTCCGGTGAATGCGCCAAAAGGATGTACCTTTCACACCAGATGCAAGGACTGCATGGAAATATGCAAGACAACAGCGCCAGTAATGGTGGAAGTAGCGCCGGAGCATATGGTCTGCTGCCATAAGTATACGGCGCAGGCAATCAAGAAAGAGGGGGAGACGGACGTATGATAAGCGGCGATTTGCAGAAAGCGGCAGAGGTTCTGGTAAACGTTCTGCTGAAGACTCAAAAAGGAGAAACCTTCGTGATCACGGCGGATACGGCTGTGGATGCGTCGGTAATTGAAGTAATTGGGCGGGCAGCCTTCGCTGCGGGCGCAAAGCCACTGGTCGCCCTGATTCCCACGCCAGGAGGGGTCAGCCTGGCAGCAGATCCAGATATTCAGGTAGAAGGCTTGAGCGGTATGATCTCCAAAGCGGATGTCTGGGTGGAGCTGAATGTGAAATGGCTGCTGTATTCTACTCCATTTTACAATGCCAAAAAGGCCAATCCAAAACTACGGCATATGTGCCTTACGGGAACCAACGCCGATACACTGATACGCTGTGTCGGAAAAGTCAACTATCCGGCGATGAGAAGATTTTCCGAGATCCTGCGTGAAAGGATCAAAGAGGCCCATAACGTGCGGATGGTCTCCCAGGATGGAGATGAGATTACCTTCGTCAATGTGCCGGACCGCCCTGTTTCCTGCAAACTGGGCGATGCCAGCGTGCCGGGAACACATCTGTTCGTAGGCCAGATCGGATGGACTCCGATGCTGGAGAGCGTAAATGGCACGATCAGCCTGGACGGATCGGTAGCGCCGGATATTGGATTGATCGAGAGTCCGGTAAAAATAGAAGTAAAAGATGGCTGCATTATCTCGATGTCAGGTGGAGAAGAGGCCAAAAGGTATGAGATGTGGCTTAAGAGCTTCGGACATCCCCAGATGCTGCGCATCTCGCATGCCGGCATTGGCTTCCATCCCGGCGCGAAACTGATCGGAGACATTCTCCTGGATCAGCGCGTGTGGGGCTCCACCACGTGGGGATTTGGAAGCATCGGCGCAGGAATGCTGCCTCCAGACGGAGTCTACGCGCCGTCGCATTCAGATGCGGTTTCGTTAAATACAGATATCTATCTGGACGATCAGCCATTGTGGATTCACGGGAATCTTGTGGACGAGGAATTGAAATCATTCGAAAGTGAATTGACAGCGTTACGATAGGAGGGAGCATAAAAATGGGAGAGTTCTTATACGAATTTGAACTAGGAAAAGCAGCCGATGTGATTGTAAAAGAATTATTCAAAGTAAAGCCAGGCGAAAACTTTGTGATTACCGCGGACAGCAGAAGCGATGAACGGGTGGTAAACGCCACCGCGCGGGCAATCTATGCCGCCGGGGCCAAGCCGATGGTGATCTGGACGGCTACGCCGCCGGGGCCGGGAAAGCAGGTGGATGACTTCCTGCCGTCCGGGGCGATCAAGGCAGCCTTGATGGAAGCCGACTGCTGGATTGAATACAATACGATGTACATCTTATATTCGGATACCTATGAGGAAGTTGCACATACGAATAAAAAGCTTCGCTTCCTGTGCCTTCCGGGCATGCATGTAGACGTTTTCATCCGCCTGTTTGCCAATACAGACCATGAGGCATTGCGGGATCTATTGCACGCGGTAAGGGATAAGATCCGCTCGGCAAAGCATGTAAGGCTTACCAGTACGGCAGGGGAGGATATCGAGTTTGACAATCATCCCGATTATCCGATCAATGCAAGAGACGGCTATGCCGATGAGCCGGGAACCTTCATGCTGGCAGGAATGATCTCCTGGACCCCGGATCTGGATACCGTAAATGGAGTGATTGCAATTGACGGCTCTCTGGTGCCGCAGTTTGGCGTATTGGAACAGCCGGTAAAAATCTATATGAAGAACGGCGTGATCGATCATGTGGAAGGCGGAGCAATCGCAGAGCAGTGGGAAAAATATATGCGGGACTTCCAGCATCCCCAGATGCTGCGTCCGGCCCACGTTTGCGTGGGATTCCACCCGAATGCAAAACTTACGGGACAGCTGGGAGAAGATGAGCGCATCTATGGAGGCTCCCAGTGGGGCTTTGGGGCAATTGGTAGCTTCCTGATGCCGCCAAATGGTATCCCGGCTCCGTCCCATATAGACGCTACCTGCCTCAGAGTATCCATTTATCTGGACGGAGTGGCGATTACGCAGGATGGCGAGATTGTAGACGAAGAGTTAAAAAAATATGCTGCCAGATTAGGCAGATAGATAAAAAGAGGTTAATGCGTGGAAAAAATATTAGAGGAACTGGTGGAGCAATATCGGGATGAGATTGTGGAAACCACCAAAAAATTAATCGCCCTTCCGAGCCTATACGAGGAAGGAAACGAAACATATCCATTTGGAGAGCCAATCGGAAAAGCGCTGGAAAAGGTTCTTGAGATATCCGAAGAAATGGGATTTGAAACCTGCAGCCATGACGGCTATGTAGGCACGGTCAAATGGGGCAATGAGGGGAAGCAGATCGGCATCCTGACCCATATTGACGTTGTCCCTCCCGGGGAGGGGTGGACATATCCGCCTTTTGAGGGAACCATAGAAAATGGGAGGCTGTATGGAAGAGGCTCTCTGGATGATAAGGGGCCGATGGCCGCGTCGCTTTTTGCGATGAAGGCAATAAAGGAAAGCGGGCTTCCGGTAAAAAATCATGTGTGCCATATTATCGGAACAGACGAAGAAAGTGGTTTCATGAGATGCCTGAAGAATTATCTGGAAAAGGAGCCGGCTCCCTGGGGCGGATTTTCGCCGGATGGGGAATTTCCAGTTATCCATGCGGAAAAAGGGATCCTTAGGTTCTATGTGACAGACCGCTGGGAGAATACGAATGACGATGACGGGCTTATCCTGCTGGAAGTCGGCGGGGGAACCAAGGTAAATGTAGTGCCGGCGTTTGCGTCCGCGCTTGTAAGCGGAGGCGAGGATGCGCAGGGGATATTGGAACAATGCCGGGACGCCTTTGCGGACAAAGATAAGATATCATTCGAGCCAGAAGACGGTGGATGGAGAGTAAAGGCAAAAGGAATGAGCGGACATTCTTCACAGCCGTGGAATGGGGACAACGCGATTAATACGCTGCTTCGGTATTTGCTGTCGCTTCCCCTTCGTGAAAATGGGCAGATGCTATTCGCGTCTAAGATTGCGGGCCTGTTTGGCGACGGCTATCGCGGAGAACGTCTGGGAGTGGCATGCGAAGATCAATTATCCGGCATTCTCACGCTGTCTCTGGGAGTTCTTAAAATTGGAAGCGAGGATGGAAAGGCCACGGTGGAAATCAGATATCCGATCCATGCTTCAGATGAAGTCATCCAGAAGACCTTGATGGTGGCCTGCCAGGATTCCGGGGTGGATATAGAGATCATTCAGGATAAAAAGCATATCTATTATCCGGTAAAGGCGCCGCTGGTGCAGGAACTTCTGAAAGTATATCAGGAAACCACGGGAAGAACGGAAGCGCCAGTCGTGATCGGCGGAGGCACCTATTGCAGGGCGGTAGATAATTTTGTCGCATACGGGCCTGTATTTCCGGGACAGCGGGAGCTGGCGCACGAGCCGGACGAGTATATCGGCGTAGAAGATCTGATATTGAGGGCAAAAATCTATGCGCAGGCGCTTTATGCGTTATTGAATATGTAAAGCCGGATGGGACAGGAGGTCTGACGATGCTGAAAATAGGATTGATTCAACTGGCGGTTATGGAAGGCAGATGCCAGGAAAATATGCTTCATATTAAAGAACTTGCCAAGAAATATGCCAAGGATGATGTTGACCTGCTCTGTTTTCCAGAATTGTGCGTCAGCGGATATGATTTTGAAAAAGCGCAGCATTGTGCAAACGAGGCGGAGTTCTTTTCCGAACTTGCCAAAGAATGCAATACTGCGATCGCCGCCGGCATTCATGTAGAAGAAGAGGGCCGGCATTACGATGCGGCCTGCCTCTTTGACGAGACGGGGACCCTTCTGGGAGAGTATCGGAAAATCCATCTATGGGATAAGGAATGTGAATTTTTTGAGCGTGGGGACAGCCTTTTGGTGATACCGTTTAAAGGATGGAAGATCGGGCTTCTGATCTGCGCGGATATGAGATTCTTCGAGATATCTACCCCGCTTAAGAATATGGGGGCAGATGTCATCCTTTATCCAAGCGCATGGATTGCGGGCTGGAAAGAACTGCTTCACTTATGCGGCAGAATGCGCGCGGCCGAGAACCAGATCTATACAATTGCCTTAAACCGGGCTTCCGGCGACGTGGCTTACTGCGGCGGAACTGCCCTTATGGGACCGGATGGCAGTATCCGGAGCATGCTGGATCATGATCAGGAGGCGTACCTGGAAGTAGGGCTGGAAAAATCCCAGATCCAGGCGGCAAGAAACGCGCTGGAATGGGAAAGCCTGAAATTTCCGGAGATATATCAAAAGTATGACCAATACAGGTTCATGAAACGAAAGGAGATATGAAAATGGAATGGAACATAGGCGTTGAAATGAGAAATGAATATAGAAGAATGGAACTTGCCCGTGCGGCAATGAAGCTGGTAAGAGATATCATGCTGTGCAAGCCGGGCGAGAACCTGGTGATCACGTATGACACCTGCGTAGATGAAAGAGTCGTTCATGCTTTGACAGAGGCAGCCTATACGATTGAAAGCGTTCCAACGGTCATCTATTATCCGACTGCGGAAGGCTTCTATGCAGACCCGCCAAAGCCAGTGGCCGACGCGATTGCTGCCGCGGACGTGTGGATCGAGCTGACCTACGCTTCGATCATGCATGGACCTGCATATCGCAAAGCAGTGGATGAAAATGGCGCGCGGTATATCTGCGCTACGGGCCTGGATACGGAGATGCTGGTAAACTGCATCGGAAAGATTAATGTAGATAAAGTCATCGAGTTAGGAGAATATTTCAAATACCGCCTGGAAAATGCCCAGGATATTCATGTACTGACCAAAGAAGGAATGGACCTTCGCGGGAACATGGGAGGACGCAAGGTTCGCCACTCCGGCATCAAGGCAACGGAGAAAGGCTATCCGGTAATGCTGACCGGGCAGACCAGCTGGTGCCCCATCGAAGAGTCGATCGAAGGAACGCTGGTATTTGACGGGGCCGTATTCCCCCCGGATTCGCTGGGAATCTTAAGAGAGAAGATCTTTATTGAATTCAAAGAAGGCAGAGTCGTGGATGTCACCGGCGGGCCGGAGGCAGAGATATACAAAAAATGGCTGCATTCCTTTGACGATCCGAATATGCTGCGCCTGGCTCACTATTCCCAGGGCTTTAACCCGGGAGTGCGTAAAGTGACCGGCCGTATCGTAGAAGATGAGCGCGTGTTTGGCTGTATGGAATTCGGAATCGGAAGCCAGGGCATCAAGATTGGCGGCAAGCACTGGAGCGCGGCGTCCCATTCCGATGGCATCGTTCTTCATCCGACCATCATCCTGGATGGGGAAAAACTGGAAGAAGACGGCGTGTATGTGGATGAGACGGCATGCAAGCTGTGCAAAGAACTAGGGATCGCTGGATATTAAGGCGGATACATAGCCTCAGGGAGAGAACATGAAGCGTAAAAAAAAGATATTATTTCTTAAGGCAGTTGCCTATGGCGACTTAAATGAGGAGATAAAAACCTATTTGGACCAGTATAAGGACGAAACAACCGAACTGGAAGTAAGGAATATCCAGATCGGCCCTAAGCATCTGGAATATCAATACTACCAGGCATTGGCAGGGGCACAGATACTGAAAGAAGTACTAAGGGCGGAAAAGGAGGGATTCGATGCCGCCTGCATCAGCTGCTTCGACGATCCATTCCTGTATCCGGCAAGGGAGATCAGCAAAAATATGGTGGTAACCGCGCCTGGAGAGGCGAGCATGCATCTGGCATCCGTACTTGGAAATTCTTTCTCCATTATAGTAGGAAGAGATAAATGGATCCCGCAGATGAGAGAAAACGTATGCAAATATGGCCTAGAAAGGAAGCTTGCTTCCTTCCGAAGCCTGGGCATGGGCGTGCTGGATTTCCACAAGGATGAAAGGGCTACGATGAAGAAGTTCCGGCAGGAAATTCGCCTGGCTATAGAAAAAGACCGCGCTGAAGTGATCATTCTGGGATGCAGCATGCAGTTTGGGTTTTACAAGGAACTTCAGCAGGAATTTGGCGTTCCAGTGATCGACTGCATGATCGCCAGCCTGAAGCA
>ERZ791611.2046-NODE-2046-length-10737-cov-2.266242_pt1 | contig 10737 bp, 10 predicted proteins | sample MGYA00510275_ERZ791611 | MGnify/ENA primary metagenome ERZ791611 (study PRJEB30046, sample SAMN00791912) | human gut metagenome | study: EMG produced TPA metagenomics assembly of the A metagenome-wide association study of gut microbiota in type 2... | reverse complement strand
AAAAAATTATTTTTATACTGGCGCTTGTGATTTTCGAAGAAAGGAAGGAACAGATGAAGGAATATCAAGTATCAGGCGAACTGATGAAAGGGTTTATCGGAAATATTGCTTATGAAGTCGTATTACCGGTTGATATGGATCAAATTACAGTGGAAGTTTCTTTTGAAAAAAGAATAATGGAAGAGATTACACAAGAAGATCGTGAAGCCTGTATCAAAGCGTACCGAAAAAATGTAGGCACGAATCCGGAAGAAAACGAAATTATAAGAATGATCAACGGAGAAAAAACAGAGATCAATGTGTCTGTATTCCATAATGAGGCGTATTTAGGATGTGCACATCGAGATGAAATGACAAAAAAGATCGTCATTTCTTCGGAAAAAGCTTCGAAAGGGTTCCGTACATGGAAATTCCACGGCGGAGTTTTGAAAGTTGTACTGCATGTATATCAGGTATTGAATCAGAATACTCCCTATCAGGTTGTGATCAAAAGAGAGGAAAAATTATGAGGTATCAAAGAGTAGAATTACATAATCATTCCACGGAATCGGATGGAGAAATGACGGCGGCAGAACTGATGAGATGGGCAGAAAAAGAAGCCTATGGTGTTGTTGCGCTGACGGATCATAATACTTGTTCGGGACATGAAAAGGCAGAAAGAACAATACAAGAAGAACAATTACATATTCAGTTGTTAAAAGGAATCGAAGTAACAACATTTTACGGACATATTTTGGCATTGGGCATCGAACATATGATTGATTTTACCAATTTAGACCCGAGAGCACCTGAAAAATTCTTAGGAAAATTGAGAGCAGCCGGCGCAGGTGCGATCGGATTAGCCCATCCGTTTTGTATAGGAAGACCTGTTACAGCCGGTTGTCGGATGGATCTGGAAATCCATGATTGGGATCAAATTGATTATATAGAAGTTTTTAATACGAGCGGTGGAACCGAAACGATGGCCGGACATATTATGGGAAACAGACAGGCTTTAGAATTTTGGGAAGAAAAAGTATTAGCGGGGTATCATTTGGCAGCAGTCAGTGGAAAGGATATTCATCAAAAACCGAAAAAACTTCCGGTTATGATTACCTATGCATTGCTTGAAGACAGCGGAGAAGGACAGAACGAAGGAGTGGAAAAAGCTGTTTTGGGAGCGGTGATGAGACAAAAAACAATTGTCACGAAGGGACCTTTGTTACATGCCTGGGCAGAAAAAGAAGATTTATGGATCGAGGTGGATCATTCTTCAGAATATGAAAACTGGAATTTAAAATGGGCAGCGTGTCATCCGGTGTTACGAATCCGCGGGAAACAGATAGAGAAAGAACTTCCGTTACGTTTTACAAAGAGTACAGAGAAAATCAAAATAGCAGGTGTTTTGAAGGAAGAACAAGAAGCGGATTCACAGAGGGAGCATACAGTTGTTTTGCGGATGTATGAGGAAAACTGTCAATATGAAAATCTTTTGGCAGCCGGAATTTCGGTCAGATGGAAATCAGGAGGAAACGAGGAATGAAACGTTTGTATTATGGATTGGGAAAAAGAAAATTTGCCGAATGGATTCTTTTGGCTGTATTCGTTCTCTTTTTTTATGGTCCGCTGTTTAATATGTTGACATTGTCATTTGCAGGGAAATATGAGTATCCTGACGTAATCCCTCAAACGTATGGATTAAAGTGGTGGGATTATATTTTATCAAAAGGTCAGATGTTAGAGTCTATTACGACGTCCTTACTTTTGGCGGTTGTAGTCACGGTAATCTCGTTGCTGATCTGCCTTCCGGCGGCATATGCGATTGCAAGGTATCAGTTTAAAGGAAGAAGTTTTGTGAGGCTGAGTTTTCTTTTGACAAATGCATTTCCTAAAATGGGGATTTATACAGCGATGGCAGTAATATTTTATAAATTAAATCTCATAGGAACGTTTACAGGAGTTGTGCTCGTACATGTTGTAAATACGATGATGTTTATGGTGTGGATTCCAAGTGGTGCATTTCGAACAGTACATATTCAGCAGGAAGAGAGCGCGCGAGATGCGGGAGCATCTGCACTTCAGGTGTTTTTCAAGATCACAATGCCAATGGCATGGCCGGGAATTGTTGTTGCATCCTTGTATACATTTCTTGGATCAATGGAAGAAGCACAAGGTTCACTTTTGATCGGGCTGCCGAATATACATACGATGCCGAGTGAATTATACGGAATCATTATGTCGTTCCCGGATACGGCAGGAGCAGTCTTTGCAGTGATTTTGTTGATTCCGTCTGTTCTATTATTGATCGTGTTCCGCAAATACTTGAGCGCGGAAGCCTTGTCAAGTGGATTTAAAATGTGAGGTATGTCATGAGTGAAAAATTAATCATTGAAAATTTAACAAAAAAGTTTGGTAAAAATGAAGGGGTTGAAAATATCAATCTCAGTGTAAAAGAACATGAATTTGGATATAAAAGAAGGAGAAATAGTTTCTCTTTTAGGACCATCAGGTTGTGGAAAGACAACCATTTTACGAGCGATCGGCGGATTTAACCAGATAGATTCAGGAAGGATCTTACTGGATGGAAAAGAGATCCAAAATCTTCAGCCGGAAAAAAGACCGACAGGTATGGTGTTTCAAAGTTATAATCTCTGGCCACATATGACCGTTTATGAAAATATGGCATTTGGATTAAAAATTGCAAAAGTACCAAAAGAAGAAATTGATCGTCGTGTTCGTTCTGTTGCAAAAGCATCCCCTTTTCCACCTGAAAGAACTACCTTTGTTTTTTTATTTTCCTTCAAATATTTCTCTGCTCTATCAATACGATACTGTAAAGACTTACTAGGTACATTTCCCCGTACCTGCGCTCCCAGCACCACAATATAATCCAGATTTTTCACTTCTTTTTGTCTCATGGCGCTGATAATCAAGCACTCCGAAAACACCAATAATAGCAGAAATCCACCTAGAAAAATTCCGATAAGACCACTAAACCATACCGGAATTTCTATTCCAAAATAAATACAGCTTCCCGCCAGAAAAAAAACGCCGCCAATCAACAGCCACACCAACGGAAACTTCGAAGACAATCCCGTCATCCTCCAAATCCCCAGAAAATACAACACACTGATAAATCCTAAAAGAAAACAAATCCCTGCCATTTTTTTACTCCTACAATAATAAAATTTTTCTTGTGTAAAAAAACAGAACCTTTTACCAAACAGCCTGCCCTGTATCTGATAAAAAATTCTGTTCCTTTATCACTTATTTATTTTCTTCCGCAGCAGTGTTTATATTTCTTACCGCTTCCGCATGGACATGGGTCGTTACGTCCGATTTTAGGACCTTTTACAACAGTACCGGATTTTTTCTGCTCTAAGTACAGTTCTTTTCTCTTTTCTTCTGAGAAAATGCTGTTCCACTGTGGAAGCTCGTATAACCAGTCTGCTTTTGCATCTACCATGTTTTTATACAGAGTTTCTAAATCATATCCTAAATTTACCTCTGTATTTTCATCCATTTCTTCGATTGGGTTCTGAATTTTCAAGCTGTCGTTAATACCGTCAAGGAAACCTACCATAGACATCAATTCTACATCGAATTTTTCTGCCAGTTCTTTTACTGTACCTTTTACAACTTCATTTGGATTGCTGAGAAGTTTTTCGTAAATTCCCTTTTCAATTAAAAAGTACTCTGTCCAGAATTTCTGCAGCTGTGCTCTGTCAGCCTGCTGAGAGTATGCCATATCTCTCCATTCCTGTAATAATGCCATGTATCTTACCTGCCTTTTGTTTTTATTTTCATATTTCACCATTTGGTTCAACAGATACAGTATATACGAAAATCAGCTTTTTTTCAATCCTTACTTTCTTTCCTCTTCGGATTGTTCCGTGTCAGAGGTCTCTTTTATAGTGACAACTGCGCTCTCGACTTTATGATTATGAATTTTCATATCTGTGATACATAATCGGTCAATTTCTAAAGACAGCTCTGTACCATCCTGCGGAATACTCCCCAACGCATGAAATACAAGACCGTTAAAGGTATCATATTCCTCACTTGGAAGTGGGATTGCCAGCATTTCAGACATTTCCTCCAGCAATGCCGTTCCTCTCACCTTCCATGCCCCATTTTCCAAAGGCTCGAGCTCGGGAAAGGTATCCTCTTCCAGTTCCCCTACCAGCTGTTCGATTAAGTCATTTAAGGTTACAATTCCCGTCATTCCACCATATTCATCCAGTACGATTGCCATAGAGCATTTTTTCTTTTTCATATTTCGGAACAGCACGTCCGCTTTTACCGTATCCGGCACAAAATATGGTTGGCTTACTGCATGCTCCATAACAACGCTGCGGCTTTTATCTTCCAGACGGAAGTATTCTTTTGCATTTAACACACCGATAATTTTGTCCGCTGTTTCTTCACAGATAGGATACATGGTATATCTGGTATGGTAAATGGTTTCTCTCCACGTTTCCATGTCATCTTCCATATCCAGCATCACCACGTCGGTTCTGTGCGTCACAATCTCCTCTGCGGATAAATCATCAAATTCAAATACATTTTGTATAAATTCTCTTTCTTCACAGTCAATGGTGCCCTTTTCCGTTCCCACATCAACCATCATGCGAATTTCCTCTTCGCTGACCTGTTCCTCCTCTTTGTCTGTATCAATGCCTAAAAGCTTTAAAACAGAGTTTGTGGAAAATGTCAAAAAGCTCACCAGAGGTGAAAAAATCTTTGAAATTCCGTCAATCAAAGCTGAAATTCCAAGAGCAAAGGGCTCTGCTTTTCGCATGGCAATCTGCTTTGGAACAAGTTCTCCAAATACAAGTGTGAAATAAGACAACACAATGGTAATTAAAATAACGGAAACAGACTCTAAAACCTGAACCGGAATAGCAATTCCCAGTCCTTGAATACCTTTTACCAACACATCGGAAAAGTTCTCTGCTGCAAAAGCACTGCCCAGAAAACCGGACAAGGTAATTGCCACCTGAATAGTTGCCAGAAAACGTGCCGGCTGACTTGTAAGCTTTACAAGCCGCTTCGCCCTTTTATTTCCTTCTTCCGCCATCTTTTCCATTTTATTATCGTTCATGGAAATCACTGCAATTTCCGCACATGCAAAAACCGCATTTAATAAAATCAATACTACCTGTAATAAAATCATAAAAATAATTGTACTTCCCAATTTCTTTCCTCCTTAAATAATCTGATATCTGATTGCTTTTTTCTCATTCCCGCAAATACAGGCTTACGCCTATCCAGCGCAACATCAGATGTACAGAAGGATTTTCCTTATTGGTACAGTCATCTTCATCCATTGTGCAGTGTCTTACTCCCTTCTCTTATAATTTATTAGGATACAGTATATAAGAAACCAGTGAGAGAGTAAAGTAAAATTTTTTTTATTTTCTTTTTATTTTTGTATAACTTTTCAATTTCTGTCTATACTACAAATAGTCCACAGGGAGATGATACAAAGACGCATCCCTCCCTGCAGACAACAAAAGAAAAAGTAGAAATACTTTATCCTCCCCTTTTTGAGGGTGTTTGAAAGCACCCTCATTCTCCTACATAATACGAAGAATATTCTTCCAGATATCTTTATTTTTCTCCCATATTTCAGGAAATTCGTTTTCCGAAAGCGGGGAGTCCCCTTTTCCGATTTCTATGGTAACACTGGGAATTTTCATTTCCAGAAGCGCCCAGTCCTTGTATCCCGCCGGTGCTATTTTATCCCACCCGTCTATTATCTCGTATCCCGTTGTATCTCCTATCACTTTTGCCAGCTTCTTGGTGTCTTCCCTTAATTTTCCCTGCTGTCCGAAATCCCAGTAAATCACCTCTCCTGAGGAATGATAGCTTATGGTTGCCTGAAATTTTTCCTTTCTTGTAAGCCTTGTAAGTGCTTTTGTTTCCACCTCTGACTCCGGATATGCGCCTTTATATTTTTCCGCAGAAGGTTTTTGTTTTTCACAGGAATATTCCTTCCAAAAAGCATCAAAATTTCTGTTTAAATCCACGCCTCTTGCGTTGGATTTCCACCTAACAAAATCTTCCTTTTCCTTTATTTTCAAAAGCTTTTCTTTTAATTCTTTTTTCCTAATTCCCTCTATGCCCCTATGACACAGCGCTGCTCCGTCAGGATTGACCATAGGAATTACATGTACTGCCACATCAAAATCCTCATTCCCCCCTTCGCACATATACTGAAGAAAATGCTCCGTCTGTTTTACCAGAAGCTTTGCTGTCATATATTCTCTTCCGTGAATGGCTCCTGTAAATAAAATTTTCTTTTCTGCTGTTCTATTCCCCACAATTATTCTGTAAATTTCTCTGTCATCAAAGCTCCTTCCCACGCTGTCAAGCCAAATGTTTCCCTGATACCTATACAGCAAATCTCTTATTTCTTTTCCCATAGTTTCATGTTCATATTGTAAAATTCTCTCATTATACATTGACGATACCCTCGAAAATTATTATAATAGTACAATAGATATTACAAGTAAGGGAGATTAAGAAGTGAAAAATATCAAACGACTTCTTGCAATCATCGGAGTCGGTCTTTTAGTGGGTATGTACGTGTTGACCTTTATTTTATCCCTGACAGATCACTCCAAAACAGGCGGCATTCTTATGGCATCTCTTTATGCGACTGTGGTGATACCTGTTCTCTTGTATGCTTTTATGCTGGTATACAAATGGACACACCCCAAGAATGAAGAAATACCCAAAATCTCTGCGGAAGCTTCCGAAATCGATACGCTGATTTTTGATATTGGCAATGTGCTTGCAAAATATGACTGGAAGAAACTCTTAAAAGAATTAGGATATGATGAAAAAACGGGAACTGCTGTAGCCAAAGCCGTTTTTCTCAGCAAGGAATGGGCGGAAGCAGACCGTGGAATTCTGTCAGAAGAAGAACTTTTACAGACTTTTATTTCCAATGCACCTGATTACGAAAAAGAAATTCGTGAAACCTTTGATGCTGTGGGAAAAACCATTTCTACCTATTCTTACACAAAAGACTGGCTGAGTTATTTAAAAAAACGAGGATATAAAATTTATATTTTATCCAACTTTGCGAAACCTGTTTATGACCGATGTACAAAAGAACTGGATTTTCTAAAGCTTGTAGACGGAGGATACATGTCTTGGCAAATACACTGCATAAAGCCGGAACCGGAAATCTATCAAAAGTTGATTACAGATTTTGAAATCGTTCCACAGAAAGCCGTCTTTATTGATGATTTAATGGACAATATCGCTGAAGCACGAGCACTTGGTTTTCATGCTGTTCATTTCACAAGTAAGAAAAATGCTGTTCGGCAATTATTGGATTTCGGAGTAAAATAAAAAAGCAGCAATAGGCCACATAACCTATTGCTGTTTTTTATTTTGTCGTTCTTCTTCTAAACAGAATAAACAAAACCGCACTGACACCCATCAAAATCGGATAAAACAGATATGGCATAATCTGTACCGGAGACAATGCAGAAAGTCCTGCCGCTGTCAAAAGCTGTGCTCCGTAAGGGATAATTCCCTGTCCTACCGATGCGAAAATATCCAGTAAAGAAGCGCTTCTTCTCGGTGATACGTCAAACTCCTCACTGATTTCCTTTGCAATGGGACCTGACATAACGATTGCCACTGTATTATTTGCTGTACAGCAGTCTACCAGCAATGCCAGAATGGAGATACCAAATTCTCCACCTCTTGGTCCGTTAATTCGCTTCTTAATCACATTCAAAATAAATTCAATTCCGCCGTATTCCTTTACCAAAGCTACAATAGCAGCTACAATAATGGAAATAACCGTAATGTCATACATACTGGTAATTCCTTCGCCCATTTTCTGGAATACTTCTCCAATGGCAAAGGCTCCTGTTCCCACACCTACAATAGCGGATAAAATCGTTCCTGCAATCAAAACAACAAACACATTAATTCCCACTAATGCGCCAATCAACACTACCAGATACGGTACTACCTTTACAATTTCATAATTCAGCTCTTCATCAATTTTTCCTGCGTTTCCACTGGCAATAAAGAAGAAAATAACAGCTGTTATAATTGCTGCCGGCAATACAATAAGGAAATTTTCCTTGAATTTATCCTTCATTTCACATCCCTGTGTTCGAACAGCTGCAATTGTTGTATCAGAAATCATGGATAAATTATCACCAAACATAGCGCCGCATACAATGGCACCCATACAAATCGGCACAGCAATTCCTGTTTTTTCTGCAATCCCCACACCAATAGGAGCCATTGCCGTAATGGTTCCCACAGATGTTCCCATAGACACGGAAATAAAGCATCCGATAATAAATAATCCTACTACTGCAATAGATGACGGCATAATAGAAAGCCCTAAATTTACAGTACTTTCTACTCCCCCAGCTGCCTTAATCGTACCAGAAAAAGCACCGGCAGCAAGGAAAATCAGACACATTGTCACGATATTTTCTTCTCCGATACCTTTAGAAATAATGGAAATCTTATCGTGAAAACGCACTCTGGGGTTCTGTAAAAACGCCACAACCAAAGCGATTAAAAATCCCACAATGGCAGGCATTGTATAAAAATCATTGGAAATAATTCCCGCACCGATAAAGATGACAAGGAATATTCCAATGGGTAAAAGCGCCGAAGCTCTCCCCTTCTTTTCCTGTTTCATATCATGTCCTCTCATTTCTGTTGTATTTTACACGTTGATTTCTGCTGTCATACCCAGAAGCTCTTTATTTGCCTCCAAAACAGGATGAACTACTTTCTTTAAGAAGTTATCTACCTGAACTGCCGCACGTCCTGTATATTTTGCAGGCTCCATAGTTTTCTGCAACTCTTCCAGTGTCATGTTAAACGCCGGATCAGCAGCAATCAGTTCCAGAAGATTGTTATCTTTACCTTCTACTTTTACATTTCTTCCTGCTTCCATAGAAAGCTCGCGAATTCTTTCATGTAATTCCTGACGGTCTCCCCCTGCTTTTACAGCATCCATCATAATATTTTCTGTAGCCATAAATGGAAGTTCACTTCTTAAACGTTTTTCGATAACTTTTGGATATACAACCAAACCGTCTACCACATTTAAGCAAAGGTCTAAAATACCGTCAATGGCAAGGAAGCCTTCCGGAACAGAAAGACGTTTATTTGCAGAGTCATCCAATGTTCTTTCAAACCACTGTGTTGCAGATGTAATGGCAGGATTTAACGCATCTACCATAACAAATCTGGACAGAGACGCAATTCTTTCGCTTCTCATCGGGTTTCTCTTATATGCCATAGCAGAGGAACCGATCTGGCTCTTTTCAAAAGGCTCTTCTACTTCTTTTAAGTGCTGAAGCAGACGGATATCATTGGAGAATTTATGAGCGCTTGCAGCAATTCCTGCCAGCACATTTAAAACTCTTGTATCTACTTTACGGGAATAAGTCTGACCGGAAACAGGATAACATTCCTTAAATCCCATTTTCTGTGCAATCATCGGGTCGATTTTATCAATAGTTTCCTGATCGCCATCAAATAATTCTAAAAAGCTTGCCTGTGTTCCTGTTGTTCCTTTAGATCCTAACAGTTTCATTGTACTAAGTACAAAATCTAAATCTTCTAAATCTAATAAGAATTCCTGCATCCAAAGAGTTGCTCTCTTTCCTACTGTTGTAGGCTGTGCAGGCTGAAAATGAGTAAATGCAAGTGTTGGCAGAGCTTTATGTTCCTCTGCGAATTTTGCCAATTCTGCAATAACATTCACCAGCTTTTTACGAACCAGCTTTAACGCTTCTGTCATCACAATAATATCTGTATTGTCACCTACATAACAGCTTGTTGCACCTAAATGAATAATTCCCTTTGCTTTCGGACACTGTACTCCATAAGCGTAAACGTGGGACATAACATCATGACGAACCTGTTTTTCTCTTTCCTTTGCCACCTCATAATTGATGTTGTCGGCATTGGCTTTTAATTCGTCAATCTGCTCCTGGGTAATATTCAAACCTAATTCCTTTTCTGTTTCAGCCAAAGCAATCCACAGCTTTCTCCATGTACGGAATTTCATATCCGGAGAAAAAATATACTGCATTTCTCTGCTTGCATAACGTTCGGATAATGGGCTTACATATCTGTCTGTACTCATATTCTTCTTACCTCTGCTTTCTTATACTTACTCAGTGTAATACATCTGGATTATATATCATTACCTTTAAAAACACAAGACGAAAATAGTCCCGAAAAAAACCATTCTCTAAAATCCTGTGCTTCTGTGATATTCCTTAATAAAACTTTCTAAACATTTTCCCAGCTCCTGATTTTGCGGTTCCTCCACCTTTTCACCGGCTTCCTTCAGCTTTTCTTTTATTTCCTCCTGCATCTGGGGAGAAGCTCCCATACGGTTGCATATGCCCGAAAATTCTTCCGGATTTCCCATACAGCACGCCATAAGATAATGAGAAAGAACCTGCTTTGTATGTAAAAACTGGTATGCTTTCAAAAAACATTCTGCTGCTTCCTCAAACTGAAACAAATGCAAGTAAGCGCATCCCATATTGTGATAAATGCCGCCACGGAACTGTTCTCCCAGCTCCTCTTTATCTTCTTTTAAAAGAACATTGGCATGTCTGGAGTATGCAGATAATCCTTTCAGTCCGTAAGTAATCAGTTCACGCAATGAACGGATATCTTCATCCTTTGCCGATAAAACTCCTACAGTGGTAGCTTTGGCTTCAAATTCAGAAGGGGCTGCAG
>ERZ791611.2042-NODE-2042-length-10751-cov-2.657349_pt1 | contig 10751 bp, 10 predicted proteins | sample MGYA00510275_ERZ791611 | MGnify/ENA primary metagenome ERZ791611 (study PRJEB30046, sample SAMN00791912) | human gut metagenome | study: EMG produced TPA metagenomics assembly of the A metagenome-wide association study of gut microbiota in type 2... | reverse complement strand
CGGGGAGGTCCGGGGCCTGGACGAAAACGGGTTCTACCTGGTGCAGGTGCCCGGCCGGGATTACGGCGATGGGATTGTGCGGTTCTCCATCGGGGAAGGCACCAAGTTCAGCTTTGACCGGGAAACGTTGGAGGAAGGGCAGTACCTGGAGGTCTACTACAGCGATGTCCAGGAGACCTACCCGCCCCAGACCGAGGCCATTGCAGTCAACCGGCTCCCCGATGCGGCGATGTCGGTCTTCAACGGCGAGGTGGTGGAGGTGACCGAAAAAGAGGATGGCACCACCGACCTTTTGATGAAGCGGATCGGCGGGGAAGGCACGGACGAAATCCTCTTCCACATCGGGGAGTCCACCCAGGTGTATACCAATGAGATTCAAGTGGGAAGCCAGCTGAGCATCCTGTTCAATGGCGCGGTGACCCTCAGCCTCCCCGGGCAGGCATCCGCCTGGGAAGTTGCCCCTTACACCGTAGAGAAGTCCGAGGACTACACCCAGTGGATTGGGAGCAAATAATCTATACCGTACAACATTCCATTAAAGCTGCCGGCTGGGGCTGTTCCCGGCTGGCAGTTTTTTCGTTGGCGACAGCCCTCCGCTGGGGAAAATGGCCATTTTCAGAGGAAACTCCATTTCCCTGGCAAATTCCGCCCAAAGGGACAAGAATTTTCCCCCCCGGCGATTGCGGACAAGCCAAAAACTGTGTATGATAGAAGAAGCCTTAGGAAGGGAAGGAGAACACAATGGAAGGAACAAACCTCAATTACATAGAGCGCACTTGGGCGGAGATCAACCTGGACAACATGATTGAATCCGCCCGCATCGTCCGGGAAGAGCTGCTTCCGGATTGCAAGTGGATGGTGGTGTTAAAATCCAATGGCTACGGCCACGGGGCCGCCACGATGGCACCCATCCTGGAGCGGGAATGCGGCGCCGATTGGTTTGCTGTGGCCTGTTTGGCCGAGGCCATTGAGCTGCGCCAGGCCGGGGTGGAAAAACCCATCCTGATCCTGGGCCTGACCCAGCCGGAATACGCCGGGCTGCTGCTCAAATACGATCTGACCCAGACCATAGGAGACCTGGATTATGCCAAGGCCCTGTCTGCCCAAGCGGTGAAGGCCGGGGGGACGGTCAACTGCCACATCAAAATCAACACCGGTATGAACCGGCTGGGGTTCAACAGCACCGACGACCCCGAGGAGACCCTGGCAGAGCTGGAAAAAATTGTAGAAGCACTGGGCTTGCCCAATCTGACCTGTGATGCCCTCTATTCCCACCTGTACAACTCCACCGTTTATGACGATGCCGGCCGGGAGGAGTGCTATGGACAGTACAACCGATTCATCAAGATGCGCTACCTCTTGAAGCAGCGGGGATACACCTTCCCCAACTGCCACATCTGCAACAGCGGCGGGGTGATCAACTACCCAGAGATGAAACTGGACATGTGCCGCACTGGAAGCCTGGTCTGCGGGGTGCAGCCAGGGGAAATGCAGCTGCGGTACCCCGCCTTCCGCCATGTGCTGGAATTGAAAACCCGGGTCGCCCTCCTGCGGGAGGTCAAGAAAGGGGAGTGCGTGGGCTATTCCTCCAACTTTATCGCCGGGGTGGATATGAAAGTCGCCGTGGTCTCCTGCGGCTACACCGATGGGTATATGCGCTGCAATTCCAACCGGGGGATGGTTCTCATCCGGGGGCGGCGCTGCCGGGTCATCGGCAACATCTGTATGGATATGATGATGGTGGACGTCTCTGACATCCCAGATGTGGAGGTAGGGGACATCGTCACCGTCTACGGCAGGGATGGGGAGGAGTACATCCCCTGCGCCGAAGCCGCTGAAATCGCCGGCACCATCGAGCCGGAGATCACCACCGTCATCGGCCGCCGCGTCCCCCGGGTCTACCTGCGGGGCGGCAAGGTGGTCAAGGTGGACGATTATCTGCTGGGCGGCAGATTTTAAGGGATACGGATCCCCAACAAGGAAGATAGAGGTGTTTTGAGATGAAGGTTTCACAGCTTCGCACGCCGGCATTTCTGCTGGATTTGGATCAGTTGGACAAGAACATCCAAGAGGTGGGCGCCCTTGCCAAGGCGGGGGGCAAACAGCTTTGGCCCATGGTGAAAACCCACAAGAGCACCTACCTGGCCCAAAAACAGGCCCAGGCAGGGGCCAGCGGATTTTTAGTGGGCACAGTGGATGAGGCGGAAAGCCTGGTCGCCGCCGGCCTTTGCAACATCATGCTGGCCTACCCCTATTTTGGGGAAGAAAACATCGCCCGCATTGCCGCTTTGGCCGCCAAGGGGAACCTGTACTGCTCGGTGGATTCCCTGGAATGTGCCCAGCAGTATGACCGCATCTTTGGAGAGGAAGGCCTCCCCTGCCAGTTCCTGCTGATTGTGGACTGCGGCCTTCACCGGCTGGGGGTCCCCCCGGAGGGGGCGGCGGACTTGGCGGCAAAGATTGCCCGGCTCCCCAACAGCAGGCTCTGCGGCATCGGCACCCATCCCGGCCATGTATATGCCTGCGCCAGCGGCGAGGGAATCCGGCCGGTGTATGAGGAGGAGGAAGCCGCCCTGCGCACTGCCTACGATGGGATCACCTCCGCTGGCATCCCCCTGGAGATCGTAGCCACCGGCAGCACCCCCACCATGGCGCTGGAATCCAGGTCAAGCCTGGTAACTGCTATGCGCCCCGGCAATTATGTGTTCTATGACGCCATCCAGATGGCCTTGGGGGTCGCCACAGAGGAAATGTGCGCCCTCACCGTTCTATGCACTGTCATCGCTAAGCGGGAGGATGGCCACATCATTGTGGACTGCGGCAGCAAATGCCTGGGCCTGGACAAGGGCGCCCACGGCAACGCCAGCATTGTGGGGTATGGCAAGGTGATCGGCCACCCCAGCCTGGTGGTGGAGTCCCTCTCGGAAGAGGTAGGCAAAATTTCTTTGAATGGGGACCAATCCGTTGCCATTGGCGACCGGCTGGGGATCATCCCCAACCCCTCCTGTTCCAGCGCCAATATGACCGGCTATCTCACCGGCGTGCGGGGCGATGAGGTGGTGGAGCTGATCCCGGTGGACATCCGGGGCAACTCCAGGAAGCCCGGCTGTTAAATCGAATAAAAAAGGGGAGGGGAGCGTCCGTGCTCTCCTCCCCTTTTTGCAGGTGCCGCTTGGGAAGTTTCTTCCTTTTTCTTCCCAAAAGCGGTATAATAAGGGCAAATCCACTTGGGAAAGGATGAACCAATGTGCAGACCATCGACCGCGGGTCGTTTATTTTGGGGATGACCACCGCCTTTTGCGAGTGCGTGGCCGGCGAGTGCAAGCGGGCTGCCTTTACGCCCCCCTGCACTCCCCAGGATGCTGCCCTTGTCAAAGACGAGGTGGAGCGGATCATCACCGAGCAGGGGTGCTTGTACCACTTTGAAGAAAACCCGGAGCTGCCGGAGAAGAGCCGGGTGTGCTGGTGGGTCATCGCCAAATTTGAAGATGTCCTGGCTGGGTACCGGGCCCTGCGGGGCCGGGGCCTCAACGTCTGCTGGGAGTTTGGCGCCTTTGCCCCCTACCTGGGGTATAACCTGGCCTTTGGGGAGGGGGCGGACAAGGTGAAGCCCCGCCGCCGGGAAGAGAAGCGCGGTGTGGACACGGTGGGCCGGGTCCTCTTTCCCAATGGGGGCTGGCCGCCGCCCAAACCGGAGGGGATGTAGATGGAACCGGTGATCACCGATTGCACCCTCTGCCCCAGGCAGTGCCACGCCGACCGCACCCGGGGCCAGGGCTTCTGCGGGGGCGGGGGGAAGGTCAAGCTGGCCCGGGCCGCCCTCCACTTCTGGGAGGAGCCCTGCATTAGTGGGAAAAAAGGCTCAGGGACGGTGTTTTTCTCCGGATGCCCTTTACAATGCTGTTTCTGCCAGAATTACCCCATCAGCTGTGAAAACTATGGGGCCGAGATCCCGGTGGAGCGGCTGGCGGAGATCTTCCTGGAGCTCCAGGGGCAGGGGGCCCACAACATCAACTTAGTCAGCGCCGGGCATTACGCCCCTTGGGTGGCAGAGGCCCTGCGCCTGTGCGGGGATAAGCTCTCCATCCCGGTGGTGTACAACAGCGGCGGGTATGAATCGGTGAATACCCTGCGCCTTTTGGAGGGGAAGGTGGACGTCTACCTCCCCGACCTGAAATACGCAGACCAGGAGCGGGCCCTTCGCTACAGCGGCGCGGCGGATTATTTCCCCGTGGCCGCCGCCGCCATCCGGGAGATGGTCCGCCAGGTGGGCCTGCCGGTTTTTGACAAAGAGGGCATGCTCCAAAAAGGGGTGGTCATCCGCCATCTGGTCCTCCCCGGTGGGATGAAGGATTCCATGTCTGTCCTGGATTGGGTGGCGAGGTCCTTCCGGCCGGGGGAGGTGCTTATCAGCCTGATGAGCCAATACACCCCCTTTTACCGCAGCCGGGAGTTCCAGGAGCTGGGCCGGCGGGTCAGCACCTATGAATACAACAAAGTCGCCGGGTATATGATGGATCTGGGCCTCACCCAAGGGTTTATGCAGGAGCGCAGTTCCGCCAAAGAGGAGTACACCCCAGAGTTTGCCCTGCAAGGGGTATTTGCCCCGGCATCGGAAGAAAAGAGGGACCATTGTTGAAACACACAGTAGTAGAAAAACAGAAAAGCAGCCACAGCTGTTTTGTCTGCGGCATCGACAACGGGAGCGGCCTTCACGCTGAGTTTTTCCAGCTGGACAACAACGAGCTGATGGCGGTATTCACCCCCCGGGAGGAGCACCAGAGCTACCCCGGCCGCACCCACGGCGGGGTAAGTGCCGCCATGCTGGATGAGACCATCGGCCGGGCGATCACCGCCTTTGAGCCGGAGGTCTGGGGGGTGACGGTGGAGCTGAAGCTGCGCTATAAAAAGCCGGTTCCCCTTGGGGTGGAATTGAAGGCCATCGGCCGGGTGACCTCCAACAACCGCCGCATTTTTGAGGGCAGCGGGGAGATCCTCCTGCCCGACGGCACAGTTGCGGTCACTGCAGAGGGCCGGTATATGAAGCTGCCCATCGACAAGATTGCCCAAGGGGATTTTGAGATGGAGGAGGAGATGTTCCTCATCCCCCGGGAAACCGATCCCACCGAGGTGGATTTTTAGGCGAGGATCCCCGCTCTGGGCCTGCCGGAAAAGGTGGGGATCTCCCCGGTGAAAGAGATTATTTGCGCGGCGAGAAAAGTCCACAAAGAATTCCCCAAAAGATTGTCTTTTCCTCAGCTTGTAATGTGCGCCTGCATTCGGTATCATAAAAAGTAACAACAACTAGGAGGAATTGTCCGATGAAAGATATCACCGAACGCTTTTTGACCTATGTGGCCATCGACACCCAGTCCAAGGCCAACCAGACCCAGTTCCCCTCCACCGAAAAACAGAAAGACCTGCTGCGGCTGCTGGCCGAAGAGATGAAAGCCATGGGCATCAGCGATGTCTCCATCGACGAGTACGGCTATGTCTACGGTTCCATCCCCTCCAACATGGACAAAAAGGTCCCCGCTATCGGCTTTATCGCCCACGCGGACACGGTGGAAGACATGCCCGGCAATGACATTAAATACCGCATTGTGAAAAATTACGACGGCAAGGACATTGTCCTCAACGAGGAAAAGGGCATTGTCATGCACACCGCCGAGTTCCCCCATATGCTGAACTATGTGGGCCAGGACCTGATTGTCACCGACGGCACCACCCTGCTGGGTGCTGACGACAAGGCCGGCATTACCGAAATCCTTTACGCGGCAGAATACATGCTGGAACACCCTGAGTTTAAACACGGCGACATCAAAATCGCCTTTACCCCCGACGAGGAAGTGGGCCGCGGCGTGGACTTCTTTGATGTAAAGAAGTTTGGCGCAGACTTCGGCTACACCATGGACGGCGGCGGCCTGGGGGAGCTGAGCTTTGAGAATTTCAACGCCTGCAGCGGCTTTGTCACCATCCACGGCACCAACAGTCACCCCGGTTCCGCCAAAAATGTCATGGTCAACTCCATTTTGGTTGCCATGGAGTTCAGCGCCATGCTGCCGGTTCACGAGCGCCCCGAATCCACCGAGGTTTATGAGGGATTCAGCCATTTGAACAACTTAAACGGCAATGTGGAAGAGACCAAGATGATCTATATGATCCGCGACCACGACCGCCAGAAATTGGAGGAGAAAAAGGCCCGCTTTGTCAAGGCGGCCGAATACCTTAACTTCAAATACGGCGAGGGCACCGTGGAGGTGGTCCTCAAGGACTCCTACTCCAACATGAGGGAGAAGATCGAGCCCTGCATGGAGCTGATCGACAACGCCAAGGCAGCCATGGAATCCCTGGGCATCACCCCCATCGTCAAGCCCATCCGCGGCGGCACCGACGGCGCCCGGCTCTCCTATATGGGTCTGCCCTGCCCCAACCTGTTCACCGGTGGGCACAACTCCCATGGCCGGTATGAGTACATCCCGGTGCAGTCGATGGAAAAAGGCGCCCAGGTCATCCTGAAGATCGTGGAGCTTTACGCGGGCAAATAGTCCTGTGTGAAAGCCCCCGAGTAATAAAATTTAACAGGAGGAGTTGTCATGAGGTACGACAAGGAGTTGTATGCCAAACATCTGCAAGGGATGGTCCGGTTCCCCACCGTTTCCAACGCCGACCCGGAAAAGGTCGACTGGGAGACTTTCCTGGGGCTCCACAAGTATTTGGAGGAGACCTACCCCCTGGTACACAAGACCCTGACCAAAGAGGTCTTTGGCAAAGTGGGCCTGCTCTATCACTGGAAAGGCACCGGCAAGTCCGGCAAACTGCCTTTGATGCTGACCGCCCACCAGGATGTCGTGCCAGAAGGCGACCACTCCATGTGGAAATACCCGCCCTATGAAGGGGTCATCGCCGAAGGCTGCGTGTGGGGCCGCGGGTCCTCTGACTGCAAGAGCAATATCCTGGCCTATATGGAAGCTTTGGAAGGGATGATCGCCGACGGCTTTGTGCCGGATTATGACATTTACCTGGGCTTTGGCTACAACGAGGAGATCATGGGCGGCCCCGGCGCTGCGGGGACTATCCTGGTGGATCTGCTCAAGAGCCGCGGCGTTGAGATCGGCCTGGAGCTGGATGAGGGCGGCGGCATTGACCAGCAGGGCGGCCAGTATGTCGCCCAGATTTATCCGGCGGAAAAAGGCTATGCCGACTTTGAGTTTTCAATGAAAGACCCCGGCGGCCACTCTTCTCAGCCCGGCGAGCACAGCTCTTTGGGCATCATCGGCAAGACCGCCTGCATCCTGGAGGAGAACGTTCTTCCTCAGCGGCTGACCAAACCGGCCATTGACCAGATGAAAGCCATGGCGCCCTTTATGGAAGGGGAGCTGGCCCAGCTGTTCAAAGACCCCGAGGCAAACTGGGAAGCTTTGAAGTCCATCCTGGCCCAAAACCGCACCTACAACGCCATGACCCGCACCACCACCGCCGTCACCATGATGAAGGGCAGCGACCAAGCCAACATCCTGCCGGAGCGCTCCTGGCTGGTGATCAACAACCGGCTGCTCACCGGCGACACCATCGAGAGCCTGCAGGCATTCTATGAGAGCATCGTCCCCGAAGGGGTAGAGGTCAAGCTGCTCAAGGGCCACAACATGCCGGAGGTCTCCTCCATCGAAAGTGAGGAGTATAAGCTGCTCCACTCCATCGTGGAGAAAAAATACCCCGGCATCACCATGATGCCCTCCCTGCTGCTGGGCGGCACCGATGCCCGCTATTTCAGCGATATCTGCCCCACCCACAGCGTGTACCGCTTCACTGGCATGCGGCGCTTTAACAGCAAATCGGGAGGCGCCCATCAAGTCAATGAGCGGACAGACATCGACGTTCTCGAAGATGATGTGGAGTTCTATGTGGAGCTGTTTAAAGCATATGGCTCTGCACAATAAGGCCTGATTTTCCAATACGGTTCTAAAGTTGGCCGGCGCGTATACTTTATCTGTAACGCGCCGGTCTTCTTGATAACGATCCAAGTTTAAAAGGAGGAAAAAATCATGGCAAATGCAGAGCGTATGGAAGCGCAGCTGAAGGCCCTATCCCTGATTTCGGAACAAGGGGAGGAGGGCACCACCCGCCTCAGCTACACCCCTGAGTACCGCAAAGGCGCGGACTACATCAAAAAGCTGATGGAGGAGGCCGGACTCACCGTCCGGGAGGACGCAGCGGGTTTGGTGTGGGGCCTGCTGCCCGGCACCGACCCGGACGCCCCCAAGCTGATCTCCGGCTCCCACCTGGACACCGTCCGCTGCTCCGGCTTCTACGACGGCCAGGCGGGTATCATCTGTGCCCTGGAAGCGGCGCGGATGATCAAAGAGAGCGGCAAACCCCTCAAAGGGGACTTTGAAGTGGTGGCCATCCCCATGGAGGAAGGCGCCCGGTTCCCCAACCTGACTGGAAGCAAACTGGCCGCTGGCGTCCTCAAAGAGGCCGACCTGGATCTGGTCAAAGACACCGAAGGCACCACCCTGCGGGAGGCGATGCTCTCCTATGGCCTGACCGGCAAGCTGGACGGGGTGGACCGCAGCAAAGAGAAGGTCAAAGCCTTTATTGAGCTCCACATGGAGCAGGGCACCCTGCTGGAGGACGAGGGCATCGACCTGGGCGTGGTGGACGGGATCTTCGGCTGCTACTGGAAGACCATCACCGTCCGCGGCGAGGTCTCCCATCCCTCCACCCCCATGGCCAAGCGGAAAGACGCCGGCCTGGCTGCCTGCCGCATCGTCTCCGACCTGTCAGAGCATGTGGCCAAGAATTATGTGGGCAAAGCGACAGTCACCTGCGGCAAGATGGATTTCCACCCCGGCGAGATCAACGCTATCCCCTCTCGGGCGGTGTTCTCGGTGGACTTCCGCAGTGGCGACAAGAAGAACTTCGATGAGCTGGACGCCTATTTGGCGGAAAAGATCGCCCAGGTGGAGAAGGATTACCGGGTCAAGGTGGAACAGGAGGTCTTCTCCAACACCCCGCCGACCCCCAACACGCCTGCCATCATGAATGCATTGACCACCGGCGCCAAAAACCTGGGACTTAAGAGCGTAGTCCTGCCCTCCGGTGCAGGCCACGACACCATGATCTTTGCCAAGATCTGGCCCACTGGCATGATCTTCATCCCCAGCCACGAGGGCTACACCCACAGCCCCCGGGAGTACACCGACCCCAAGAATCTGGCCAACGGCGCCGACTTGATCGCCGAAGCCATCCGGATTTTGGATGCCCAGTAAAAACAAAGTCAAAAAGGCTTCCCCATGTGGGGAAGCCTTTTTTGGTTGCTAAAATAGGGAAGGAAACACGGAGGAAACAGGATAAACCGGGGGACAGCACATGGCTACCTGCCGCCGTGAAACTCCTTCATATGCTGGGTGGCGGCGGCTTCGATCTGTTCCAGAGTGGTGGAGCTGACCACATGCTCCATCCGGCAGGCATCCTCCTCGGCGATCTCCTCCGGCACCAGTAGAATGTGGATCAGGTAGTATTTCAGCAGGTCGTGGCGGCGACGAACCTTTATGGCCTCCCGGCGGCCCAAGTCGGTGAGGGTGATCCCCCCATAGGGCTGCTGGAGAAGGAAACCGTCCGCCCGGAGGAGGCCGATTGCCCGGCTGACGCTGGCCCGGGAAAAGCCCAGGGCGTTGGCCACGTCGATGGAGCGCACCGGTGCACCCTGGACCGAAAGGTCGAGGATCGCCTCCAGATAATCCTGTTTGGATGGGGTGAGTTTGCTCATAAACAGCCTCCTCTTGGTTGGAAGGATAGGGCATCCCAGAACCAAGAGGCCCCATGCCCTTTGCCCCGGCGGCAGGCCGGAGATACTCTACATTTTAAGTATACTACAATTTGAGCCGTTTGCAAAGTGCAGGTGGCTTCTTTAGGCATATCGCCCGGAAAAAGGGGGCTATCGTGCCAGGCGGGGCCTTGAGAAAAGCTTTTGCCGCTGTGGAAATTCTTTGGAAAATAAAGTGTCGATTTCTATTGACAAGTTCCCATTGGAAGCATAGAATGTAAGCATAAGCTAACTTATAGGCTCCCTTTTGGGAATGAAATAGGGGAGGCCCTGCAGTGTTTTATCCTGGGGCGGGGGCAAAAAAGGGACAAAGGTTTTTGTTCTCAAAATGTTAGCGATAGGAAATATTTTGAAAAGGAGTGAAGCGTATGACGACGTTGGATCGCGTAAGACCTGGCCACGGCGGCGTAATCGCATCAATTGGAGGAGAAGGGGCCCTGCGGCGGCGTCTTCTGGATATGGGGCTAACCCCCAAGACCCGGGTGGAAGTCCGCAAGGTGGCCCCCATGGGCGACCCCATTGAACTGTACCTGCGGGGTTATGTTTTGACCCTACGGGGGGAGGATGCGGCCAAGATCACCCTCATCTCCGACACCGAGACCCAGAAACCCCAACACGGCCACTGCCATGGTTCCTACCACCATCATGAGGGCTGCGGCTGTCCCTCCGCCCAGAAACAAGGGGAGGAACAGAAAGCATGAAATCGACATTAGCCCTTGCAGGCAACCAAAACTGCGGCAAGACCACCCTGTTTAACGCCTTGACCGGCAGCAACCAGCACGTGGGCAACTTCCCCGGCGTGACGGTGGAGAGCTACCAACAACGGGAATACCCCTACGGCGCAGAGCTGGCGCACGTGGTGGGCTATGTGTCGAAAATCAACGACAGCGACCTGCAGCGGCTGGCGAAAGATGGCGAAGAG
>ERZ791611.2032-NODE-2032-length-10791-cov-2.761923_pt1 | contig 10791 bp, 9 predicted proteins | sample MGYA00510275_ERZ791611 | MGnify/ENA primary metagenome ERZ791611 (study PRJEB30046, sample SAMN00791912) | human gut metagenome | study: EMG produced TPA metagenomics assembly of the A metagenome-wide association study of gut microbiota in type 2... | reverse complement strand
GAACTGATGCGTCCCTTTTCCGTCAGCAGACGCATGATGTTATTATAACGTTCTTCTGCATAAATCATTGAATCGTACCTCTCATAGAATTATAAATTCAAGTCATGCCAGGGATGTCGAAAATACTAGTACTATTATAGCATAACTGAGAGCTGCGTATCTATAAAACGGCAGTTATTTTACAACATTAAAGGAGAGCAATCATGTTAAAAACCAATTTTGTACCAATGAAAGAAGCATTGAAAATAGCGGATGAAAGGGGTATCGCGCTGGGCGCGTTCGAATTCTGGTCTTTTGAAGTGGCCCGCGCTGTCGTAGAGGCTGCGCAAGAACTGGACGTTCCGGTCATCCTTCAATGCGGCATGCTGGAGATTGGCCGGATGGGCGGAATGGAGGAGACGGTGCAGACCGCATATATGGCAAGCAAAGACGCAGCAGTACCGGTGGTGCTCCATCTGGATCATGCCACTACATATGAAGACTGCAACCGTGCGATCAACGCAGGATTTTCTTCCGTCATGATTGACGCGTCGGCACTGCCTTATGAGGAGAATGTCGCCCTCACCCGCAAGGTGGCAAGGCGCGCCCATCCATTTGGCGTTACGGTGGAAGGGGAACTGGGACGTCTGGTAGGGGAAGAAGGGGATATCATCGTAAAAGGGCCGGAAGCGGCGCAGACGGATCCCGAAGAGGCCAGAAAATTCGTTTTAGAGACTCAGGTAGACGCGCTGGCAGTATCCATTGGGACTGCCCATGGGCAATATACATTCGAGCCAAAGCTTAATATAGAAAGGCTGCGTAATATTAGGAAGGCTGTAGACCGTCCGATCGTGCTTCACGGAGGCTCGGGCACGCCTATGAAACAAGTGCAGGAGGCGATCCGCCAGGGAATACGCAAAGTAAACATCTGCACGGATATCCAGGTTGCCATGGGCGAAGCCTATGTGAAGACCGTACAGTCGGAAGGATTCAGATACTCCTGCCAGAACCTGTGGGGGCCGGCAGAAGCGGCAGCAAAAGAGGTGGTAAAAAGCAAGATCAGGTCCTTTGCGTTAATGGACTAAAGAAAAGAGGTGAGAAAGATGGTGTTGGAACAGAAGTACCAGGAGGCATATGACGCGCTTGATGAGACCGTGCGGCAACGGACGAGAAACGGGCGCTATACGGCGCTGGGCTATACCAGTAATCTGGATCTGCTGTGTGACTTTAAAGTGGAGCGGCTAAACGAACTTCTGGAGCGGCATATGCCGGACGGCGTGCTGTCCGAGATGAAGGTGGCAGATGAGATAGAGACGATGGAAGATCTTCTGGGGACGGTAGTATATTACTGTATCCGCGGAATCGGGGGCGAGGCAGATGTAAAGAATACGAAGCTGGTAGAAGAGAGTTTTCATTTTGACTATGGAATGGGAGGCACGGCAGTACAGGCTGCCATGGCTCTGGCCCAGCTTAGCTGCCCGTCGATCGTCCATCTGACGGACGATTCCAAAGAAGTCTGCCAGATCCTGAGATCTCCGTCTATCTATGCGGTTTCCCAGGATGGAAGGCTGATACATACGGATGAGGTCATTCAGACGAATGAGCAGGAGATTCATTTTATCATCCAGTTCAAGAAAGGGGATAAGATCTGCCTGGGAGGCCAGGAGGCTGTCATTCCCTGCTCGAACAGGCTGATCATCACGAAGATTACCGTGAATGAGTTCGTTCCCTTCTCAAAGCCCTATTTTGAATGGATTGAGCGCAACGGGACGGTCATAAGCAGCAACGTGCTGTCCAGCTTTAACGCGCTGCTGGATCCGCAAGTGCTAAAAGAGCATCTGGAATATGTAAAAGGGCATGTGGCGAAGTACAAAGAAGCGAATCCGGATGGAATCGTATTTTTTGAGGATGCGCATTACCATGACTATGCCGTCCGGAAACTATGCCTGGAAACCGTGTATTCCTGCGTGGATATCGTAAGCCTGAACGAAGAAGAACTGAAATATACGCTGAAGGAAATGTATGACTTTGATGTGGACATCGAGGATATCATCTCCTGCGTAGAAGGTGCCAGATTCATCCGCGCAAAATTCGGAATCCAGAAGGGCGTCATCGTCCATACCAAGGATTATTCCATGTATGTAGGCGATCCTTTAAAGGCAGATATTGAGAGAGGGCTCATCTATGGGAATCTGCTTGCCACGGCCAAAGCTAAGAACGGCTGGTATGGCACAAAGGAACAGATCCGGGAAGTGCTGGATTTTGAACTAAGCCCAAAAGGCGTAGAGAACTATGAGAAGGTGAAGGCCAGCCCATTTGCCGGGGAAGTAACGCTGGTACCGTCCAAATATATTGACAAGCCGAAGTATACCATTGGGCTTGGCGATTCCTTTGTGGGCGGAGTGCAGATGTGCTTTTGAGTATGAAATAGAATTTTATTGTAAAAAGGATAGAAAAAGAAATTTTATTTCATAAGAATGTTGACATGGCCTATTTTGAGGTCTAGAATAGCAAGTATAAAAAATATTATTTTATGGAGGAAGAGAATTATGTTAATGAATATGAAGGAATTGTTGGCGGTAGCAAACGAGAATAATTTTGCAGTACCTGCATTTAATATCAGTGATTATTCTATGTTTAACGGTATCATGGAAGCGTCTGAGGAAAAGAACGCGCCGGTAATCATCGCGATTCACCCTGACGAGTTAAGCCATATTGGTACAGACATGGTAAAAGCCATCATTGAGAAAGCGCACAAGGCAACGGTTCCGGTTTGCATTCATCTGGATCACGGCGCATCCTTCGAGCAGGTGATGACCGCCATCCAGGCAGGATTCACATCCGTTATGATCGATGGCTCCAGCCTTCCGTTCGAAGAGAACATCGAAGCATGCAAGAAAGTGGCAGAGGCGGCTCATGCAGTAAACGTATCGGTAGAAGGCGAGCTTGGAACGATCGGATCCACAGATGCGGAAGCGGAAGCAGGCGCGAATGTGATCATCTATACGAACCCGGATGATGCCGTTAAGTTTGTGGAGGCATCCGGCGTTGATACGCTGGCGATCGCTATCGGAACATCCCATGGCATCTATCCAAAGGGAATGAAGCCAGAACTGAAGCTGGATCTGTTAAAAGAGATCAAGTCAAAAGTATCCATCCCGCTGGTACTTCACGGAGGCTCCAACAATCCGGATGCAGAGATCGGACAGTCCGTAACGCTGGGCGTGAATAAAATTAACATTTCAAGTGACATAAAAGTGGCATATTATGATAAAATGAGAGAAGTACTAGCTGACAAGGGCTTAAGAGAGCCTAATACGATCCAGCCGCCATGTATTGCAGCAATGAAAGAAGTTGCATTCCATAAGATTGAATTATTCCAGGCAGATGGAAAGGCAGCTCTGTACTAATACATATTATTTGAGGTGTCAAAGTTGAGTAAAAAGAACATTCTGGACAGAGAGGTGCTCGAAGTCATCAAAGAGCAGTATGATCATATCTTTTCGGCGGAAAGGAAAGTAGCGGACTTTGTATTGCAGAATCCGCAAAAAGCGGTGGATTCTAACGTATCCGAGCTGGCGAAGCAAAGCGGGGTAAGCGATGCGACCGTAGTCAGGATGTGCCATCACATCGGCTATACCGGATATTACCAGTTCCGCATTTCCCTTGCGAGGGATCTGGGGAAGAAGCAGTATGGCAGTTCGGCGCTGGCTGAAAGCAGGGATGCCGTGGAGAAGCTGTTCCAGGAGTATGCGCAGACGATGCTCGCCATCGGCTCAAGGATTGACGCGGATGTGATGTGGAACTGCGTGAATCTTCTGAAGACCTGCAAGGAGGCGCATATCATGGCCGTAGGAAATACGAGCCCTCTGGCCCAGTATATGGGATTCAGGCTGGGAAGGCTGGGAATCAAGAGCACATACAATGTTGCTGCAGAATACTTCATGAATCACGTGAATCTGGCGGACGAGGATGATCTTCTGATAGCCATATCGCAGTCAGGAACATCAAGACAGGTCATCCAGGGACTGGAACTGGGAAAAGAGAAAGGACTTAAGAGCATAGCGATCACGGCATTTGCCCAGTCCCCGGTGTCGAACCTTGCAGATTATGTACTCCTTTCTACCGGTAAGGAAGAACCGTTCAGTTTCTATAAAGGGTATGCTCATATGAATGAGACCGCGGTGATCGACGCGCTTCTTAACTTTGTCACGAATGAGGAATTGATCAAGACTACGCAGGCAGACAAGCCAGAGATGATATTATCAGAATATAAGGTATAATCCGTACTCTGCTTTTTGAGCATATATGGAGGAGGAAATATTACTATGAAACGTTCAAGAATCAATCAAGTTATAAAAGATATGGAGCAATTAATCAAGGAGCATGGGTTTGAGATGCCGCCTTTTGCAGCATGGACCGCAAAGGAGTGGCAGGACATCGGCCATGAATACGACGAGATCCGTGACAATAAGCTGGGCTGGGATATTACGGACTTTGGCCTTGGCAAGTTCGATGAGGTCGGATTCTCGTTATTTACGATCCGTAACGGCAACCAGAAGATGCCGGAGAAATATAAGAAGACTTATGCGGAGAAGCTTCTGATGCTCTATGAAGGACAGACGGCGGCAATGCATTTTCATGCCAGCAAGATGGAGGACATCATCAACAGAGGCGGCAATGATGTCTATATTACGGTGTACAACGGAACGCCGGATGAGAGGATGCTGGATACGGATGTGACCGTATGCTCCGATGGAAAGACCAGCCAGGTTCCGGCGGGCACAAAAGTGCTTCTGAAGCCCGGACAGAGCATCACCATCACGCCGTATATGTATCATGACTTTATCGTGCCAGAGACCGGCGGCCCGGTCCTTCTGGGCGAAGTGTCCATGTGCAACGACGATGACAATGACAATTTCTTCTATAATAAAGACGTGGGACGCTTCCCGGCGATCGAGGAGGACGAAGCGCCATACCGTCTGCTGTGCAACGAATATCCGCAGGCAAAATAGTCAGGAGGCACATACATGGAATATCAGCTGGATAACGGATGCCTTCGCTTGCTGGTGTCTTCCTGCGGCGCGCAGATGCAGGCAATTGAAAAGGACGGCGCGCAGTACTTATGGGACGGCAATGAAGAATACTGGCCAGAGCGCGCGCCGCTTCTGTTTCCCTTCGTGGGAAGATTTACGGAGGGCAAGTATCGGCTGGATGGGCAGGAGTATGAGATGGATATCCATGGGTTCGCCCGGAAACTTCCATTTCAGGTGACGGAGCAGACGAAGGAAAAGATCAGTTTGGAACTGCGGGACAGCCAGGAGACGTTTGCATCCTATCCTTATCATTTTATATTGCAGGTATCATATACGCTGCAGAAAAACAAGATCGGGATTGAGTACCAAGTACAGAATCTTACAGATAAGACGATGTATTTTGGAATCGGAGGGCATCCGGGGTTCCGGGTTCCGCTGGAGAATGGCCTGGATTTTGAAGATTACTATCTGGAATTCGCAAAAGAATGCCGCCCGGAGCGCGTGGGGCATACGAAGGCCTGCTTTTTAAGCGGCGTGAATGAAGAATTCCCGTTGGAAGATGGCCGGATCCTGAGGCTGAGCCACGATCTGTTTGACGATGACGCGATCGTGCTTGCGCATATGGCAGACGAGGTCGCATTAAAGTCTGATAAGGGAAGCCGGCAGGTAAGGGTAGCCTGTCCGGACCTGCCCTATCTTGGACTCTGGCATGCGCCCAATACGGACGCGCCTTATATCTGCATCGAGCCATGGACGTCCCTTCCATCCAGGCAGGGAGTCGTGGAAGACTTCCAGTATAAAAGCGATCTTATAAGACTTTGGCCTGGAAGGTCATATGTAAACCTTTGGAGTATTACAATAGAATAGCAGGCTTAGAAAAGCGGACAGTTCTGGCTGTCCGCTTTTTGCCTGTCCGGATATTGGAAATATATTAGAAAAACCTATATGCCGGATGAAAAGCGTGGTATAATTTAAAAAAGAATCCAGGATAGACAGAAGGAGGGCGTATATGCAGAAGATATTTAAGAAATATACGATAATCATTATATCAATCGCAGTTCTGTCTATTCTTGTCATTAATTTCTTCCTATCTGCTAAAAGTCTGGAGAAGCAGCAGTTTAACACCTTCAGCGTAAAGATTGGCCAGGTGATCCAGACGATGGAGCGCAACCAGTCTGAACTAGAATCTATCACCGAGAACCTGGATGAAGATTACCTGACCCGCGCCAAGGCGGCTGCCTATGTGGTGGAGAAGAATCCAAGCGTCTTGGAAAGCGTGGAAGAAATTCAAAATCTGGCCGAACTATTGAATGTCGATGAACTTCATGTGTCAGACAGCGCGGGCATTATAGCCTATTCTTCCGTACCCCGGTATATTGGACTGGATTTTCACGGTGGAAAGCAGATGCGGGGATTCCTGCCCATACTGGAAAGCGATGCCGAAGACGAATATGTCATCCAGGAGGCGCAGCCTAATACGGCGGAAGGAAAGATGATGAAGTATGTAGGCGTTTCCAGAAAAGGAATAAAGGGGATCGTTCAGGTAGGCTTAGAGCCGGTAAGACAGCTGGAAGCCCAGGAAAAGAACACCTATGACTACATATTTTCCAGATTTCCTACCGAACAGGGGGAGGAATTTTTTGCCATAGACACGAAGGACGGTTCCGTGATCGGATATACCGAGGGCATGGAGGCGGCTGACGAAGCGCAGACCTACAGCGTAAGCAGTCTGATAAAGTATGAAGATGGCGGTTACTGGAAGGATGATAATGGAGAGAAAAGGTATATTGTTACAAGGATGTATGACCACGTGCTGATCGGAGCGTCCATCTCCGAAGCCGTACTGTACCAGCCTTTTTGGAGAAACATCCTTCTGACATTCCTGTATCTTGCCCTCGTGGAAGTCATAGCGGTTATCCTGTTGAATTATCTGGTAAAGCAGAAGGTGGTCAGCGGCATCCATCATATTCTGGAAGATCTGTCCCACATTACCAAAGGGGATCTGGACACGAAGGTGGAAGTGGGCGGCAATCCGGAGTTCCAGGATCTGAGCGATGGCATTAATACCATGGTCAACAGCATCGTCAGGACGACGGACCGCATTTCAAAGATTATCGACATCGCGGAGATTCCGCTGGCGGCATTCGAATATCAGGAGGATATGAAGGATGTGTTTGTGACGTCCCGCCTGAATGAACTGCTTGATCTTCCGAAGGAGGAAGTAGAGCGGATATCCAGAAGTCCGGGCCAGTTCCTTGAGATGATCCGCACTATTATGAAGAGCCCGATTGAAGGCGAGCCGGATGTATTCTGTATCCATGATAAGAAATATATACGCATCCATCTATCGGTGGATGACGGCCATTATCTTGGCGCCGTCCTGGACGCGACGAAGGAAGTGCTGGATAAGAGGAGGATGTTCTATGAAAACAATCACGACCAGCTGACCGGACTAAGCCGTTACGCTTACTTTAAATATCAGGCTTCCCAGTGGATGGAGCAGATGGAGAAGGATGAAATATGTGCGGCTGTGATGATGGATCTGGATGAATTCAAGCGGATCAACGATACGTATGGACATGACGTGGGCGATAAATATCTGGAGAGTTTCGCAGCTTTGCTAAAGGGGCTGCCACAGGAGCACTGCCTCGTATCCAGAAGATCCGGAGACGAGTTCTGCATCTTTATCTGTGGATTCCAGGATATCAGCGAGATACAGAAGATTCTGAAAGAACTGTGGAGAAAGCTTAGAGAAGAAGAGGCAGTGATCACGCAGGATGTGATCCGCAAGATCAGGGCTTCAGGGGGCGTGGCATATGCCCGGGGCCAAAGCCGGCTGCTGGAAGACCTGCTTCTTGAAGCAGATCAGGCGCTCTATGAAGTGAAGCGGGAGAATAAGGGCCTTTTCAAGGAGTATGATGCGGACAAATGCCAAGAAGCTTAAGGATGTCTTTGTTCTTGTCTTTTCCCGGGTAATGAGATATAATAAAAAAAGCGAAACTTAATACATGCCGTGCGGGTGTCAAGGCATCTTGTGAAGGCAGAGGAATTGGAGGAGTTTTATATGTTAGTATCAGCAAAAGAGATGCTTGAAAAAGCAGTCGAAGGCCACTATGCAGTGGGACAGTTTAACATCAACAATCTGGAATGGACAAAGGCTATTCTTCTTACAGCAGAAGAGTGCAAGTCACCCGTTATCCTGGGCGTGTCCGAGGGTGCAGGCAAATATATGACAGGATTCAAGACAGTATCCGCTATGGTAGCTGCCATGATCGAAGAACTTGGGATCACGGTACCGGTTGCGACACATCTGGATCACGGCACATATGACGGATGCATGAAGTGCATAGAGGCAGGCTTTACCTCCATCATGTTCGACGGATCCAAATATCCGATCGAAGAGAATGTTGCAAAGACAAAAGAACTGATCGCCATCTGCAGAGAAAAAGGAATGTCTATCGAAGCAGAGGTCGGAGCGATCGGCGGAGAAGAGGACGGCGTTATCGGACAGGGTGAATGCGCGGATCCTCAGGAATGCAAGATGATTGCTGATCTGGGCGTTGACATGCTGGCAGCAGGAATCGGCAATATCCATGGAAAGTATCCTGAGAACTGGGCCGGATTAAGTTTTGACACTCTGGATGCGATCCAGAAGCTGACCGGAAAGATGCCATTGGTACTGCACGGAGGTACGGGGATTCCGGATGACATGATTAAGAAGGCGATTGATCTTGGAGTGGCTAAGATTAATGTTAATACAGATTGCCAGTTATCTTTTGCAGATGCTACACGCAAGTACATCGAGGCTGGAAAAGACCTTGAAGGAAAGGGCTATGACCCACGCAAGCTTCTTAAGCCAGGCGTAGATGCGATCATGCAGACTGTAAAGGAAAAGATGGAATTATTCGGTTCAGTTGGAAAAGCTTAATTGCTGAAGAATGAAATTTTTACTTGCCTTTTTCGACTGATTGAGGTATACTAACAGGCGTAAAGAGAACAAAGGCGTTCCAACCAGAAGTTGGAGTGCCTTTTTCTAATTATCCTCCGGACTGGAATTTTCGGAGGGACGGATATTAATTCATACTAAGACAGATAAGAAAGGAAACGCAAAGATATGAGTGAAGCATTAAATGTAGCTGACATTTTTGGCGAAGATGTTTTTAATGACACGGTCATGCAGGAACGACTTCCCAAAAAAGTCTATAAGGATCTGAAAAGGACGATTGAAGAAGGCAAGGAATTAGACCTTGCGACAGCAGATGTAATTGCGCATGAGATGAAGGAATGGGCAATTGAAAAAGGAGCTACTCATTACACTCACTGGTTCCAGCCGCTGACTGGCGTAACAGCAGAAAAGCACGACTCATTCATCTCCGCGCCTCTGGATAGCGGAAAAGTCCTGATGAGTTTTTCAGGAAAAGAACTGATCAAAGGCGAGCCGGATGCATCTTCTTTCCCGTCGGGGGGACTTCGCGCCACGTTCGAGGCAAGAGGCTATACGGCATGGGATTGTACGTCGCCTGCATTTGTAAGGCACGATGCTGCCGGAGCCACGCTTTGCATTCCTACAGCATTCTGTTCCTATACAGGAGAAGCCTTAGACCAGAAGACGCCGCTTCTTCGTTCCATGGAAGCAATCAATGAGCAGGCGCTTCGGCTGATTCGTTTATTTGGGAATACGACATCCGTGAAAGTCACTCCATCCGTTGGACCGGAACAGGAATACTTCCTGGTTGACGCCAAGAAGTTCCAGGAGAGGAAAGACTTGATCTATACGGGACGTACCCTGTTTGGAGCCATGCCTCCAAAGGGTCAGGAACTGGATGACCATTACTTCGGAACGATCCGCCAGAGAATCGCCGGATTCATGAAAGACGTTAATATCGAACTGTGGAAGGTGGGCGTATCTTCCAAGACTCAGCATAACGAAGTGGCACCGGCGCAGCACGAGCTTGCACCAATCTATTCGAAGGCTAACGTGGCAGTCGACCACAACCATCTGGTTATGCAGACATTGAAGAGGGTAGCCTGCCAGCATGGCATGAAATGCCTGCTGCATGAGAAGCCATTTGCTGGCGTGAATGGTTCCGGAAAGCATAATAACTGGTCCCTTACCACAGATGATGGGAAGAACCTGCTGGAGCCAGGAAAGACGCCTCATGAGAATATCCAGTTCCTGCTGGTGCTTACGTGTATCTTGAAAGCGGTGGATGAACACGCGGATCTTCTGCGGGAGTCTGCGGCTGACCCGGGCAATGATCACAGGCTGGGAGCGAATGAAGCGCCTCCTGCAATCATCTCGGTATTCCTTGGAGAGCAGCTGGAAGATGTGATCGAGCAGCTGGTCGTTACCGGAGAAGCCACACACAGCATTAAGGGCGGAAAACTGGAGACAGGCGTCAGAACGCTGCCGGACCTGGCAAAGGATGCCACAGACCGGAACAGGACGTCTCCATTTGCATTTACAGGCAATAAGTTCGAATTCCGTATGGTTGGCTCCCGGGACTCTGTGGCCGGGCCAAACGTGGTGATCAACACGATCGTAGCAGAGGCGTTTAAAGAAGCCTGTGATGTGCTGGAAAGTTCGGATGACTTTGATATGGCTGTGCATGATCTGATCAAGAAATACGCGTATGAGCATCAGCGCATCATATTTAACGGAAACGGATATTCTGATGAATGGGTCGAGGAGGCGGGAAGAAGAGGACTCCCGAATATCCGCTCCATGGTAGAGGCGATTCCGGCGCTTACCACGGCGTAGACCATAAAAATGTTT
>ERZ791611.2031-NODE-2031-length-10796-cov-3.173727_pt1 | contig 10796 bp, 13 predicted proteins | sample MGYA00510275_ERZ791611 | MGnify/ENA primary metagenome ERZ791611 (study PRJEB30046, sample SAMN00791912) | human gut metagenome | study: EMG produced TPA metagenomics assembly of the A metagenome-wide association study of gut microbiota in type 2... | reverse complement strand
AAGAGACGGTGGTGGTTGTCTTCGAGTATATGCATGATGGCACTACTGCTCAGGCTTGAGGCTCTGTGTGCCTCTTTCCGATGTATATGGAAAGTCATTTGTGTCACGCTGCCATGGGTGGGAATGCGCCCAATGGCCAGTCCTTCAGTGGTGGCAGCGAGCAGGAACCCGTCGCGGGTAAGATGCAAATAGCGTACTTTGAGGTTGCGGGTGGAATGGATGGAGGCGAGTTTGCCATTCTGCAAGCAGAAGATGCCGTCGCCAAGGGTGGCTATCCAAAGACGTCCGCGGGTGTCTTGTTTGATGTCGTAGACATGATTGGCCGTGGGGTTGCCATTTATCTTGGCCGGTTCGAAATGAGATATGGAGAAATGCCCATTATGCTCTTTCAGAGCAAACAGGCCGTCGGGTTTGCTGCCGAGCCAAATAGTGCCGTTGGCAGCTTGAAAGAGACAGTAAGTGGGATGCCCGAATGGGTGGGGAGATGGGGAGAGTGTACCGTTGGGAGTGAGATAGCCCAAAAGTCGATTGTCTTGGGTGAAAAGCCTTACCGTGCCTTGCCGGTCTTTTCCGGCCACCCAATAGCGATGGCGGTTGTCGAGCAAAAAGGCGCGTATGTGTTCTTTGAATGGTGAAGAGGGAAACGGTGTAACCGGCGAGTCGAAATAGGATGTTTTGAGCAGGAAGTTGTCGGCGATGAGCCATTTGGAGCCTTGTCGGTCGGTGAGTTCCATGCGCAGGCTGTCATTGTCATGTATTAGATGGGCCTGCCGGTGTGCATATTCGCTGTTGAGTCGGTGGTTTTCCGATTCGCTTACAGGACTAAAATGCCCTGAGTGTTGGGAGAAAAGATACCAATGGTCATCGGTCTTGCAAAAGATGTCGCCTTGTTTGTTTTCGCGTATGTCGCGAATACGGTCGGTTTTCATATCGCAACCGTCTCCGGCTTGCGACTTGAAGGTGACCAGTTCGTAACCGTCGAAACGGTTGAGCCCGTTCCATGTGGCAAACCATAGAAATCCCCAACGGTCTTGAAGAGCCCGTGTGACATGCCATTGTTCCGGGATCCGATTTTCATCGTAGCGGGTGACACGGCTCAAGGGACGGGCTGAGAGTGACAGGCTCAACAACCCGAGGAGGAGAAAAATGGTTTGCCTCATGGTGTGGGGTGGCAGATGCCGCCTTACTTGGTTGCTGCCGGCGCGTCGGTGCGGTTGTCTACGTTATCACCCTCGGTGGGAGCCAACACTTCCTTGAAATTGTTGTAACCGTTTTGTATGAGGATGTTATACCACTGCAACAGCTTCTTGATGTCGCTGTCATGCACACGGTCGCGGTCGTAGTCGGGAAGCACTTCTGCGAAATAGGCGTGAAGCTCGGTGGCGGGAGCCTTCTTGTAGTTAAAAGCACTCTCTTGGCCGTTTTCTTTCTTGCCTACATTCTCAAGCACCTGCCACAAGGGGATGTCTTCTGCATCGGTGTACATGGCTATATCGGCCAGACTGGTGACGCGGTCGCTGGCAAAAGCCGGCATACGCTTTTTGGCTTGGTCGAGAGATTCCACAATCAGATTCATCTTGCCGCGTGAAACCAGACGATAGAGTCCGGGCTTACCGGCAATAGCTAAAATTGTTTCCATTGTTCTTGTTCTTTATTTATTGTATAGGGTTTGTCTTCTTGATAGGGAGGGGCGTAGTCGGCAAAGAAAGCAAGTTGGCGATCTGTGCTTCGAGGTCGGCATGTCCGTCGTTGACGATGACATAGTCGCTGCGCCTTGCCACCTCTTCCTGCGGTAGTTGGCTGTCTATCCAGGCGAGGACTTTTTCGCGCGAGATGTGATCGCGCAGCATGATGCGCTGCACGCGGACTTCGAGTGGAGCGGTGACACAGACCACCCTGTCGAAGTGAAGACGACGGTTGAAGCCGCTGTCAAAGAGGATGGCACTCTCAAGCCATTCATAGCCAGACCGTTCAAAGTCTTGGGCTACGGCCGGATGCACAATGTCGTTGACGGCCTGCTTGTTGGCCTCGCCCGCCAACAGAAAGGTGGCCAGCACTTGTTTCTGCAACACCTTATTATTATATACCTCTTCGCCTACAAGCAGGCGAAGGGCCTGTTGCAGTGCCGGATCGGTGTGCATCAAGTGTTTGGCTGCGGCATCGCAGTCGTAGACTTTAATGCCGTGTGCTTCTAACAGCCGGCATATATGGCTCTTGCCACTGCCTATACCACCGGTGATGGCCGTGCGAAAGAGAGAAGGGATGCTGTCGTTCATTTTTCGGCAGATGGGAGAGGACAAGGTTATTGTTGCTCTATGAGATAATCCACCCGATTCATCTCCAAATGTGCCTTGAGCACCGTAGGAGGTGTTTTGCGTAGCAGGAGCGAACACTTGTCGGAGGGGTGACTGGCGAAGTCATTGTAGTCGGCCACCACTTCGAAGTCGCTGTCTTTAATGCTGCGGAATAGGCTGGCTCCCACAATGAACTGCACGCGCACCTTGGCGGGAAAAGTACGCAGTGTTTTTCCATCGGGCATGTTGATGGCCTTGATGGGCACTTCTATGTTTTCCTCGGTGAGAATGTCGGGATAGAGGGCCATCTTCACCCGATCGGGCACCATCTTCACCCCTCTGATGGGCTTGAGACCCACCTCTTGCACCACGGTGTCTCCGAGATGGGAGATGTAGAACGGTTGGGTAGTGACATACTTGATGCTGTCGAGCAGATGCTCGTTGGCATAAATGGTTATCTGCCGGGGGAAAAACTGTGTGCGGGCCAGATAGTAGCTGTTGTCTGTCACCACCTTGCCCGACATGCGGATGGGCACTGTTTTGGAACGTCCGTAGTTGAAGAAAAACTCCATGTGGTCGGGTGTCACCTTGGTCAATTTCGACGAACCAAACAGTTGGGTCGTAATTTGCTTCACGATGTCGGTATGGGGGATGATTCCTTTTCCCGAGGCCTTGGCGTAGGAAGTGAATTTAAAGGACAGGGGGCGGAATTTCCGTCCCGTCAGATAAGTGACCAGTGTGAATCCCTTGTCGCGGATGGTGACATGTATGGTGTCATCGATGTCGCCCGTGATGACGACATTCTTGGGTACTCCCACCAATCGGGGCGTCACGGGATATTCATACTCGTAGGTCTCGTTGAGGGCCATGAGCAACCAGAATGTTCCACTCAGAAAGAGAAAGAACAAAAAAATCAGAAACTCCTTGTTCACAGAACTGAACAGGAAGTTCCTGACAAGGCGGTATATCCGCGACAGATTATTCATGTGTGTGCAACTTATGCTCTGCAGGCAATGGCTACAAAGTGGTTATTGCTGCTGTTGGGGAGCACTTTTGAAAACACAGTTTTTCTCTACGGTGATGATCACACCACGGGCAATCTCCACCTCAACGGTATTTGTGTTGAGGTCTATGCTCTTGACCGTACCGTGTACACCGCCTTGTGTCACCACTTCCGTTCCGTTCTGTAACGAGTTTTGGAAATTGCGGATTTCCTTCTGGCGCTTCTGTTGCGGGCGCATCATGAAAAACCACATAATGGCGAAAATGGCGATCATCATAATGAGGAACGTCATGGAGCCTCCTCCTTGGGCTGCCTGAGCGGCAAGAAACATTGTTGTCATGTTTGTTTGTTGTATTTATTGTTGTTTTTTGTTATTTGTCGGTTGTGGATATGGTGTCATCTCCTTCTGGTCTATGCTCAACCTCTTTGCTTTCTTCCTCCTTCTTGACCGGAGTGATCTTTTCACCCTTAGGTTTCCTTTCGGGCACCGGCTTGAGCATTTTTCCATTTTTGGCCAGGAAACGGGCAATGTTGTCCAACATCCCATTGATGTAGCCACCGCTGCGCGGGGTGCTGTAAACCTTGGCGAGGTTCACGTATTCATTGATGGTCACACTGACAGGGATGCCCGGGAACGTGAGCATTTCGGCAATGGCGATCTGCATGATCACCACATCCATATAAGCCAAACGTGAAAAGTCCCAGTTGCGACTCGCATCGCTCATGTAGCGCTGATATTGGTCGGCATTGAGGATGGTTGCACGAAACAGTTTGCGGGCAAACTCGCGGTCTTCCTCATCTTTATATTCCGGCAGCAATTCTTGATTGCTCTTGTTGGCCGGATCGAAGCGCTTGATGGTTTTCACTACAAACGTGTCTACCACTTCTTTGTCGTCGTTCCAGTAGAGACTCTTCTCCTCAAGCACGGCATTCAGCTCGTCGTTGTCTTCTATGAGCTGGCGGTATATCTTGCGCCACACTTCACGGTCGGCATCGTAACTGTCGGTTGTGTCGGCCATGTAGTCGATGTAGATTTGGCTCTGCTCTATCTGGGTGAGTAGTTTGCGTACATATTCTATGTCATCTTTCCAAGTCTGCTTCTGGTTTTCCATAAACTCGCAGAGCATCTTGTTCTCTTCGAGTTGGACGGCAAATTTGTTGTAGGCAAACTTGGCTGAGGGTGGTTCCGTGCCTTCACGCTGCGCACGGGTGGTGGCCACTTCCACCTTGTGACGTGCCTCTTGTGTCAGAGCTACGATGAGTCCTAACAAATAATTATAGAGATCATAGGCCTTGGAAAGGCTAAAAAGCAGCTCTTTCTCGGCATTATCCATATTTTTGTTGCCGTTTTGATAGTATGCGTAGGTTAACTGGACTATCTTAATTCTTATCAACTCCCGATTTATCATTCTCTAACAATATTGGTTTGATTATAAAAAAATGTGTATATACTTACGATGCAAAGATAGAAAAAAAACACTTATCGTGCAAACAAAACGCTTTTTTTCTATGTTTTTTTATACATTTGTTGGACAACTCGCGGAAAAAGTGTACCTTTGCACCGCTTTTCGAATAGAGAGTGGCGGGCTGCCGCATCTCTGTGTGATGGCGAATTAATAAATACAATTTAATTTAGAGTAACACATTATGAAAGAGATCAACGTAACAGGTCAGAAGCGTACAGACCTTGGTAAGAAAGCTTCTAAACTCCTTCGCAAAGAGGGAATGGTGCCTTGCAACCTCTATGGTGAGGCCAAGAAGGACGGTAAGCCCGTGGCACTGTCTTTCGCATCGCCCATGAGCGAACTCCGCAAGATTGTTTACACACCTCATATCTATGTTATCAATCTCATTATCGACGGTGAGAGCCACACGGCCATCATGAAGGAATTGCAGTTCGATCCCGTTACCGATGCTGTGATACACATCGATTTCCTTGAGGTGAACGACCAGAAACCTATCACTATCGGCATCCCCGTTAAACTCGTGGGTTTGGCACAGGGTGTGCGTGACGGTGGTCGCATGAACCTTTCGATCCGCAAGATCAACGTGACGGCTCCTTATCAGCAGATTCCCGAGCATCTTGATATAGATGTTACCGCTCTGAAGATCGGTAAGAGCATCAAGGTGGGCGAGCTCTCTTTCGAGGGTCTTGATATTGCCACAAGCAAGGAGGTTGTGGTTTGCTCTATCAAGATGACTCGTGCTGCACAGTTGGCCGCACAGCAGACCACTGAAGAGACTGCCGAGTAAAGACTATAACGGAGGGTGCTTCCCGGCCCCTCTCTTTTAGCACTTTGATAAATGGATAAATATTTGATTTGTGGACTTGGCAACCCGGGTGATGAATATGCGGGGACAAGACACAATACAGGTTTTATGGTATTGGACGCTTTTGCTAAGGCGTCCAATATTTGTTTTGAGGACAAGCGTTATGGATTTGTGGCAGAGACCTCCATCAAGGGACGGAAAGTATTCTTGTTGAAGCCTACCACGTTTATGAATCTCAGCGGCAATGCCGTGCGCTATTGGCTCAACAAGGAGAATATAGACGAGAGTCGGTTGCTTGTTGTCAGTGATGACGTGGCTCTTCCGCTCGGAGCGTTCCGGCTGAAAGGGAGCGGTAGCAATGGTGGGCACAACGGATTGGGGCATATCCAACAGATGATAGGCCCCGATTATGCTCGTCTGCGCATGGGCGTCGGCAACGACTATCCGCGTGGCGGTCAGATAGACTGGGTGTTGGGCCACTATTCCGAGGACGAAAAGAAGGAGTTGCAGCCTGCCATCGACACTGCGGTCGACATCATAAAGAGCTTTGTTTTGGCCGGCATTGATATCACGATGAACCAATATAACAAATTAGGTAAGAAATGAACGATGTAGCACGTGTCGACAAATGGCTTTGGGCCGCTCGCATCTATAAAACCCGTTCGTTGGCCGCTGATGCCTGCAAGAACAGCCGTGTCACCATCAACGGTGTCAATGTGAAACCTTCACATACTATTAAGGTGGGTGAGGTGATTAGCGTGAAGAAGTCTCCTGTGGTCTATTCTTTCCGTGTGCTCAAGTGCATAGAGCAGCGGGTAGGTGCCAAGCTGCTCCCCGAGGTCTATGAAAATGTCACCGATCCGAAGCAATACGAGCTGTTGGAAATGAGCCGTATCAGTGGTTTCGTCGACCGTGCCCGTGGAACGGGACGGCCCACCAAGAAAGAACGGCGCGCACTCGATGCCTTTGTCGATCCTGCCGTGTTCGGTTTTGAAGAGTTCGATGAGGAGTAGATGGTTGGCGGGGGCAAGTGTTTTTCATCGGAAAAATGGATATATGGTTATGGCAGGAAATAAAAAGAAATTAGCCGTTTTCGTTTCCGGAACAGGTACCAACTGCGAGAATATCATCCGATATTTCCGTGGCAGCGAAAGGGGAGAGGTGGCCCTTGTACTTTCCACCACGACCGGATGTTTGGCATTGGAGAAAGCGCAGCGGCTCGGAGTACCCACAATGTTCATGTCGCGGGAAGATTTTCGGTCAGGAAATCGGCTTCTGCCGGTGATGGATAGTTTTAAAATCGACTTCATTGTGTTGGCGGGTTTCCTTCAGCTCGTACCTGACTTTCTTCTCGGACGGTTCGATCATGCCATCATCAATATCCATCCGGCACTCTTGCCTAAGTTTGGCGGAAAGGGGATGTATGGCCACCATGTGCATGAAGCTGTCAAGGCGGCAGGGGAGACCGAAACTGGGATGACCGTACATTGGGTGACGAAAGATTATGATGCAGGTGAAATCATTGCCCAATTCCGTGTGCCTGTTTACCCCGAAGACACCCCCGACGACATTGCCTATCGTGAGCATCTGCTCGAAATGGAACATTTCCCCAAAGTCATAGAAGGACTTTTAGGCGATTTGCACCTATAGAAACTTACTTGGCCGATAGTCGCCCATTAGTTGAAGGCCCGGAAAAAAGCATCTCCATTGATACTTTTTTCCGGGCCTTTGGTAATTGGAATGTCGTTTGTGTTCTCTATTTGAAAATCTCTTCCAGCTTCTTTTGCAGATTTTCGCCCCTTAAGTCCATGGCTATGATTTTGCCCTGTGGGTCTACGAGCACGTTGCTGGGGATGGAGTTTACTCCGTATTCGTCGTGTGCAGCAGTCTTCCAACCTTTCAAGTCACTCATTTGCGGCCACGACATACCGAGATCCACCACAGCCTGTTTCCACGCATCGGCCTTGCTGTCGAAGCTCACACCCACAATCTCGAATCCTTTGTCGCGGAAGCGTTTGTAGGCTGTCACCACATTGGGCATTTCTTGACGGCAGGGGCCGCACCAACTTGCCCAGAAGTCTACAAGTACGTATTTCCCTTTGCCTACCCACTGTGACAGCTTGACCGGTGAACCGTTAAGGTTCTTCATGCTCAAATCTTTGAACATGATGCCCGGGGCGCGCTTTGAGATGGAGTTGTAGTAGGCCTTCACACTGGCAAATGCCGGATCATTGTAGTAGCCCGTGTTGGGATCCATGAGTTCCTTGAGCTGGTCGAAGTCCAGACTGTAAATAGCCTGACCGATGTATTTGGCAGGGATGGCCGTCTGCTTGAAGTCGTGTGCAATGTCGAGCACCACTTTGGTCATTCCGGCTTCAATCATTCCGGCCTTGGCCTCAATATCGGCTTTCTGTGCATCGGTGGTTCCTGCTGCCTGATAAGCCTCTACCAGTTTTCCGTATTCCTTTTGCAGTGAATCCATTCTTTGCTCATATACCTTGATATCAGCGGTGTTTGGCTGTGTTGCCTTTTCCGTTTTAGGTTGTTGGCCGCATGCCGTAATCGAAGGCAATGCAATCAACATGAAGATAAGTAACTTTTTCATTTCTCTTTCATCATTAAATTTTTGTTCAACGCAAAAATACAAATAAATCTCCTATCACCGATTCTTTTAAAGACTTTTTATTCTTTGTTATAAAACTTACAAATTGAGTTACTCCTTATTGGTACAAAAGCTTTTTCTCTCTTTTTCCTGTCTTGCTGTCATTTGCCATTGTAACAATCTGTCTATGAGTGAGTTGATGGCTGACAGGAAATTAAGATAATGACAGCAAATTGCTGTCATTGCGATTTTAGCTTTTGTCATTCTGAGTCACTTTGCCCGTGAGTTCTCTTTATTCCAGATTGTCCAAGCGTTGACAGTCGGACAATTCTTAGGAGAGATGCTTGTGTATCTCAAGAAAAATTGCGAATATTGCAAATCAGTAGCGTAAAGGAGAATTTGGTAAATGGGATTTAGAATACAGAAAAGTTTGATTTATAAGTATGTCTCGTACAGATTTAAAAGGGAGTGTTTAAATGAGCCGACTCTCGACTGTATGAGTCCAAGCGAAAAAGAAGGGCTTTGTGTGGCTGTCGCAAAGAAAACTTCATGGATATTTCTTGTTTTTGGAGCTGTATATTGCTGTGCTGTCTTTTGGTTCACCCATTATCTATGGATGTTTCAAGAACAAAGCACCTTTGCCAAGTGGCTTGTAGATACCTTACAGTCGGCCAATGATATCATTCAAGGTGATTGGGGATGTGGAATGATGGGAAAAAGAGACATTGTCTTTCGGGTCTTTTTTACGCTTTTTCCGGTAATTCTCATGATGGTGATCCCTTTGGTCGCATTTATGATGGTAACAGCAAATTTGCTCATACGCCAGATGGTAGATAGAGAAAAAGAATAGTCGATCGCTATATTTACATTTAAGGTGTGTGCCCGAAAAACAATCAATAATCGCTCCGGATAGCGTTAATCTTCCGGTTTATTGCATTTATTACAGCGATTTTTTGTAATTTTGCAGCCCCGATTATGAAGCGTGGGTGATTTTCCCGGTCCTGTTTTTGCAGGCTGCGGAGGTTTCCGTGAAGGCTTTGCGGGTCATTTGAGTGCTTGGTAAACCTCGTTAAAAACAAGAAACATGACAAAAGAAACTAAACAGGTGAGCGTGCTGTTCATGCTTTTCAGCATTCTCTTTTGCGTTTGCCTCATTGCAGCTAACGTGCTCGAAACAAAGCAAATTCAGGTAGGACCTTTCTCCTTTGGTCGTCTGGTGTTCCCCGCCATCTCGCTGACGGGCGGACTCATTGTCTTTCCCGTGAGCTACATCATCAACGACTGTGTGTGCGAAGTGTGGGGCTATGGCAAGGCGCGCCTGTTGATATGGCTCGGTTTTGTGATTCGTGGCCGTGGGAGCCTTGTGCGACTGGATTCCCGGGGCTGCCTATTGGGACAACGATGCCGGTTTCCATGCCGTCTTCGGATTGGCTCCGCGCATCGCCGCCGCTTCTTTCGTGGCCTTCCTTTGCGGGTCGTTCATGAATGCCTATGTGATGAGCCGCATGAAGATTGCTTCCCAAGGGCGCAATTTCTCTGCCCGCGCCATTCTCAGCACGGTGGCCGGAGAGGGCATTGATTCGGTGATATTCTTCCCGTTGGCACTCGGCGGGGTGGTGCCGGCTGACGAACTGCCTAAGCTCATGCTGTGGCAAGTGGTGCTCAAGACGGTATATGAAATCATCGTACTGCCCGTCACCATCCGGGTGGTGCATGCCGTCAAGGCCCATGAGGGCGAAGATGTCTACGACAACGGTGTCAATTATAATGTATTCAGTATATGATGAGAAGGGGAGTTAAAGGGAGTTAAGGAGTTAAAGGGAGTTAAGACAAATGTTTCATCGCTTATAAATCATCTTTGAAATAGCAATAAAGCACTTGTCTTAACTCCCTTTAACTCCTTAACTCCCTTTAACTCCTAAAAGAACAGTCCCTAAAAATTACTCCTAAAATAAATAATATGTCCAGAAACGAAGAGGGCCTGCAGGCCTTGGGAAAGAAAACAGAATACCGGAGCGACTATGCTCCTGAAGTGTTGGAAACATTCGTCAACAAACATCCCGACAATGACTATTGGGTGAGGTTCAACTGTCCGGAGTTCACCTCCTTGTGTCCCATCACGGGCCAACCCGACTTTGCCGAGATACGCATCAGTTACATCCCCGATGTGAAGATGGTGGAGAGCAAGAGTCTCAAACTCTATCTCTTCTCCTTCCGCAACCACGGTGACTTCCACGAAGACTGCGTGAACAAGATCATGAAAGACCTCATCGCCCTTATGGATCCGAAATATATTGAGGTGACAGGCCTGTTTACGCCCCGTGGCGGCATCAGCATCTATCCCTTTGCCAACTACGGCCGTCCGGGCACGCGGTATGAGCAGATGGCCCATGAGCGGTTTTTGCGCCACGACATGTAGGCCGACGATTTTGTCAAACTATATGTCGCTTTTCGGCCTCTGTGCTTGCGATATTCTCGATGGACGTGCAGTTGGTCGTAAATAAGCGAATTTTGGCGATGCCATTAAAGTGCTGGTGGTCAGCAAGTTGAATTTTATTAACACCTTTTTGTGCTCTGAAAAGAACGCAAAAGCGGCCGAACGGGCCTGCAAAACAGTTACGTTTGC
>ERZ791611.2025-NODE-2025-length-10808-cov-2.158932_pt1 | contig 10808 bp, 10 predicted proteins | sample MGYA00510275_ERZ791611 | MGnify/ENA primary metagenome ERZ791611 (study PRJEB30046, sample SAMN00791912) | human gut metagenome | study: EMG produced TPA metagenomics assembly of the A metagenome-wide association study of gut microbiota in type 2... | reverse complement strand
TTATGGATAAGCATGTCACAGATGTATGAGACAAAATATAAACAATTATTTACAGGGTGTTCAATTTTTCTTGGACATATTGTAATGTTTGCTGTGTTTTTGACTAATAATATATATGCAATAACAGTTATTAACTTATTGGTTTATATATTTCTGATTATGTTCTTGTATGATGTCAATAAAAGAAGCGCAGTATTCTGGGGTGTTATACTTATAGTTATGATGGCATTATCAGAATTAATAATGTTTTATACTGCAAGGTATATAGTTGGAATTAAGAATGCAGGCAAGAATACTCCGGCAGATATAATATTTATGGGATGCTTGTGTAATATATTCTATTTTCTTATAGTACAGGCTTTAGTTTTTATTAGAAAAAGAAGTGTAGTATTTGATAGAAATGATATGTCAAAAATACTTTTAATTGGTTCATTAACAACATCATTGATTGTATTTATGACATATTATATTATTGGAACGACATGGAGTCTGCACAGAAAAGAATCTATATGGATGATGATAAGTTCTGTGGGATTAGTGTGTTCAGATATACTTATATTGTGGACAAATATAAGAATAGATGAGAGAAATGCTGAAAATGAGTGCATTAAGATTCAGCTAGAACAGGAAAAGGCAGATGCAAAGTATTACAGATTAGAGAATGAAAAGAACGAAAGTTTGGAAATATTAAGACATGATATGAATAATCATCTTAACACAATGCTTGCTATGCAGACAGATGATGATTTAAGAGAATATATTACCTCAATAATGGAACAATACAACATAAAGAAGCGTACGACATTTTCTAAAAATAACGTTCTTAATGGACTTATAAGTGAATATACAGAAAAGTGTTATACTGAAAACATAGGATTTGTTGTAGATATACGGCCAGATACGATAGATGATATTGTGGCAACGGACATAGTTGCTTTATTTGGAAATATATTATCTAATGCATACGAAGCTGCAAGAAATTGTGCTAAATCAAATGGTAGTAAATATATAGAACTAATTGTTAAAAGAAAGAATGAAACAATATTTATTAAATGTATTAATTCGTGTTTTATTCCGCCTAAAATAATAAATGGCAGGTATATTTCAGCAAAGAAAGATACTGATAAAAAACATGGATATGGAATGAAAAGTATACAAAATATTGTTGGTAAATATAATGGAAGCCATTTTGAGCAATTTGATGAACAAGAGAATGAATTTACGATATCAATAATGCTTATGAAATAATGATGCATTAAAATTAGGAATAACAAGAATATGAAAAATATTCAGAATAATGTGAATATAAATTACATAAAATGACAGCTTCGGCTGTCTTTTTTATTTGGTCGATACAGAAACTTTTAAGAAATATAATACAGACGCTAAAAGCAATAATCAATGTGTCTGATGTATATTGTGACTGCTTTTTCTATAAAGGAACAGACGGACAGTATCACGATTATGATAGTACATATCCATGTACTCCTAATACAAATACGGAAAGTTTTTCAGTAATTTTAGGAAGCAGCGTTACACCGGCAGTTAAGGAAATGTATAAAGGAAGTTGCATTAATAATACAACTTCCTGTTTTTCTTTGTTAGACATAATATGTGTAATAAGAAACAAAAGATAATCACGATAGATATACAGATTGATATATGATATAAATGCCATAAATTGGTTATAGCAATTAAAATGTTGAGTAATAGTAATATAGTAGCAAGGTATCTGTGATAATATTTCTTTTCTGATTCTGAAACAGAATGATTAATAGATATAATAGGACCTTTAATGACTAATTCTACATCTGCTATTATAAGAGCAATGAATAAGAATAAAGAAGGCTTAAGAACAGAGGAAAGCCATGCCATCGTAATCAGCACTATAACAGAAAAAACCAGACATACTGTAGATGACTGACAATGATAACCACCGCTATATTTTCTTATGAGCAGAAAAACTAATACTTCAATTAATCCAATCAAAGTATTATTGGTAGCTATACAATATATTGTGAAAATAATTGTCGGATTAATAATCAAAAATAAATATTGTATTGCATATATGTATAACTCAATGTTGTCATCTTTAAGTATGCCTGATTTAATAAGCCATAACGTTATGTGGCGAGATAGATTCTCTACCATTATCTTGCTTTTTTAAACTTCTTTAATGAAGATGGTTCAACAGGCTGATGAATAAAAAAGCTTGATGAAGCATTGGCACTAGAAGTTAAAGTACGGTTAAGTAAAGCTGTTACACTTTTACTTAAAGTTGTTTTAATTTCCTTTTTCATGTTTTTTTCCTCCTTCTTAAGATAGTTATTATTATATTTTGTTAGAAATTATTTTTAAATGGCTTATGCCTCAACTGTACTTTTCAATGTCTTAAATGTATTTTTGCGATATTATGCAACATTTTTATTAACTGTCACAAATATTATTCTATACACTAAGAAACTTATTTTAATATGCTAAAATTAAAATGTTATCATTAATTGCACATAAACATTTACACTAACCTAATTCGCAACAAACGCTATATATGTGCGGAATGTGCGTATACTAAAATTTAATAGTAATCATACTAATGTACAGGGGTTGCTATGGAGTATACAGATCGTTACAAAGCATTTTGCAAAAGAATGAGCATATATAGAAAATTAATGGATTACGATCAGGCGAAAATGGCTGTGCGGGTTGGCATGACTACACCAGAGTATTCTAACAGGGAAGCGGGAAGGAGCATGGTGTCAGGCATTGACCTCAGAAAAATTTCTGATTCAGGGGCGGATATTGACAAGATGTTAGTTGATGTCGATGAAAAGCCATGCAGGTATGTGATTTCTTCAGAAATAGAGACATTTGGCGAAGAATCAAAGAAGGAATATGTAAGAGGCGTTGTGAGTGAGCATATTCTTTATATGTGTGAGAAGAAGATAGCTGATTTTTCAGATGAAACTGTAAAGTATATCAGACTGCTTAAATCTATTGACAAGGATTCAACTAAGGATTCTATGTTAAAATGTATTAGAGATGTCAATGGTATAACTGACCAACAGGTTATATCAGATAATCTGGGAATATCAAGATTTAAATACAGCAAAATTGAGAATAATAAGGAACTTCCGGATGCAATGGTTCTTATAAGACTTTACGATTTGTATGGTTATGTCCCATCTATGTATTTAAATCTGTATGATGTCAGAGGCCGGCTTCTTGATTATATATTTGACAGCATGTCTCAGAAAGATCAGGAAATAATAATGAATTTTATCAATAATTTGAAAGAGTTCGTGTGAGGAAGTTATGAAAGAACGAATTATAAATATTGGACCCAGGCTTAAGCAGAGAAGAAAGGAAATGCGTATAAAACAGACGGAAATGGCTAAAGAGTTGGGTGTGTCGCAGACATATCTTTCTAATATTGAAGGTGGAAGAACCAATTGCAGCATAACTTTGTTTGTAGATATATGTAATTATCTTAATGTAACGCCAGATTATCTGATGTTAGGAAATATGCGTGGAAATAGAGCAAGTATAGATATAATTGATGAATTGAAGATGTGCAGTTCGGAAGAAATTGCCACAGTAAAGAAAATAGTTGATGCATTTGTTCTGAAAAAGACGGAGCCGTACTGATAAGGTATGGCTTTATTTTTTTGATTAAAATGCTTGACATGTCGAACATATGTTTCTATAATAAACATATGTTCGAATTATATTCAGATCTTACAACTATGGAGAAATTAGAAATTCTGGCAGATGCTGCCAAGTATGATGTTGCATGTACATCAAGTGGAGTAGACAGGAAGGGAAAGAAAGGCTTCCTTGGGAACAGCGTGGCATGCGGTGTATGTCATAGTTTTGGTGCTGATGGCAGGTGCATTTCGCTTCTAAAGGTTTTAATGACTAATCATTGTGTGTATGATTGCAAATACTGCATGAACCGATGCTCTAATGATGTGCCGCGGGCTACATTTACACCTGATGAATTATGCAGGCTTGTTATAGAGTTTTATAAGCGTAATTATATTGAAGGATTATTCTTAAGCTCTGGGGTTTTGAAGAATCCGTCATATACTATGGAAAGAATATGTGAAACACTGATGCTTTTACGGACTAAGTATAGATTTAATGGTTATATACATGTTAAGGCTATACCGGGAGCACCAGATGAGCTGCTTTCAAGGGCTGGGTATCTTGCAGACAGGGTAAGTATTAATCTGGAACTGCCTACAGCACAGAGCCTTTCGAAGCTTGCTCCTAATAAGAGTTTTAAGACTATTCTTGAGCCTATGGAAAAGATTACAGGTACAATTGCGGCTAACAGACTGGCATTGGGAAAAGATGCACGAATGGAAAGAAGCAGCATTAACAGATATCTGACGGGAAGCATATTCAACCAGAATGGGACGGATAACGGTCAAGCAGCATTATCAGGAACACAGAGGACAGCATTGGAATCAGGAGATAAGTTATCGCTTCCAGCGGTTTCTAAGGATATGTGTGTAAAGCGTCCATTTGCGCCTGCAGGGCAGAGTACACAGATGATAATAGGCGCGACACCGGAAACTGATCTTACGCTTATCAGAACGACGCAGCATTTATATAAGAATTATGATCTTAAAAGAGTATTTTATTCTGCTTATATACCACTTAATGAGGATTCTGCATTGCCACAGCTGGATGCAGATGTTCCACTATTAAGAGAACACAGGTTATATCAGGCAGACTGGCTGCTTCGATTTTATAAGTTTAAGGCGGAGGAACTATTGGATGAAAAAAATCCGAATTTTAATTTGTATCTGGATCCGAAGTGTAATTGGGCACTGAAACATCTTGAGATGTTTCCTGTGGAGGTGAACCGGGCAGATTATGAAGTCTTATTGAGAGTTCCGGGAATCGGCGTGAAATCAGCGCAGCGTATTGTAAAGGCAAGAAGAATGGGGGCACTTGACTTTCCGGATCTGAAGAAAATGGGTGTCGTTTTAAAAAGAGCGCTGTACTTTATAACGTGCGGAGGCAGGATGATGTACCGGACGAAAATCGAAGAAGACTATATTACGCGGAATCTTTTAAATACAAAAGAGCGTCTGCCGGACTCTGTGCGGGGGATGACGTACCGGCAGTTATCTTTATTCGATGATGTGAATTGGGGGAGCGACAATGAAAACAATTTATATTTGTGAAGACAGTGTGACGGGGATGTTGTCGGCGATTTACGATGCATGGATGGAAAGCAGAGACAAGGAAGCGGGGATCGGTTTAAAAGAATGTCTGGAACAGCAGTTGTTTTGTGAATATAAAGAAGTAAAGGTATCGGAACGGAAAGCGGGGGCAGTTGTGCGGCTGATTCGAAAGTATCTTGGAGATGAGACATACCGGGATTTTTATCAGGCTCTTCTTTCGGAAGATCCGGAAAAGGCAGATGCAGTATTTCGGGTGATGCAGTCTGCGCGCAGTGTGAGAGACAGCAGAAAGATCATGGAACATCTCAGCGATCCGGAGGTAGAAAAGGTTTTTACACTGAGCAGACAAGTAGGAAATGAGGCACATCGTTTTCTGGAATTTGTGCGTTTCCGGGAATTGGAAAACGGAGTCCTTTTCTCAGAGATCGCGCCCAAAAACCGAATCCTGTCCTGTATTGCCGATCATTTTGCCGATCGCTTTCCGTTGGAGAACTGGATGATCTGCGACAAGCGGCACAACGAATGTGCGGTACATCGCGCCCGCTATCATTGGGTGCTTGTAAAAGACAGGGAATTGGATCAGGAGATCAGGGAGAGGATTTCAGAATCAGAAAAAGAATTTGCCCGTTTATGGACGGGGTTTTTCAAATCGATATCCATTCCGGAGAGGGAAAACCGAATGTGTCAGATGAATCATCTGCCGCTTCGGTACAGAGCGGAAATGACGGAATTTCAAGGGAAGAATGTTTTTGAAAAAAGCGGTTGATTCAGACAGAAAAACACTGCATTCACGCAAAAAGTATTGTATAATAGAGCGAGACAGACTAAGATAAGAACAACATCAAAAGGAAGAGCCGGCTGATGGAAAATATGAGAAAGAAGGGAGAACTATGGAGGACACAGTAACCGTATATGTATGGCTCGGATTGTTGATCTTGTTTCTGGTGATCGAGATCGCGACGGTGGGACTGACTACGATCTGGATGGCTGGCGGAGCATTGGGGGCGCTGATCCTCGATCTGGCAGGATTGAACCTTTGGTGGCAGATTGGCGCATTTCTTGTTGTCTCGTTCACGATGCTTGTATTTACCCGTCCGTTTGTGGTAAAATACATCAATTCCCATCATGAAAAGACAAATTATGAGGGGATTATCGGAAAAGTGGTTAGAATAACAGAGAAAGTTGACAATCTGCAGCAGACCGGAACAGCCGTTGTAAATGGTCTGGAATGGACGACCAGAGCGGAGCGGGACGATGTGATACTGAATCCGGGAGATCTGGCAAAAGTTGTAAACATTTCCGGTGTGAAGCTGATTGTAAAAAAGTATGAGGAGGAATAAGTTATGGGATTTATTATCGGGGCAGTGGTTTTAGTGATTATTTTACTGATCTTGGTTTCTAACATCAAGATCGTGCCGCAGGCACATGCATATATCCTGGAGCGTCTTGGCGGATATAAGGAGACATGGGGAGTCGGACTTCATTTTAAGATTCCGATCCTGGATAAAGTGGCAAAGAAAGTATCTTTAAAAGAGCAGGTTGTAGATTTTGAACCGCAGGCAGTTATCACGAAAGATAATGTTACCATGCAGATCGATACCGTTGTATTTTTCCAGATCACAGATCCGAAAAAGTATGCATATGGAGTAGAAAGTCCGATCGCGGCGATCGAGAACCTGACAGCGACCACGCTTCGTAATATCATCGGAGACTTGGAACTGGATGAGACGCTGACTTCCAGAGAGACGATCAATACAAAGATGCGTACGATCCTGGATATTGCGACGGATGAATGGGGAATCAAAGTCAATCGTGTTGAGCTGAAAAACATCATGCCGCCGAAAGCGATCCAGGATGCGATGGAGAAGCAGATGAAAGCGGAGCGTGAACGACGAGAAGCGATTCTTCGGGCAGAGGGTGAAAAGAAATCAACAATCCTCGTTGCGGAGGGAGAAAAAGAGTCGGTGATCCTGGAAGCAGAAGCTTCAAAGCAGGCAGCGATCCTGAAAGCAGAGGCGGAGAAGCAGAAACGGATTAAAGAGGCGGAAGGTCAGGCGGAAGCGATCCGGAGCGTGCAGAAAGCAACAGCTGAGGGTATCGAATTTATCAAAGCGGCAGGCGCGGACAATGCAGTTTTGACGATCAAGAGTCTGGAGGCATTTGCGAAAGCGGCTGACGGCAAGGCGACGAAGATCATTATTCCGTCGGAATTACAGGGGATTGCAGGATTGACAAAAACGATTGCAGAAGTGGCGGGAGTAGATCATCCTGAGATCACAGACATCAAGTAAGCGGCGGCGATCAGACAGGAACGAAAGAGCAGGGAGACATGACAAGGATATTAGTGCTGGAAGATGATGACAGAAGCAGAGAATCTCTGTGTCGGATGCTCGAAAAGATTTCGGATCAGATAACGGTGGATGCGGCAGCAGATCTGGCGGGCGCCAGACTGCTGCTTCGCAGCGCCGTTTCTTTTGATTTATTCCTTTTGGATATTCATTTGAGTAGAGAAGAGGAAGAGGATCGATCGGGGATCTGGTTTGCGGAAGAAGTGCGTTCGATGCAGCAGTATGAGTTTACGCCTCTTGTGATGGTCACATCGATCGCAGGATTGGAGATAGAGGCGTATCGGAGGCTGCATTGTTACCAATACATTGTAAAACCATATATCAGGGCGGAGATTGAGGAAATCGTGAATAAAGTCCTGTTTCATATCCGAACAGGGAATACACCAAGCATTTTGGTGAAAAAAGACGGGATCAATTACAAGATCTCATGCAGTGAAATTGTGTACTGCAAAGCAATACCGAGGGGCGTTTGTCTTTGTCTGAAAGAAGAACAGTTGAATGTACCGTATCTGAGTATAAGGCAGCTTTTGGAACAGCTTCCGAAGGAGCAGTTTTTTCAGTGCCATCGGATGTATGTGGTCAATCAAGATGCGGTTATGTATTATGATCTGGTAAACCAGGTTATACAAGTTGAGGGATATGAAGAACGGATCGACATCGGCGTTACCTATAAAGCCGATGTAAAAAAGCGGATAGGAAAATAGCGAAAGCAGAGGGGACGATGAGAAGAACGCAGACAAACAAGCAGGGAAAACAGCAGATGGGGAAACGCACAAGGAGACATTTGTATCGGATGTTCTGCATGGTGTCTCTGGTGATCGCAGTCTACCTTGTGGCGGATCTGATCATAAGCGGTACGTTGAACCTGAAAGTGATCCTTGTATTTATCTTGTTTTTAACAGCGATCATATGGGGGACGATCAATCAGAAGTTAAACGAAGAAGAAATTCGGAATCAGGAACGTGAACTTAAACTTTATCAGTTGTATATTCAGCCGCTGGAAGAACTTGTAAAAGAAATCCGGGTCAGACAGCATGAGTTTGACAATCATATCAATGCGATCCTGAATATGCATCTGACCGTAGATGATTACGATCAGTTGGTGGAGTGTCAGTCTGCATATATCCATGAAGTACGCAGAGATTCCGCAAACCGTTATCTGCCGCTTCTCAGGATCAGCGATAAAGTACTGGCAGGATTTCTGTACAGTAAGATCGTGAATGCTCCGGATGGGATTGAGACGGACGTGGAGGTAAGAAACTGGGAGATTCTTTCACGGGTATCGGAACATACGTTGATCGAAGTGATCGGAAGTCTGGCGGATAATGCGTATGAAGCAAGGATGGAGACCGGAGGAAGAGTAAAGATCTTTCTGGATTCTCAGGATGATCGCCTTGTATTTGAAATCCTGAATCGATATCGGAAACTTTCAATCGAAGAAATCGGACAGTTCTTTTCTTACGGATATTCTACGAAAGAAGATAAAGGAACACAGAAACAGAGAGGAATCGGTCTGGCGCGTGTGAAATCACTTGTAGAGAAAGCGGGCGGTGAAATCACGGTTGGACAGGAAGAGATCGAACAGGAAAATTATGTACATTTTACGGTTGTGATTTAGAGGTTTGGAATGGAAGAAATACAGACGATCCGGATTTCGGTCCGGAATCTCGTGGAATTTATTTTGCGGGAGGGAGACATTGACAATCGGATATCGGGAAGTATGGAAAAAGATGCCATGCAGCAGGGAAGCAGACTGCACCGGAAGATCCAGAAAAGAATGGGAAGCGGATACCGGGCAGAGGTTCCGTTGAAATTCCAATACCCGTGCGACTGTTTTATGTTACAGATTGAGGGAAGAGCAGACGGAATCGTGGAAGAGGCGGATGGGATCGTGATCGATGAGATCAAAGGTGTGATGCGTGATCTGGATCACATTACCGGGCCGGTGGGCGTACATCTTGCACAGGCAAAATGTTATGCGTATTTTTACGGAACGCAGAATGCCTTGGAAGAAATCGGCGTCCAGATGACATATTGTAATTTAGAAACTGAGGAGATCAAGCGGTTTCGGGAGACATATTCTGTCGGGGAACTAAAAAAATGGTTTGAAGAACTGGTACATGCTTATGAAAAATGGGCGAGATATCAGATTGAATGGAAAGAACTTCGGAACAACTCGATCCGCAGGACCGAATTTCCATTTCCGTACAGAGAGGGACAGCGAGAATTGGTATCTTCTGTATACAGGACGATTCTCAGGAAGAAGAAGTTATTCATTCAGGCGCCGACCGGAGTGGGAAAGACGATGGCGACGATTTTTCCGGCGGTACGAGCTGTGGGGGAAGAGTTGGGGGAGAAAATTTTCTACCTGACCGCCAAGACGATCACAAGGACAGTCGCAGAGCAGGCATTTGACACATTGCGCGGCACAGGACTGCGTTATAAAGTCATCACGCTGACTGCGAAAGAAAAAATCTGTTTTTGTGATACACCGGAATGCAATCCGGAAGCGTGTCCGTACGCAAAAGGGCATTATGACCGGGTGAATGATGCGGTTTTTGACCTGATCAGTCACACAGAAGAACTGACAAGGGAAGTGTTGGAAGAACAGGCGCAGAAATTTCAGGTCTGTCCGTTTGAGATGAGTCTGGATATTGCGCTTTGGGTAGATGCGGTCATTTGCGATTACAATTATGTGTTTGATCCGAATGCACATTTGAAGCGATTTTTCTCGGATGGGGGAAGCGGAGACTATTTGTTTCTGATCGATGAGGCACATAACCTCTTAGAGCGGGGCCGGGAGATGTACAGTGCACCGCTACGGAAGGAAGATCTGTTGGAACTCAAGCGGGAGATCAAACAGACAATCACGTCGGAAATGGAAGAAGCAGCCCAGAAAAAGCGTGATAAAGACGGGATTTCCGGGCAGATGACATTAGAAATGACAGGCATGTCAAAACAACTGCCACAGGAGATTACCCTGGAGGAAACAGACGGTACCGATTCTCTCTATGTAAGGGGACACAAAGGGAAAAAGTCTGACGGAAAGAGTACCTTTGTGCGGGAAGGCTATGCGGAACGGATCAGCCAGCTGTTGGAGAAATGCAACGCACAGCTGCTGTCCATGAAGCGGGACTGTGACGGGTACCGGCTGGTGGATGATATTGACATGCTGGTGCAGCCCTTGACCAGACTGCACGCTGTGATCAGTGATTATCTGGAGGAGCAGGAGAAGATCAGCCTGGAAGTACGGGAGAATCTGCTG
>ERZ791611.2024-NODE-2024-length-10809-cov-2.538497_pt1 | contig 10809 bp, 12 predicted proteins | sample MGYA00510275_ERZ791611 | MGnify/ENA primary metagenome ERZ791611 (study PRJEB30046, sample SAMN00791912) | human gut metagenome | study: EMG produced TPA metagenomics assembly of the A metagenome-wide association study of gut microbiota in type 2... | reverse complement strand
TTACAAATATTTATCAGATTCCTTTTTAATAAAGGTTTATGATTTGCTTTATGATGAAAAACCAGAAACATTAAAAATTGCTCTGGATGCATACCGTGATGCTTTGAAAGATGAAAGTGCAGAAGAATTGAAAGATGAAATAAAATCAACTTGCCACTATGTGATTGAGCCAGAATTGACTTACACAAGTTTTGCAGAGGCTGCGCGAAATAATTCTTTTAATCGAGAACAATTACAAAAAGCATTTAATAATATTGAACAGAGTGATCCGTTATTTGCGGATTTATTTACAGACATTGATTTGTATTCTAATCGTTTGGGAACGGGGGATCAAAAGCAAAGTGATACAGTTGCCAGTTTGTTAAAAGAAATTGATAAGGCAGATTTATTGAATACCGATACAGACGTATTAGGGAATGCTTATGAGTATTTGATTGGTCAATTTGCTTCTGAAACAGGAAAAAAAGCTGGTGAATTCTATACCCCGCAAGCTGTTTCAAAAATTTTGACCAGAATTGCTATTTCTGGACAGGAGGGTAAAAAAGGGCTATCCATTTATGATCCATGTATGGGTTCAGGTTCTCTTCTGTTGAATGCAAAAAAATATGCATTAGAGTCGAATTATATTAAATATTATGGACAAGAATTGATGACTTCTACTTATAATTTAGCACGTATGAATATGTTTTTGCATGGCGTAGCGCCGGAAAATCAAAAGTTGAGAAATGGTGATACTTTAGACAGTGACTGGCCTACGGAAGAAGAAACAGATTTTAATATGGTACTGATGAATCCGCCATATTCAGCAAAATGGAGTGCGGCTACCGGGTTCCTGCAAGATGAACGTTTTAGTGATTATGGAGTTTTAGCACCGAAGTCAAAAGCTGATTATGCATTCTTGTTGCATGGTTTATATCATTTGAAAAATAATGGAACAATGGCAATTGTATTACCGCATGGTGTGTTATTCAGAGGAGCTGCTGAAGGAAAAATTCGAGAAAAATTGTTGCGTTCTGGAAATATTTATGCAGTAATTGGATTACCGGCAAATTTGTTTTATAATACATCAATCCCAACTTGCATTGTTGTTTTAAAGAAACACAGAGATGGTAGAGATGTCTTGTTTATAGATGCTTCAAAAAAATTTGAGAAGGGTAAAAAACAAAATACAATGACGGATGAGCATATAGATGCCATTGTAAATTTATATCATAATCGTAAAACAGTAGACAAAGAATCTTATCTTGCCAGTTTTGAGGATATTGAGAAGAATGATTTCAACCTTAATATTCCAAGGTATGTGGATAATTTTGAAAAAGAAGAAGAGATTGATTTAAAAGAACTTTTAGAGGAAATGAAAAAGATAGATGATGAGTTGGAAAACGTTCAGAAGGAAGTAGTATCTTGTTTAAAAGATTTAACATCTTCGGATCAGGATTTTATGTCATCCATAAAATGTCTTATTGGAATGATTGAGGGGTGATGATATGAGTAAACCGAAAATTCGTTTTAAAGGATTTATAGAAGATTGGGAACAGCGTAAGTTATCAGATTGTGCAGGATTTAGACGGGGTTCATTCCCTCAACCATATGGAAATAAAGATTGGTATGATGGTGAAGGTGCTATGCCATTTGTTCAAGTGGCAGATGTTTCAAACGATATGAAGCTTGTAAATGATACTAAACAGAAAATAAGTAAATTGGCACAACCAATGAGTGTTTTTGCCGAAGAAGGATCTGTTCTGGTGACATTGCAAGGTAGCATCGGGCGTGTTGCAATTACGCAATATGGGGCTTTTGTGGATAGAACAGTCTTAATATTTGATAAATATGAAGATGGAATTGATAAGCGATTTTGGGCATACATAATCAAGGAAAAATTTGAGGACGAAGCAAGAAAAGCACCTGGTGGAACTATAAAAACTATTACAAAAGAAGTTTTGTCAGAGTTTGATTTAATGCTACCGAGTTATGCGGAGCAGAGAAAACTGGCAGATTATTTGATAAGCCTCGACCACCTCATCACTCTTCACCAGCGGAAGTACGAAGAAATGAAAAAATTTAAAAAATGTATGCTCCAAAAGATGTTCCCACAAAATGGAAAAAATATTCCAGAAATTAGATTTGAGGGATTCACTGAAGATTGGGAACAGCGTAAGTTTTCTGAGTTGGTAACAATTGAGCGTGGTGGATCACCTAGACCGATAGATAAATTTATCACGAATGATGAAAATGGATTGAATTGGGTTAAGATTGGTGATGCTCCAGAACAGGGAAATTATATTACTCAAACAGCAGAGAAAATTAGACCTGAAGGACTCTCTAAAACTAGAGAAGTTCATCCAGGAGATTTGATTTTATCAAATTCGATGAGCTTTGGAAGACCATATATAATGGCGATAGATGGCTGCATTCATGATGGTTGGCTTGCTATTCGAGATACCAAAAAGAACTTTGATTTAAAGTTTCTTTGTACTTTACTTGGAACAGATGGCATGCTCAATCAATATAAGGCTATGGCGGCAGGAAGTACCGTTAATAATCTTAACAAAGAACTGGTGGGGGGTACTACAGTTGCATTCCCAATGGTGGAAGAGCAGATAAAGATTGGAGATTATTTTACTACCATCGACCACCTCATCACTCTTCACCAGCGGAAGTATGAAGAATTGCAGAAAATTAAGAAGTTTATGTTGCAAAATATGTTTATTTAAAGAATTAGTGTAAATTTGGAACTGAAGTAGGTAGATAAAAATAAGAAGCATATAAAGAGAAATGGTATGAGAAAAACAGATGGCTTACGATGTAAATAGGTGTTTACCAAAAAACAGGAGGTTTTACATGAGTGAAAAGAAAAAGAAAATAGGTTTTACTGTTGCGTGTGTAAATGAATTTGCACAACATTATAATCTCAGCATACAAGAAGCATTTCGTTACCTTTTTCAATTTAAAGGTATTGCATTTATAAAAGAAAATTATGAAGTTGAGCATACCTTAGACTTTGGGACAATAATAGAAGATTTAGGAATGTTGTGTCGAAAAAATGGAGGCGTGTTATGAGATTATATCACGGAAGCAATATTGTAATTGATAGTATAAATTTGGCGATGTGCAGACCATATAAAGATTTTGGGAGAGGGTTTTATTTGACGGATATAAGAGAACAGGCAGAAAAAATGGCTATAAGGGTGTCGAAGATTTATGGCAGTTCTCCTGTTGTTAATATCTTTGAAATACAAGATGATTTTAGAAAAATAGATGATATTAATGTTAAAGATTTTGGACTAGAAACAACGGAAGAATGGGCAAAATTTGTCATGAATAATAGAAATCGAACATTTACAAATGTGAAAGGTATTTTGTGTAATAAGGATAACAAATATGACATTGTTATAGGACCTGTTGCGGATGATAATATGGCATTATTATTTCGTCAGTATGAAAATGAAATTATTGATTTTGAAACCTTGTTGAAAGGAATGATATATAAGAAGACATCGTCGCAGTATTCTTTTCATACAGAAAAAAGTATAAAACTTTTACGAAAGGTAGGAGGTTAGTATGGGTAAGCAGGAACAGTTGATCGAATATATAGTTCAGGATATTGTTGATATGTTCTCTTCAGATCAGGATATAGAATATGATGAGGCTATGAATAAGTTTTATAATTCAAAAGTCTTTGAAAAACTTCAGGATAAAGAAACCGGTTTATATATGGAAAGTTCAAGATACGTATATGATCTTTTTAAAGATGAGATAAATTTCGGGCGTATTGTTCAAGCGGAAATATAAGGTTTATGACATATTTTTAATCAGAATACGGAAACGAGACTGGATGATAAGGCGACAAAGTATATCCGAATGGTACTTGTGTGTTGAGAATTGCAGGTGGCGGTATGAATATAGAAGCTTATGATGCGGAAGCTTTGAGGAGCATTGTTCGATTACTTGAATATGAAAATAGGATTTTAAAAGACAAATTGAAAAAAGAAAATATTCCATATGATGAGATCAATCCTTTTGAAGAGACGATAGAAAATGCAGAAGAGTATGATCTCGACCAAGGAGCGCGTATTGTACATCCTACGTTTATTACAGAGAAGATGGCGATACGCTTCTTTTCTATGTTTTGGGGAAGAGAGGATGTTTATGCCAGGCGCGGTAAGAATGGCGGCTATTTTCCACAATGTGATAATAGATGGGATGTTAAACTTTGTCCGAAACAGCGTGGAGAAAAGATATTCTGCGATGAGTGTGAAAATAAAAAATGGACAAAACTGGACGTGAAGAAAATCGTTGGACATCTGCTGGGATATAAAGAAGATGGTTCGGACGTAATCGGTATATATCCGTTGTTGTCGGATGGGACATGCAGATTTATCGTGTTTGATTTTGATAATCATGAAAAAGGTGCAGAAGCAACAGATTTTGCCAACGTGGATAGTGAATGGCAATCTGATTGCACTGCCATTGCAGGGACAGGCGCTTAAAAATGGAAACAGTGCATTTGTAGATGGAAATTGGAACGCTTATCCTGATCAATGGGATATTTTGTTTAATAGGACAGAAAAACTCAGTATAGAGGATATTGAAAAATATATGGCAAAGTGGCAGGCAGAATTAGCGGAAAGCAAAGGAAAGCTTGCTCTGATACGCTCCAACAGAACAGAAGCAGGTTCATCATCTGGATTTTGTGGCACAAGCTGTCCTCGAATGGCAAGGTCAAGGATTTTGGATTTTGCCTTCGAAGCAAGTTCCCTAATAGCTACTTTCCCGATTTCAATATTATCAACCGTATACATCACTTCATTAAGGCGTTGACTCATACGTTTTTGCTCACTATATGGCGGTAACGGAATAAGAATAGAATTCATATTATCCTGCGTCATTTTAGGTTGAGCAGAGCCAGTTACATATTTTTCCAAACTAATTGCATTGATATAAAAACAAAGATATTCCAAAATAAATTTGTCAGTAGCATCGATGCAATGAGCATGATTGTTTACCCAATATTGTCCTTCGGCAAAAAAGGCAATCGGTTTGCTACGTGTCACAAGATTCGCTCCATCTTCACCTATAAGCAAAAGTCGTTCATCGAAAATGTATTTATCAATTTTATCAATCTTGCCTGAAGCTCCATAATAATCATAGATTTTAGCAACATCCGTTCGTTGAGATGACGATAGGGGTTTTCGCTCGCTATCACGATTAATTGTTATGGCAGAAAATCTTGTCCACGCCCACCCCTTCGGCAGCTCAAATGGTATCTCCTCCTCAATACATTTCACACTTCCATCGGCGAACTTCTCATAATGCAAACTATAGAATGTTTTAGAATACTTTTTACAGAGCAAGATCCACCCCGTATTACCATATCGCAATTTCGCGCATATTCTTATTCGGAGTATGTCCTTGATGGAGAGCATTCCCATACCTGCTAATTGGCTTCGCAACAAAAATTATATTTTGGATAAATGCCGCTATATGATTTCAGAGATAAAATCGTATGTCTGTTTTTTCCTTCAAATGACAAATTTACACGAAGAGCTACTGTGACATTTTGGTAAACTTAAGATATTTTTATGGGTATGGGGTGTCCCCGTCAAAAAGAAACTCATGAGATGACATGGAGAGAAAATCGATAATGTTAAACATAGGTGGATCTTGCTCTGCAAAAAAATAAAAGAAATATGGAATTCAACCCTGTAAAAGAGTTCATTTTCCTTTCGTTATATAGAGGGAGATTCAAAATACTTAAAAAATGAAGTGAAGTATAGGACTATTTCAGTAGGTATTTTCATAGTAATGGACAAAGAGAAAAGGGAGGTGGGAGCACCGCTATGAAGAAACAAAAACTGAATTATCGTTTTCATAATCCAAATACAGCGGAAGTGACCGCCGATTACATATTAAAAGTATTTATTGAGGTGAATGCGAAGAAAGTGGAACGAATAATGCAAGAGGTGGTTGAGGAAAGTTCGGAAGAGGACAAGCAGGAAGCGAAATAAAATTCTCTATTCTTAACGATGAAAAATGCAGAAAAAGAAATTACAAAGCAATATATGAGAGAAAATCTCAAATATAGTTTATAAAAACTAAAAATAGAGTATAATAAAGAGTAGATAAGATAAAATCTGAAATGGAGGTAACGATATGTTATGTCAATTTACAGTTAAGAATTTTAAAAGTATACGAGATGAGATGACTTTTGATATGCAGGCGGCGGCTATTTCGGAGCATGAAGATAAAGTGATAATGGATAAAAATGGAGAGCAGTTTTTGCCGGTTTCTGCAATATATGGTCCAAATGGTGGTGGAAAATCAAATGTCTTGGAAGCATTGCATACTGTGGCAGCAAAAGTGTTACGCCCGTTGTATGCAACAGGAGATAATGAGGAACGTGTTTTTCTTCAGAAAAAATTATTGATTGAGCCCTTTGCATTTTCGGAAGAAATGAAAAATGAACCGACAGAATTTGAAGTTTTCTTCCGAACAGAACTGGCAGAGTATAGATATATACTTCATGTGAAAAGAGAAATTGTTGTATATGAGTGCCTGGATCGTGTGAAATTGGAGACGGGAAGACGTTCAGCTCTTTTTGAGCGAAATGCAGAGGAAACAATATTAAAGGGTGTGTTTGCAAAATTAAAGATTAGTGACGAACTTTCTGAAACATTACCATTATTATCTTATTTAGGAATTACCTATAAAAAAAATGAGGTGGTAAAAGACGTTTTAGAATGGTTTGAATACGGCATTGATTTCCTAAACTATGGGAATCCGATCGAAGAACTTCGTATGGCAGTATCAAATTCAGAGGATGTAAAGCAATTAATGTTGGATATGATTCAGGAAATGGATTTGGATATTGTGGATTTCCGAGTTGTGAAAGATGAAAATGATCGAATTGATGTGTATACAAAACACATGGTAGAGGGATATGAAGCAGAACTAAATTTGTTTGATGAATCCAGCGGTACAAAGAAATTGTTTGGGTTAATGCCATTTATTGCTGATAGCTTATTATCCGGAGCAACACTGGTAATTGATGAACTAGATGCAAAAATCCATCCCGTGTTATTACGCCATATAATTATGATGTTCAATGACATGAGTATCAATAAGAAATCCCCGGCAACAATCCTGCCCTCATAAATCTCAATTATCTCATCTGACAGCATTTCAAGTTCTTCCTTGTCATGGCAGGCAATTATAATAAGTGCTCCTCTCTTTTTCTGCTCCTCAAGTATCTTGTGAACCTGTTTTGCACCCGCTTCATCGAGCGCATTTATAGGCTCATCAAGAATTATGATATCAGGTTTTTCCATAAATGCCGCTGCTATTCCAAGCTTCTGCTTCATTCCAAGTGAATATTTTTTATAGGTTCTCTTATCGCCAGGATCCAGTCCCACCTGCTCCATTGCATGTCTTATATCTTCAATTTCAATCTTATTCTTAATACATGCCAGCATCTCAAGGTTCTTCAATCCCGTATATTCCGCCACAAACGAAGGATTCTCTATAAGAATTCCTATGCTTGGTGGAAATGTAACATCTTTTCCCAGTATTTTCCCATCAATCTCAATTTCACCCTTCACTTTTATAAGCCCACTTATAGCACGCATAAGCATGGTTTTTCCAGAACCGTTCTTTCCCTTAAAACCATATACCATGCCACTTTCAAGTTCAAGATTAACATTATCAAGAACTCTTGCTCCTTTTATATCTTTACACACATTTCTTAATACAACCCTCATACACTATATCTCCTTTGCATTTAATATATCCATCCTGCTGACATATATATATACTGCTATTATGGATATAAGTATTATTACAACATCAGCAATCATCATATGAATACTGTCTGTTCCTCCAGCAGTATATATATTATTTCTCATACACATAAGACCATTGAATACCAGTAATACATTTCCTGAAAATATCGTTATTATCATTCCTGTTGATATAAGTAAAAGTGCTATTACAGACGAACATATCATTGATAAAAACATCTGCACCAGTGCTATGGCAAATAATGAAAGCAACGGAAGAACCAGACTCATAACCACTATTTTACCTGCTGCCACATTTGTTACATTCTCTGGATATCCATATATACGAAGCACTTCCATATGCACATCCAGTCCCGGTTCATATCCATGAATTACACTTATAATTACAATTAATATATCCGTCAACGCTGTCATATATAAAGCACTTGCAAAACACCACATAACTTTACCTGCAAACCATTTGCCAATGCTTCCACATCTGATTATTATCTGCATACCCACACTGCCAAAATCCCTGACGCAATAGTTTCCTACAATAAATGCAATGCCAAGAACCATAAACAGATACTGTTCTGATATATAAAATTCTGCCATATTGTCTGGTTTAATTATTCTGCTGCCCCTGTAAAACACCTGAAACAAATCCCCCACTGATACCTGACCTGTATATCCATGTGAACCGGTTTTTCTTCCCAGACTCATATCAGCAATAATTACCAGTGCAGCTATTACAACAGTCGATATTATGTATAAATATTTTCTTTTAAATATCCCACGCGCTATATCATTTTTTAAAATATTCCAAAACATCATCGATTTCTCCTTAAACTGTCACATTTTCCCATCAATAATATAACCATAAGCAGTACAGCCACTATCACAGCCATATACACAAGACTGCTGTATCTCCATCCATTCTGGTATACCCTGTATGTTATAAATGTTTTCAGCACTCTGGCATTTCCCTGCTCAACCATCATATACAGATTACGTACTATGCATATAAAATATCCGGCAATCCAGCTATGTATATATCTGTGTATTATCATCAGCATTTCCATGTTTATAATCATCATTAAAATTAATGTTATGAAAATTCCTGAAAACACTGTGATAAACTTTGTGTCTGTAAGATATGCTCCATAAACTCTCTTTGCCATCGCATTTTTTGACTGCCAGTTGTCAATAATTCCATGTGTCGATACAACACCGCCTATAAACATCCAGACGGTCATAATAACTACATATAATACAATCCTGCCAATTCCCCCACCAATTACAGAAATGTAAAAATTTCTTATATTAACATACCGCACCATTCTGTTATCATCATACATTCTTCTAAAATACGATATTAAAAGAATCATAATAACAGGAATTGCTATATAAGGAACAACCCTGTAATTATATGTAATAATAAAATCTTTCACGCATGTGACGCCCTTTGCCTTTCTTGCTGCAAATGCGAATTCACACAGAAAAAGAATCAATGCCCATTTTCACAACTACCCGAAAGCGAATTCACACACAAATAATGAAACTAAAATAACAACAGCATACAATGATATCTTTTTCCACTCCGGTGGTCTTTTCCAGATTCTCCACTTCATAAAATCCCCCTTTATTAATTATTCAATAGAAAATACCATTCTTCTCTCTAATGGATACTGTGACATAACTATGTAAACATCAGACTCTGCATATCTCTGTCTGCTATTAACCATCCATGCATCCTTATACTTTATGTTGGTTACAAATTGTACTCTCTGTGTTTCACCTGATGCCACTGTCTTAATATCAGTATTCATCCTTTCCAGAGAGTTGCTGTCACCATTAAATTCTGTACAATAGATAAGTAATGATGCTAGACGGTTTATGTTTACAGCCTCCTGTCCGTTATTTTTTATATCAACAGTAAATACAAGATAATCTGCATCGTCTTTTCCTTCTGAAAATATTCCAAGCTGTTCTTTTGTGTAATCTTTTAAAATACCTGCCCTGTCATACATTTTGCATGATACCGGTGAGATACTCACATCTACTGTAATAATATCCGCTATGTCAGGTGTATAATTAATCCATTCTCCATATCCGCATTTTTCAATCTTTTTGGATGGAAAAATCGTATTAATTCTGATTGTAAGCATAAGCCATACTGCCAGAACAACTACTGCACATACTATCAATGCAATTTTCTGCTTTCTTTCCTTTCCCGATAATCTGTCATTATAAAACATCCATTTTCACGCCCCTTACCATAAAATGCACATATCCGCATAAAACAAGCACAACAAACAATATGCATAAAGAAACTAATGTTGTTGGCGAACTCTGTGGAACATAAAACACCTTCTGTATTGCAAGCCCTCTTATAACCGGATTACCCGAATATGCGACCAGCCTTCCCGATACTATACATATAAGAAAAGGCAGCGATAATACAACAAATCTGTTATTAGCATATAATGACAGTGATAATGCCAGTCCCGCTATAAGTCCTGCAAATACAAATATCAGTGCCATATATACAATGCAATATGCAATCACATTTTTAACAGCAAGATTCATAAACAATGCCTTATAATTCGGCAGCTGGTACCAGTCATAATTAATTACCGGAAACATTGTCATTGTAAGCATAAGATTAAGTAACAACGGAAATACTGCTGAAACCCCGGCAGTCATAAACACCGCTACAGATTTGGCTGCCAGATATTCTATTTTTTCACCTCTTACAGCTATATTCTTAAGTATTCCGGCCTTCCTGTCTGTGTAAAATGATGCTGCATACGGAATAGTTATTAATAAAAATACCACCATCTGGTATATATTAATCTCTGGATTAATCATTCCACCCATCCAGCTTTCCGTAACATTTCCAACAACAGAAGACGCAATATCCGGATGATATCCGTCAAATATATGACTGACTGATGGTATAACTTCTAATACAAAATGTGCCAGTCCCAGCAACCCTCCTAATAATATTGCAGTTTTAAGTTCTAGATCGGAA
>ERZ791611.2020-NODE-2020-length-10823-cov-9.445301_pt1 | contig 10823 bp, 6 predicted proteins | sample MGYA00510275_ERZ791611 | MGnify/ENA primary metagenome ERZ791611 (study PRJEB30046, sample SAMN00791912) | human gut metagenome | study: EMG produced TPA metagenomics assembly of the A metagenome-wide association study of gut microbiota in type 2... | reverse complement strand
GCTCCTTGACCTTGCAGTCCGGCGAACGCAATGACCCGGCCTTCGTAGATTATGTAGTGGAATTGATTCGCGATATTAAGAAGATTGGCGATGGCTCCTTGGGCATGACCATCTGTGTTGGCGAACAGACGGAAGAAACGTATCGCCGCATGGTGGAAGCCGGGGCCAGCCGTTATTTGCTCCGCATTGAAAGTAGCAATCGTGAGCTTTATGAAAAGATTCATCCGAAGGATGAACTTCATTCCTTCGATACCCGCGTTGAGTGCTTGAAATCGTTGCGCCGCGTTGGCTTCCAGGTGGGCACCGGTGTTATGATTGGCTTGCCGGGCCAGACGGAAGACGATTTGGTCAACGATATTTTGTTCTATCGCGACATGGATATCGACATGATTGGCATGGGACCGTACGTCGTACATCATGACACGCCGCTAGGGCAGGAAGCCTTGGCTATGGGCCTTGATAGTAAAGAAGGCAAATTGCGCCGCATTCAGTTAGGCCTTAAAATGATTGCCTTAACGAGGTTGTTCTTAAAGGATGTTAACGTAGCGGCCACGACGGCGCTACAGGCTCTCGATCCGTTGGGCCGTGAAAAAGGCTTGGCTGCAGGGGCTAATATCTTGATGCCGATTATTACGGTGCCGGAACATCGTGCGAAGTATTTGCTCTACGATAACAAGCCTTGTGTGGATGATAATGCCGATAAATGTAAGGACTGCCTTACGCGCCGCGTAATGTCTATCGGCGATACTGTAGGCTGGAAACAAAACGGCGATTCCCGCCATTTTGGTAAACGAATGCAAGCGGCTCTTAATAAATAGGTGTGTTTTGAGGTTGCTGTTAAGAGTGGTTTTGTGTGAAGTTATGTGTGATAATAACTAAAACGTTATAAAAAATTATTGTGCAGAAGTGAAATTTCTGCTATCATATTGGTTACATGATATAGATAGCTGCTTCCTTGTTTTTATGACAAGGAAGCGGCTATTTCTCGTTTTACGGGAGATACGCCGTTTAGGTAGCTAGTAAAATGAGATAGGTTCACAGTAAAGCTGTGCGGAACTCGATATATTGTTACGAAAAAATAAATTCTTAACCCTTTGTTATGCTTTTCTCTTATATTTGATTGTTTTTTGCGCATATTCTGATACAATGGAAGTAGCAGTAGGAGGGGGAGAAGGAGCAACCTATGAATACGACTAAAGTACAAGCAATGGCTGATTTGTTGTGGGACGGATCGGCATCACTGCGCGAAAGTATGAAACCAGAAGAATGCACCCTTTATGTAACTGGGTTGTTCTTCTACAAGTATCTCACGGACAATTTATTGCAGAGATTACGTGCACAGGGATTGATTTCAGGTGAAACACCGGAACGCTTGCAAAATGCATATATGACATTGAATGCGCCAGTCGTAGATGTGGCTACGACGAATGAGTGGCGTAATGAAGGTGTATACGTTGTTCCCGCTGATGTAACGTTCTACGCTATGGTACAGCGTTACAAGTCCGATGATTTGACAATTGCGAATTTGTTGAATGCATTGCATACGATTGAAAATTTAGACCCTCGACTCATGGATGTTTTTGGTTCTCTTCGTTTTAATGATAAAGCGTTAGGCGCTACAGAGCCGGATAGAGTTGCAGCTATTGGTTCTGTTATGGAACTGTGGGGCGCTACGGAAATACTTGATGACGAGTGTAGTGCAGCCGATGTTTTTGAAGAATTGGTGGGCCGATGTACCGTTGCATTGGGCAAAGGGTCTCGCTCTTTGTTGGTGCCCTTTAACATTGCTCGCTTGATGAAACGCTTAGCCTTGCAGGATCGCAATTCGGAAGCGTCGTTTTCCTTATATGACCCGTTTATGGCCAGTGGCATGCTGTTATTGTCTGATGCAGCAAAGATGGAAAATCCGGAAGCCATTACGTACTACGGTGAAGAATCGACGCGTGGTTGGTATCGTATTGCGTGCATGAACGCGATTATTAATAAGACGGCACCACAGCAGGTGTTGTTATCTAACGGTCCCGTGTTGGCTCGTTCCGGCATTGTGCGCGACGGCGAATTTGCTGACGGCATCGTGTTGAACGGTCCGTATCGTACGGAATGGAAGGAACCGGGCGACCCGAAAATGGACCCTCGCTTCTTGCCGTATCGCATTGTGCCTACCTTGAAAAAGGCGGACGTTGCGTTCTTGTTACACGGCTTATATTGCCTTAACGACGATGGCGTCATGGTTGCTATCTTGCCGCCTCGCATTTTATTTAACCGTCAGGCCGAAGGCCGTTTGCGCGAAGTGTTAGTGCGCAAGGGCTTATTGGACGCTGTTATTGGTTTGCCGCCGAAGATGTATTACACGACGGAAATTCCGACGGTTATTTTAGTTATCCGCAAACGACCGAAGTTCGACAACGTATTGTTCATCGATGCGTCTCGTGATTTCACTTATGGTCGTAAGCATAACTTCTTGGAAAAGGAACACATTGACCGCATTTGGGAAACGTACATAAACCGCAAGCCGGTGCCGCAGTTTGCCAGTGTGGCTACGCGCCAGGACATTGAAGCGCGGTCCTTTAACTTGACCATTTCGCACTATGTTGACGCCTTTGGCGGTGAACAGCAAGTGAAACCGATGGACGATGTTCGCGAATCCTTGAAGCAAATCGACCTGGAAATGGAAGAAACTCGTAAGGAAATTGTGGAACTCCTCAATGAAATGGATGTGACGGACGACGCGAAGGAATTGCTGGCTATAGCAAAGGATGTGTTGAAGCTATGACCACAGTTAAACGAGACGCGCCGTTAATGCGTTTTCGTGGCTTCAAGGCCCCGTGGCGCACGGTAGCGTTGCAGGAAATCGCCGACCTGGTGCGCGATACGAATACGGTGGGCAGTAAAAACGTGCTTACCATTTCGGCGCAGCAAGGGTTGGTCTCCCAGACGGAATTCTTCAACAAGATTATTGCCGGTAAGAACCTAGCTCGTTATTTGCTGGTACAGCCCGGTGATTTTGTGTATAACCGTAGCTATTCTAAGGAATATTCCTTAGGGGCTATCAAGGATTGGACGCCGGAAACTCCGGACGAAAAATACGGCATCGTGTCGCCTATGTACGTGGTGTTCCGCGCCCAGGAAAACGTGCGTGAATTCTTGTCCCTCTTATGGGACACGGACGTGTGGCATTCGTCGCTGAGCAAGCGCATCGTAATGGGGGTGCGCCATCACGGCATGCTGAATATCCGCCCGTCGGAATTCATGAAGATGACCGTATCCTTGCCGGAAGACCCGGCGGAACGGGCCAAGGTTGTGAAATTAGTTAAACTCCTGCGTAAGCTGGTTGATTTGGAAGAAAAGAAGCACGACATTTTGCAACGTGGCGGCTTTGAAGGCTTCCAGATGATCTGCGTGCAGCCCGGTGATGAAGCACCGCGCCTTCGCTTTAAAGGCTTTAAAGAACCGTGGGTGCGTCGTTCGCTGAATGAATTGGCACCGGTTCGGGATGGTTTTATATTCCGCAGCCAGGATTTTGGTGACGAAGGCGTACCGGTAGTACGTATTTCCAACATCTTAGCATCTGGCGTAGTAGGCGGTGAGTTTACCCACCATCCGGAAGTACTCGGTGATGATCGGTTCACCTTGCCTGATGGGGCGCTCTTAATCGCCTTGTCCGGTGCTACCGTTGGTAAGCTGGCCGTACTCAAAAAGCCGGCGAACACGAAGATATATCAGAACCAGCGCGTTGGTTATTTCCGCCATACCGGCAATGTAGACTACGACTTCTTGTGCATGTGGGTGCAGTCCCACATCTTCTCACAGCGACTTCGTCAGTTAGGTGGCAACTCCGTACGCCTCAACATTTCCACGAAGGAAATTAACGGCATGTACGTGCACATTCCTAACAATCGTGAGGAACAAAAGCGCGTAGCTGAGCTAGGCGAGAAGTTCAATCGCTTATTGCAGCTGCAGGACGACCGCGTCGTAGCCATCAAAAAATTATACCATGCATTTTTACAGGCCTTGTTTGTATAGGCTGTAAATGGATAGAAAAAGGCTGTCATCGCAAGATGACAGCCTTTTGTGTTTTGTGAAGTTCGGTAGTTAGCGAAGTTCGGTGCCAACGGGGATGCGGGTGTTTATTTCACCGGCGGCGTTGGCAAATTGGTCTTCGGCTTCAGCTTGTACGTAATGTACAGGAAGATGATCCATACGGGGATAGCGATGACGGAGATGCGCATGCTGTCCATGAACCACATGACAACCACCATGGCCAGCAAGTAGAGGAGGCACAGGTAGTTGAGGATGGGGTAGCCGAAGGCTTTGAAATGAAGTTCCTTCAAGCGGTTTTCCTGTTGGAAGCGGGCGCGGAACTTGAGGTGCGTGATGATGATGACCGCCCAGTTGATGACGATGCCGCTAACTACGAGAGCTAAGAGGTTCATGAAGACCTTGCCCGCCTGCGGGTAAATGTAGGTGGCCAGTACGATGACGAGGCTTAAGAGCGCCGAGAACAGCGTGGCTAAGAGGGGCACGCCGTGAACGGACAGGTTGGCAAAGATTTTTGGCGCGTTGCCGTGCATGGCCATGCCGTAGAGCATGCGAGAGTTACTGTAAAGCACGCTGTTGAAGACGGATAAGGCTGCTACGAGAACGACGAAGTTCAAGATGTTGGCCGCTGCCGGGATGCCGATGGTTTCGAAAATCTGAACGAACGGGCTCGCTTCCATGCCCACTTTATTCCACGGCGCGAGGGTCATGAGGACTACCATGGTGCCTACGTAGAAAATGAGGATGCGAAGCAAGAGCTCGTTGATGGCGCGAGGCAAGCTTTTTTCCGGATTTTCCGCTTCGCCGGCGGTGATGCCGATAAGCTCAACGCCGCCAAAGGAGAACATGACGATGGCCAAGGAGCACAGGAAGCCCCAGCCGCCGTTGGGGAAGAAGCCACCGTTGGTCCACAGGTTACTGAAGTTCTGCGGGAACGTGCCCATGGTGGCGAAGATTAAGTAGAAGCCAAAGAGGATCATGGCTACGATGGCGCCGATTTTGATGAAGGACGCCCAGAATTCCGCTTCGCCGTAGGCACGAACCGTAGATAGGTTGATGGCGGTGATGATGACGATACAAATTAAAGTGCTCAGCCATTGGGGCAGCGCCGGGAACCAGTAGTTCATGTATACTGCGATGGCGGCTAGCTCCGCCATGCCGGCCAGCATGTACAGTGTCCAATAATTCCAGCCGGACAGGTAACCCATGAAGGGGTGCCAGTACTTGCCGGCAAAGTGACTGAAGGACGCGGACACCGGTTCGCGCACCGTCATTTCACCAAGCATACGCATTACAAAGAAGATAAAGATACCGGTTAGCAAATAGGATAAGATAATGCCGGGGCCTACGAGCTGGATTGTCGGTGCGGACCCGTAAAATAAACCGGTACCTACCGCTGCGCCAAGCGCAATCATCTGCATGTGACGATTTTTCAGCTTTCGGTGCATGGTAGGCGATTTTGTGTCATTGTTCATATAAAAACCTCCCTTTACACGATGACGGAAAGCGCACGATTGTGCACTGTAGAAAATATATTTTGGTCTAGTTATTATAATAGGGGAATTTTTCGGTGTTGGCAATTAATTTCACGAGTTAGATTTAGTTGATTATGCAAAATTAGCATATACATATCTCAAAATATGAAATAAAACATAATAAATTCGAAAATTATATAATTGTATAAGAGGAATTTCAAGGCACGACCACGAATATATTAGATAACAGTTATCTGATCGTGTTAAAGGAGGCGTGTCTCTATGAAAGAATATGCAAGTAACTTAATCAGAAACGTGGCAGTTGTGTCTCACGACGGGGCCGGAAAAACAGCATTGGTAGAATCGCTGTTGTTGGCGTGCGGTGCTGTGGCATCCGTCGGTAAAGGTCAGGACAACAAACATATTATGGACTTTGAACCGGAAGAAATTAAGCGCAACGTAACCATCCAGTTGGGCATGGCACCGTGCGAATGGAAAGGCCATAAGATTAACTTTATCGATACGCCGGGTTATTCCGAATTCCACGGCGAAGTGCGTGCTGCGCTTCGTGCTGCTGACGGCATGCTCATGGTATTGTCCGCAACGGCAGGCGTTGAAATCGATACCATCCGCGCTTGGGACTACGGCGTAGAATTACAGATGCCGCGCATGGCCTTCATCAACAAAATGGACATGGAAGGCGCCGACTTCTTCGGCATCTTGGAACGCATGCGCGAGTTATTCGGCAAGGCTGTAATGCCGCTTCAGATTCCGATTGGCGAAGGGCCGGACTTTAAAGGCGTAGTGGACGTAGCGAAACGCACCGCCTATGTATATACGAACGGCAAAATGGAAGAAGTGCCGGTGCCGCCGGAATTGAACGATAAAGTCGAAGAAATCCGTGAAATGACGGTAGAAGCTGCTGCAGAAGGTAGCGATGAGCTTCTGGAAAAATACTTAGAAGGCGAAGAATTGTCGCTCGAAGAAATTCGTCAGGGCCTTCGCGAAGGTCTTTTGACCGGTCGTGTTTGTGCCGTTATGTGCGGTAGCGCTGCTAATAACATCGGCATGGACCAGGTATTAGACCGCATGATTCGCTACATGCCGGACGCAGCCAAACGGGTTATGACTGCGGAAGATACGAATACCGGTGAACAGATGGTAGTTCATGTAGACAAACCGTTTACGGGCTTTATCTTTAAGACTGTGCTCGATCCCTTTGCAGGGAAACAGAGCTTCATGCGCATTTTCTCCGGTTCCCTCAAGGAAGGGGACAAGCTCCTCAACGTGACGAAGGGCGTAGAAGAAAAATGGGGTAAAATGTATACCCTTATCGGTAAACAGCAGGTACCGGTTACGGAAGCCGGCGCCGGCGATATTGTGGTTATTCCGAAGTTAGCCGTAACGTCTACAGGCGATACGTTTGCTACACCGGAATTCAGCGTTAAATACCGTCAGATTCGCTTCCCGAACCCGCTTCACACCGTAGCGTTGGTACCGGAAAAGAAAGGCGAAGAAGAAAAATTAGCGTCTGCGTTAGCACGTATTTCCGAAGAAGATCCGACCTGCGTAGTAACAAAGGATGTAGAAGGCCGTCAGATGCAGTTGAAATGTATGGGCGAAGTACACTTAGATCACATTATGACTAAGATGGAACGAAAATACGGCGTGAAAGCACAGCTGGTAAAACCGTACATTCCGTATCGCGAAACGGTACGTGGTTCCTTCGAAGTAGAAGGCAAGCATAAGAAACAGAGTGGCGGTCATGGTCAGTATGGTCATGTTAAGATTAACATTGAACCGAAATATGACGGCGACTTTGAATTCGTCGATAAAATCTTTGGCGGTGCTGTACCGAAGCAGTACATTCCGGCCGTTGAAAAAGGCGTGAAGGAAACCTTGGATAAAGGTCTCTTGGCCGGTTATCCCATGATCGGCGTAAAGGTTACGCTGTTGGATGGTTCTTATCATGCAGTAGACTCGTCGGAATTGGCCTTCAAGGTAGCCGCTGCACAGGCCTTGAAGAAAGGCGTGCCGCAGGCTAAACCGGTATTGCTGGAACCTGTTTATAACGTCAACGTATTCGCGCCGGATGCGTTCATGGGCGATATTATGGGTGACTTGAACAGCCGTCGCGGCCGCGTGCTTGGCATGGAACAGGCAGAACGAGAAGGCATTACCGTCGTTAAGGCCCAGGTACCGTTTGCAGAAATGCTGGATTATGTAACCGTATTGCGCTCCATGACCCAGGGCCAGGGCGTGTTCAATATGGAATTCAGCAGCTACGAAGAAGTGCCGCATAAGATTGCGGAAGGCATCATTGCTAACTTCGAAGGTCCTGCTGAAGACTAGTAAACTGTTTGGGCAGTGTGCTAGGTTTTAGGCGCGGTTATCGTGCCAGTTTACAATTGACATAGTTAGTTCACATATGCGACAATACATGTAATACGATTTAACCACTCAAAGGCCCCGCAAGGGGCTTTTGAGCCGTTAAGCGACTGAACGCGCCAAGACTTAGCGACTGGGTACGACGCGCGCAGTTGGGGGATACAGTCGATGGAACGGAGGTTCTTCTCATGATATTTGGACATATTGACACAGACTATAACAGCTTAGGTTTACCGGCCGCCATTGTGAAGGCGTTGGATTGGTTGAAGGCAACGGACTTAACATCGTTAAAGCCGGGCCGCTATGCTATCGACGGCGATGCTATGTATGCATCGGTAGAAACAGTGACGACGAAGAAATTTGCTACGACCCGTCCGGAATCGCACAAGAATTATTTGGACGTGCAGTACGTGGTAGACGGTACGGAACAGTTAGGCTTTGCCGTTGATCGCGGTCAGGCTGACGTAACGGAAGCCATGCCGGAACGTGACTTATATTTTTACGCCGGTGACGTAGTAGACGATGGCACCATCGTATCTAAAGCTGGCAATTTTGCTGTGTTCTATCCGCTCGATTTGCACCGTCCGTGCTGTGCCTATCATGATGAACCGACCACCGTTCATAAGGTAGTTGTAAAGATTCACAAGGATTTGCTCAAATAACCAAGGAGGCAGTATCTAAGTGGATAGAAATCAACGTATAGGGGTTTTGTTAACCATCCTAGGCGCCGTTTTGTGGGGCGTGTCCGGCAACTGCGTGCAATATGTACAGTCGGTTAAGCATATTACGCCGGAATGGTTATTGACCATTCGTTTGCTGTCTGCCGGGACGCTGACCGTCATTGCGGCTGCCACTAAAATTCACATGGCTGTTTTTCGCATTTTCTTTAGCTTCAAGGACACTGTGAAATTATGCATCTTCGGCATTTTCGGCATGGCCATGTGTCAGTATTCGTACTTCCGGTCCATTGAGTACTCCGGACCGGGGATTGCCACCGTATTGCAGTACTTGGCACCGGTGCTCATCATCTTGTACACGGTGCTGCGGTTTCACAAGAAGCCGACGCCGGGCGAAAGCATCAGCGTTGTCCTCGCTATGGCCGGCACGGCGATTATTGCCTTGCAAGGGTCTTTTGATGCGTCGAAGCTCAACAATGACGTGTTGTTCTGGGGCTTATTATCCGCCTTTGCGGTTGCTATTTACAGCGTACAGCCGGTAGATTTGTTACGTGAATACGGTACCGGTCCCGTCGTAGGCTGGGCCACTGTTATTGGCGGCATAGTGTCATCGTTCGCGGCACCGCCGTGGGACGTTGTGGGCATTTGGGACTGGTCCACCGGGGCGGCCTTCTTCGGCATCGCCTTCTTGGGTACCTTCGTGTCCTTCAATGCGTACATGGAAGGGGTTCGCCGTATCGGTGCTATTCAAGGATCCATTATCGCTTCGCTGGAGCCCATATCTTCAGCCTTAGTGGCGTGGATTTTCTTGGGTAACGCTCTTCACACGTCGGACATTATTGGGTTCTGCTTGATCTTGTCCACCATCTTTATCTTGGCGTACGAAAAGAAGAAAGAAAAAGATGCGAAGAAGAAAGAAAAGCTGAAAGCGTTCTTGGCCAGCAAGGGTGTGTAAGCTGAGGGTCAGTTTTTAGATTAAAAAGCGTCTAGGCACTTACGAATTGTCGTAAGGACCTAGACGCTTTGTTGTGTTTGGGGCCGAGGAGGCGGTTAATTTCACAGGGACACTAGCGTTTGATGCGGAAGTGAACCCACATGGCGTTGATGATAAATAAAAGGCCGGTCGCCCAGAAGAGGGCGGTGAAGCCCATGAAGGCCATGAAGGTGGAGCCGCCGACGGAGCCTAAAAAGTAGCCAAAGAACTGGGACGTTTGGTTATACGAGAAGACCTGACCGGACAGTTCCTTCGGCGCATGGGTGGAAATATATGTGTTCAGCGACGGCAAAAGACCACCGAGGCCGATGCCTAAGAGAAAGCGCAAAATGGTGAGCTGCCAAACGTTGGCTACATACGCTTGGGGGATGGTGACCAGGCCGACATAGAGTAAGGCGATGGTGAGCACCCGGCGCGGGCCTACGCGGTCGATGATGTGACCTAAGTAGGAGCTACTGAGCATTTGCGCAAAGCCGGTAGCGGAGAACACGAAGCCGGCGATGAGGGCCAGATGCGGCGTATCCGGCGGCACGACTTGACTGACGAAGATGGTGATAATCGGCTGCAGGGACTGGATGGATACGGCATAAATGAACGCCGACACGGCGATGATGACCAGCTCGTTGAAGTACGGTAATTTACGGCGTAATTCCTTGATGCCTCCTGACGTGGCCGACGGCTGCGGCGTGAAGTGTTCTTTGACGAAGAACAGCGTCAGGAAGAAGGCGATGCACAGGAAGATGGCAATGATGATGAAGGTACTGCGAATGCCGAAGATGCCGGATAGATACCCGCCAATCAAAGGACCTAGTAAAGCACCGGCCAGGTTCGCCGACGCCAGCATGCCTAGCGCCCAACCGGTTTGCTTTTCCGGTGTTTCCGACGCTACGAGGGTGATGGAGCCGGAGAAGAAGCCGGACACCAAGCCTTGGGCGAGGCGCACCGCCACGAGCTGCAGCGGCGTTTGCACGAAGGCGATTAAGAAGTTACAAATCATCATGCCTAGGCTGGCGCGCAAGAGGATGAGCTTTCGCCCTTTGCGGTCAGCAAGACGACCCCAGAAGGGGGCTACGAGGGCGACCACTAGGTAGGTGACGCCCATGGCGAGCCCAGACCACCGCGCCAGCTCCTGCGGCGTCGAGGCTCCCAAATCTTTGAGATAAATCGGTAAAATCGGCGCCACCTGACTTAAGCCAATGGAGCTAAGAAAGGCACCGAAAATACATATGTATACTGTTCGTTTCCAAGGTT
>ERZ791611.2019-NODE-2019-length-10823-cov-21.598718_pt1 | contig 10823 bp, 9 predicted proteins | sample MGYA00510275_ERZ791611 | MGnify/ENA primary metagenome ERZ791611 (study PRJEB30046, sample SAMN00791912) | human gut metagenome | study: EMG produced TPA metagenomics assembly of the A metagenome-wide association study of gut microbiota in type 2... | reverse complement strand
CCGACTGTGGATTTCCATTTTGAGCCGCTGGACGGCGGCGACCGCACCATCATCACGGAATACGGCAAAACCGAGTACTACAATTGCGACGTCGTTATGAACGCCAGCGCCGGTGACGTCGGTTCCGGCATCGAACGGTACGAATACAAAGCAGGCGACGGGAAATGGACGGTGTTCGACCCGGCAGACGCGCCGAAATTTACGGAGGAACAGATCGTCCATATCGTTGTGCGTGTATGGGATGTTGCCGGGAATGTGAGCGAAGAAAAGGCGCGCGACATCGTGCTGGACAAAACGCCGCCCACGGCTTCGCATACGCTGACGCCGGGCAAGGACGGAAAGGTGAACATCAACCTGGGAACGGACGGCAGCATCTGCGGCGTCCAGTCCATCACGCGGCCGGACGGCAGTGTGGCATATGGCGTGGATACGCTCGTGTTTGAAGTGGGCCGGAATGGAGACTACGATTTTTTCGTGTGGGACCGGTGCGGGAATCTGCTGAAGTACACCGTGCCGGTCGACAGCTTCGCAGCGCCCGTACAGCCGAAACCTGCGCCCTTTGAGCCGGAAGAAACGAAAACCGAGCCCGATCCGGAGCCTGCTCCGGAGCCGAAAGAACCGGCGGCACCGGTAGAACTTCCTGTGCAGGAGGATGCCCGCGCATTGACGCTGGCCGACCTTGCCTGCACACTGCTTTCCATCCTGTTTGCGGCCCTTGTGTGGCTGCGCGGGAAAAAAGACGGCGGGGAAGATGCTGACAATGAAAATGAGCAGGCTGAACGCATGGATAAAGAAGCGGAAGAAGATGAGCCGCGGGGTCACGCTGTGCAGAAAACCGTGAATGCGGTGCTGGCGGTACTGTCTGTGGTATTGTTCTTCCTCACGCAGCCGCTCGTATGGCGTTTCCGTTTGGTGGACTGGTGGACGGTGTTGTTCGTGCTGCTGTGCGGCACGGCGCTGGCCATGCTCATCTGGAAGCGCAAAGAAGAAAACAAAGCAGAAGAAACAGATGAAGAAGAAACGGAGGATTTTGCAGAATGAAAACGATCGTATCACTGGCCCTTGTGGGCCTCATGTCCATTTCCACACTGCTTCCCGCGCTGGCGGCACAGGAAACGGAAAACATATCCATCCCCGAAAGCTCCGGCATTTCGGAAAGCATGGCACAGGATGAGAGCAGCGTATCCGGTTCCGGCAGTTTGGCGGACGGAAACGCCACATCCGATTCCAGCAGTACAGCGGATGAAAGCTCTGCGCCGGAGTCCGGCAGCAATGCAGGGGCTGATGTTTCGCAGCCCGAATCCGACAGTATGCCGGTGGAGTCTGACAGCAGCATTTCGGATGGTTCGGAAGTTGAAACAAGCAGTTCACTGCCTGTTTCTGAAAGCACAGTATCCGACGAAACGGAATCTGTGCCAGACAGTGAAACAACGGAATCGGACGCCAATGCCGAAGATTTATCTGGTGTAACGGCAGCAACAGCGGACGAACAGACGATCCCTGTTACGGTATCGGAAGAATACGCGCTCCTGCTTGCGACCAACCAGGCGGACAGCATGATGGGCCATGCGGGCATGGAGCGCAGCGACGCCTGTACGCAGCCTGCCGCTTCCTTTGCTCTGGCAGACTACGCCGCAGAAACGGAGGATGAAAGCTACTGTCTGCTTTGGGAAGCGATGAACGCGGAATTTGAGCAGCTTGGCGCACAGGGGTATCCGGCGGCACGCTGTGTATATGCGGACGATACGCTGATGGTGTATGTGTGAGAAGGAAGCGGTGTGGTTTGAAAAACGGGCTGTTGGATGAGATCGCCTGCAAAAACAAACGATATATTTCAGACCTGCGGCTGTTCCCGGAGCTCAAGTGGCGCGCACTGGCACAGCTCCACGACCTAAAAGGTAAGGAACAGTACCCGCTGGCCGAGTGGTCGGAGGCTGTATCCTACCTGCTGGGCTGTACCGTACATTTTGAGAGCTACGGCCAGATAACAGCAAGCCTCAAACCGTTTGCGAAGGGGATGCATTGAAAATGAAAGTCGTAATGGCAGAGCCGGGACAGTACGCCCGCGCCGCGGAGATCGGGGACGGTCTGGAATCCTTGCAGAAAGCAGTGGGCGGACTGATCGACTGTGCGTATCCATGGCGGGAAAAGGTGTGCATCGTCTGCAACGATGAAGGGCTGATCAATGGGATGCCGATGAACCGTGCCGTTGAAAGATACGGCGCGCTGGCCGGTCCGTTTTTCATCTGCGGGATCAGCGGGGAAAACTTTTGCAGCCTGACGGACGCACAGGTGCAGAAATACCGGAAGATGTTCCTGCGCCCTCAGATTTTTTTGCATACGGAACGCGGCGTCGGGTATCTGGAGTATGACAATGTCACGCTGCCCGGCGCGCCGCAGGAGGCTATTGACCAGTTTAAAAAACGAAACGGTCTGCCGGAGTTTTGCTGCTGCCTTTTGCCCGGTACGGAGATGCCGGTCCTTGTCCGTTACGGAGAGCGTTCGTATGTTCCACTGGAAGTACGGGAGCCGGGAGAAAGGGCGGAAGAAACCGCCGGCCGTCTGAACAGGCAGCTGGGCGTCACAAAGCAGCAGCAGGCGGCAATGCTTTGGGGCAGTATGTTCGGCTGGGACATTCCCGCCGCTGACCCGGCAAGGTATGACGAACAGGGAATGCCGAAACGGCATGGGCCAAAACATGAGGACCGGCAGCGGTAGGCGTTTGACCCTTTCGCTTTTGACGGTGCTGTCTTGCAATATTGAAGTTGAATATGCGCAAAGGTTGGTTAATATCATTTTGGCTTCTTTGAAGCAGACAAAAAATTACCAAAAAAGCAAAAAAACACATAGCCGGGGAAAAGCGGAAAGAGTATGATTGATACAGAAGAAAAAACAGGAAAGAGACATTGACATTTCATCAAAAGCATGTAGAATTTAGATACACAAAAGAATCAGACTGGTCATGGTTGCACGAAAGTGCATGAAAAGGGAATCCGGTGAAAATCCGGGACAGCTCACTCTACTGTAAGGGCTACGAAACGCGGCAAAGTCACTGGGAAATCGGGAAGACACGCGGAATAGGCATGAAGCTCTAAGTCAGGAGACCTGCCATGAACAGAAACAATCTGTCGGTGGGGATAAGATTGGTGTGTTTCGTATCGTCCGATACGATTCATATAAAAGGCGGCCCACATTGCGTGGGTCGCCTTTAGTATTTTGGAAAGGGTTGTAAAAATGAAAAAGAACATCAAAAAATGGTTGGCCGGCATTTTGGCCGCTGTTTGTCTGGCCGGAACGCTTGCGGGCTGCGGCGGGCAGGGTACGGGTGCAGTATCTTCGGAAACAGATGCTTCCGCAAGCGTTGTTTCTGCCTCTGACAGTACAAGTGCCGAGGCGGGGAAATATCCTTTCACATTCAAAGATTCTCTGGGTACGGAGTTTACGCTGGAGCAGCCACTGGAAAAAATCGTTGTGCTGAACCGTCAGACCGCAGAAGCAGTGAAGATTTTGGGGGCGGAGGATAAGGTTATCGCCACGGGAGATACCACGATCGAGAACAATCCCTATCTGGGCTTCGGCGAGCTGCCGGATATGGGAGAGACAAGCGAGCTGAATATCGAGGCGATCATTGGGCTCGCACCGGATGCTGTTCTGGTCCATACGAACCGTGCAACGGAGGTCCTGGAGGAAAAACTGAATCCGCTGGGTATACCGGTCATTCGCATCGACAACTATCAACCGGAAAAATATGAGGAGGAATTGCTGCTGTTGGGCCGGCTTCTGGATGCCGAGGACAGGGCGCAGGCGTTTCTGGAATACAGGCAGGGGATTGAAAAGATGACGGCGGAGCGTATCGCCGGACTGTCTGAAGAGGAAAAGAAAAGTGTGATGGCACTTTCGGTAGGCTTCATCAACAGCAATGGCGGCTACCGTGTGTTCCCCAGTACAGCCACAACAGGAGAAATGGGCGTGGGTGAAGGTTACGCTACGCTTCTTGCGGGAGGAGTGGATGCCTGCCCGGAGATCCAGTGGGATCCGGTGCAGGGGGACACGACGATTCAGGTGGATGAAGAATATGCACTCTCCTGTGACCCTGACGCCATTACGCTGCACGGGACTTGGTTGGGAGGATACAATTGCACAGATCCGGCGGATTACCAGACTGTGATCGACAACATTTATGAGATATCCTCTATTGGACAGATGCAGGCGGGTAAGGACCGTGCGGTCTATGTGTTCCACACAGATATGCTGGGCGCCTCGAAGCGTCACATTGGCGTTCTGCAGTTGGGTAAATATCTGTATCCAGAGCTGTTTGGAGATATTGACGTAGAGAGCTATGCCAGAGAATACTTTGAGAAGTGGTTGGGCGCAGAATACCAGGGTATCTGGTTTTATTCCGCCCAAGACGTACAATGAACCGTAAACCCGGTGCGGCCGTTGCCGGTATGACGCTGGTGCTGCTGACGGCAGTGCTGGTAAGTCTGAGTATGGGGTCTGTCCGTGTACCGGTGCTTTCTGTTCTGGGACAGGCATTGGGGCTGTGCGCCCAGCGTACAGGGGAATATGCGACGCAAGCATATATACTGGCGCAGGTGCGCCTGCCGCGTATCGTATTGTGCATGCTCACCGGAATATCTCTGGGGGTGGGTGGATGTGTGATGCAGACGCTGTTTCGCAATCCACTGGCAAGCCCGTTCACCATGGGGGTATCCAGCGGCGCTTCGTTTGGCGCGGCATTGGCAATGGTGCTGGGCGTAGGCATTCTGCAGCAAAATTTTTTGTTTACCGGATATTCGCTTGTAGCGATGAATGCCTTTGTGTTTGGTATGATAAGCCTGCTGCTTGTTTCTGCTGTGGCCAAGATGAGCCGCAGTGATATGAGCATTCTCATTCTTGTTGGAACTGCGGTCAACAGTCTTTTTTCGGCGGGAGTATCTGTGCTGAAATATATCTCCGGAGCGGAGGCTCTGAAGAACCTGGAAAGTTGGTTGATGGGCGGATTTTGGGGTGCGAATTGGAAGGCGGTTTTGGTACTCGTGCCGCTTTTGGCTGTGAGCGTTGGGGTTTTGCTGCGTATGGCGTGGGACTTCAATGCCATGAATGCAGGCGAGGAAACAGCGGCAACGATGGGGGTACCGGTTAAATGGCTCAAATGCATCTCTCTGGGGCTGGTCACGCTGATCGCTTCCATTACCATTGCGTTTTCCGGGGTCATTGGCTTCATTGGCTTGATCGCTCCCCACGCGGCGCGAAGCATGGCTGGCACGGACAACCGCTACCTGCTGCCGGCATCGGGGATGATGGGCGCTATTGTGCTGCTTGTTTCGGATACCGTTTCCCGGACGATCCTTTCTCCAAAGGAGATTCCGGTCGGAATCATCACTTCGCTGCTGGGCGTGCCGTTTTTTATCTATATCCTGTCGCGGCGGCGTAAGCAGATGTGGGGGTGAGCGGATGGAGCACACAAAAGACGTGCTGGCTGTAGCGGAGAACATTTGCTTTTCGTACGGCTCAAAGGCTGTACTGTGCGGTGTTGGTGCGGAATTTTCTGCAGGCAAGGTGACAAGCCTGATTGGCCCGAATGGCGTTGGAAAAACAACGTTGCTGAAATGTCTTGCAGGCCTTCTTCTGCCCAGCATCGGAACAGTATGGGTAAAGGGGCGGGACATGCGGCAAATAAAGCCGCGCGAGCTGGCAAGGATGCAGGCGTATGTACCGCAGAATGGAAGCGTTTTGTTCCCCATGACTGTGTATGAATTCGTGTGTTTGGGGAGACGGCCCTATGTGGAGTGGAGTATTTCTGCCCACGATAAAGAAATTGTTGAAGAGTTGCTGCAGTATATGGGCATTGCTTCGATGCGGGAAAAATTTATGGATGAGCTGAGCGGGGGCGAGCGGCAGCGGGTGATGCTGGCGCGGGCACTGGTGCAGCAGCCGGATATACTTCTCTTGGACGAGCCGACTTCCGCGTTGGACATTCGGCATCAGCTGGAAGTGATGGGGCTGATACGCCGTATCGCTGTGGAAAAGCACTGTGCCGTTATTTTGGTCATGCATGATCTGACACTCGTTTCCCGATATTCAGACAGAGTAGTGCTGATGAAAGACGGAAAGGTGTGGGCCGACGGCGCGCCGGGGCAAACGATCACCGTGGAAAATCTGCGGGCAGTGTATGGGATAGAGTCTACGCTGTTTCAAACGGAACAGGGGCTTGTGATCCTGCCGCTGCACAGCGTGGGAGGAGCGTGAGAGAGATGCACTACGGAGTGGATTTGGGAAATATGGAGGCCCTGTGGAAACGGGCTCTCCATGAGCTGGACGGCAGCTGCAGCGCACGTAGCAGCGACGATGAAAAAGAGCGAGCATTCTGGCACGGTTATTTTGAAAAGAAAACGGAGTATTGCCCAGACGAATATTCCCGGCCGATCGCTGCAGCCGTGAGAGCCATTTTGACGGATAAGCACCCGGATACCATTCTGGAGATCGGGCCGGGCTGGGGCAACTATACATTTATGCTGGCGGAACTGTGCCGGGAACTTACATGCGTGGACATCTCTCCGGACGTGCTGCGGTTTCTTCAGGCCGTTGCCGCACGGCAGCGAGTGTACAATTTGGGTACAGTCTGCGCAAAGTGGGAGGATGCTGTACTGCCGCAGAAATATTCGGCGGTGTTTGCATACAATTGTTTTTACCGCATGCTGGATCTGAAGGCATGTCTGGAAAAGCTCCACCGTGCTGCCGAATTTCATGTCATTGGTATGACCAGCGGACCTGAACAGCCTTTTTTGAAGGAGTTTGAGACGGAACTGGGGCTGAGAATCAAATGGCACCGATTTGATTATATTTATTTTACCAATATCTTGTATGCCATGGGGATCGATGTGAATTGTCGTATCATCCAGCTGGAAAAGGTGTATGAGTATGAAACACTGGACGAGGCTGTGCGGCGGGAATCGGCGCGAATTCTGGACAGCGAATATTCGCAGGAAGAAGTGCGAAAGATTATTGCCCGGTATTACCTGCCACAGAACGGAAAATTCCGCTTCGTGCATCGTTTTTGTGCGGCTATCCTTTATTGGTGAACAATAGTCCGGAAAATATAGAGAACGTAGGACAGGCAGTTTACTTGGTGACCTGCCTGTTCTATTGTCAGGGAGAAAACAACTTTGAGCAGCCCCAATACTACTGCAAACAGATAGAGTGTATACAAAAATGTGACGAATCATAATGACAGCCGTTTATTTTCCGTTCGTTTTCAATTCGTCCACAGTGTGTCATCCTTTGGCACGCGCCCTTTTGATATGGTTGTGCTGCCCTCAAAAGAGGCGGAAAGGATGCAAAAAACATGGAAAAAACGGAACGTGCCGGGATGCAGGTGAAAATGGATGTACTGCTGCAGACCGCGGAAGAAAGCTGTCTGCTGGGCAGCGATGCATGGTACGGGAAGCTTCGGGATGTGGTATACGCGCTGTATGAACAAAAAGAGATACCGCTGGAAATGCTGCTAAAGGCCGAGCGCCGGCTGGGCCAGCTGGAGATGGACGTCCGGCTTGCGGAGCACGGGCTGACGCCCCTCCCGCAGCCCGCGCCGGAGCAGCCAAAACAGGAGACCGTGCGGGATGTGGCGGACTGGCTGGAAGCTTCTGAAAAAGGCGGCGGTGAGACCGGTATGGCACAGGTGCGGGAATACATTTTAGACTTTTGGAAATGTGCGGGCGAGTGACACGCACAGACACAGCGGGGCGCGGCGGAAAGCCGTGCCCCGTATTTTTGTTGGACAAGGAGAATGTGAATGAAAAAATACACCGCGGAATCGGTGACGGAGGGGCATCCGGATAAGGTATGCGATATTATCGCGGACAGCGTTCTGGATGAATGCCTGCGCTTTGATATGGCCTCGCGTGTGGCCTGCGAGGTGATGGCAACGAAAGGGCATATATTGGTGGCGGGCGAGACCGCCGGCAGCCATATCCCGCGTGTACCGGAAATCGTCCGGGACGTATTGCGGCGGGTGGGATATCCGGAGGACCGCTATACGCTGGAGGTGCTTTTGCACAGGCAAAGCCCGGATATATCGGCGGGCGTGACCGGCCCGCTGGAAGCAAGGGCCGGGCAGGCGGAGGGAATGCAGCTTGGCGCCGGCGACCAGGGCGTGATGGTGGGCTACGCCTGCAGCGAAACGCCGGAGAAAATGCCGCTGGCGGTGATGCTGGCGCACCGCATCACCCGGCGGCTTGCCGATGTGCGTAAGGCGGGAGAAACAGAGGGCCTGCTGCCGGACGGAAAAGCCCAGGTCACGGTGGAATACGGGGACGGACAGCCAGTGCGGCTGGATACGGTGGTGTTGTCCGCCCAGCACAGGGACGATGTCCAGCCTGCGGAGCTTGAACAGGCGCTCAGGGAAAAAGTCCTCATTCCCGCCCTGCGGGCACTGCCCCCCGATGAAGATACCCGTATCCTTATCAACCCATCCGGGCGTTTTGTGCTGGGCGGCCCGGACGCGGATACGGGCCTCACGGGCCGAAAACTCATGGTGGACAGCTACGGGCCGTTTGTCCCGCACGGCGGCGGAGCGTTCAGCGGAAAGGACGCCACCAAGGTGGACCGCGGCGGGGCATATATGGCGCGGTACATTGCAAAAAACATCGTGGCAGCGCAGCTTGCGGAAAGATGCCAGGTCACGCTCGCCTATGCCATCGGCGCGGCGCAGCCGGTCATGGTGGAGGTGGACACCTTCGGCACAGGCACGGTGTGCGCCGATGACTGTCTCGCGATGGCGGTGCGGCATGTGTTCGGCCTGACGCCGCTGGAGATCATCTGCACCTTGCAGCTCACGCGGCCCATCTTTGCCCGGACAGCCTGTTACGGCCACTTTGGGCGCGCGGAGCTCCCGTGGGAGCGGGAGAACAGGGTGCAGGCGCTGCGGGATGCGGTTTTGTGATGGCGTACTTTGAAAAAGAAGAGATCCGGCAGGCAAAACAGATGTCGGCGATAGAGTTCTTGAAGCGGTACCGGCCGGAAGAACTGGTGCGCTGCGGTACGGGCGAATACGAGCTGCGCAGCCATGACAGCTTCAAGATCAGCGAGAGCACCAGCCTGTGGCACTGGAAAAGCCGGGACATTGGCGGAAAAAGCGCGCTGGACTACCTTGTCCGTGTGGAGGGCGTTCCCTTTACAGACGCGGTGCGGTATCTGCTGGAGCAGGATGCGCCCGCATACGTCCCGTGCCGGAAAATCGAAGAACGCAGGCCATTTGTCCTTCCTCCGGCGGCGCGTGAAGAATACAGGGTGGAGTTGTATCTGCAAAGCCGTGGTGTCAGCCTGGATGTGATCCGCTACTGTATATCCAGAGGGATCTTGTACGAAAGCCTGCCGTATCACAGCTGTGTGTTCGTAGGCCTCGACCGGAATGGCGTCCCGCGCTATGCCGCGCTGCGTTCGACCTGTGACGGGCCGAAAGCGTTCAAGAGAGAACAGGCGGGAAGCGACAAACGGCATTCCTTTTGCATCCCGCCGGAGGTGAGAAGCCGGCGTGCCGCAGTGTATGAGGCAGCGCCGGACGCACTGGCCCACATGACGCTGGAGGGCGGGCGCGCGGACAAATACAGGCTGTCGCTGGGCGGGATCTATGTCCCCCAGGACACATCGACAGACCGCCCGGCCAAATCTCCCGCCGCACTGGAAGCCTTTCTGCAAAACCATCCCGAAGTGGATGAGCTGGAGCTCTGTACGGACAACGACCGCGCGGGCCGGTGGGCAGCGCAGAACATCGCCAAACACTATTCGAAGGAATATATGGTCACCGTGAATCTGCCGCCCATAGAGGGATACGATTGGGCGGATATGGCGAAAGAAGAAAAAGAGAAACGGGCCGCCCGAAACAGGGCGGCCTGTTTGGATAGGGAGTTGTAGAAATAGAAGAAAATATACTTAGGGTAATATCTCCCCTCACGGCGGAATTCGTTCCGGACAGATGGAGCGGGGAGGATGAGATACAGGATCTGGACGGCCGGGGCATGATGCCCTACCGGGAACAAATCGAACAGGCTGTTGCAGAACAGGCAGTGGATCTTCTTGCGTACTATGACGGGCCGGAGGAAGTTCGGGAGCACCTTGTCAGCATCATCCCGTCGGTTGCGGTGCAGGACGGAAAGCTGTGCGGCTGTACGGCCATCACGTACCGGCAGGACCTGTCCGAACACCAGTGGAACGCACTGTTCCGGGATATCGCGGGCCAGTATTCGGATGGTTGGGGCGAAGGATTTGAGCAGAGGGATATTGAAGTGGATGGAGGCATTCTGAACGTCCATTTCTGGCAGTCGGACGGATTTGAAATGGTCCCCATTGCGGTAAGCAGTGCGGAACAGACTGTGCCGGAACGCCCGAGGATGGAGCTGGCGGGCCATGACGGAAATATTTTCGCCATCTTGGGCCGGGCGGCAAAGCTGCTGCGGGAGAATGGGCAGAACGCGGCGTCGGTCGAGATGCGCAGGCGTGTGACGCACTGCGATAACTACTACAAGGCGCTGGGGATCATCAGTGAATACGTTGAAACAGAGCTGTCCGTTCCACGAGACCTGCCGCCCGATCCGGCACGCCGCAAAAAGGAAAAACAGCATGGGGGAGAGGCCAGATGAGCGGCACGCTGTTGGAACGTCTGCAGCAGAAAATGGATGCGGAGCTGGAACAATACAGATCCGGCCTGCTCAGCCAGGGCGCGCAGGCGGTCATGGACAACGCTTACGAACTCGTGATCAAGAGCGAACTTGCGGTCCTTCTGGAAAGCGCCTTTTTGAGCAAACAGCAGGTCCGTGCGCTTC
>ERZ791611.2016-NODE-2016-length-10837-cov-2.569746_pt1 | contig 10837 bp, 9 predicted proteins | sample MGYA00510275_ERZ791611 | MGnify/ENA primary metagenome ERZ791611 (study PRJEB30046, sample SAMN00791912) | human gut metagenome | study: EMG produced TPA metagenomics assembly of the A metagenome-wide association study of gut microbiota in type 2... | reverse complement strand
CGCTGAGTCCTTTGTCCACGGTGAATGTGGCGGTGAATTTCTTGGAAGGGAATGGTCGTCTACTCGCTCCATGGGAAAGAGCTTTGTACAAAGGTCATTTCTGTTTTTAGTATAGCGAATATTTGTGAATAAATCATGGAGGTAGCGCAAACAATCCGGCCAATTCCGGCAATCCTACAAACAATTGCTGCTTATTTGACTTTTCCACCAAATTCGTTTACACTATTTATGCTACTTTTATTTTGTCCTTTCTGTCTTGTTGGGAGTGATTGCAATGGCAAAAAGTGATACAGTATCCCTCTCGGTAATCAAGCGCCTGCCGCGCTATTACCGGTTCTTGGGGGAACTTTTAAAAAGTGGGGTCAACCGCATCTCTTCCCGGGAGTTGGCACAGATCATGCGGCTGACCGCTTCCCAAATCCGGCAGGATCTCAATTGCTTTGGGGGATTCGGCCAGCAGGGGTATGGGTACAACGTATCCGCCCTCCATGGGGAGATTGGCAACATCCTGGGGTTAAACCTGGGCGTCAAGACCATTTTGATCGGCGCTGGCAACCTGGGCCGCACCATCGCCACCCATATGGATTTTGAAAACAAGGGGTTCGATCTCATCGGCATCTTTGACAAAAACAGCGAGGTCATCGGCCGCCGGGTCCGTGGGCTCCCCATCCGGGATGTCAGCGATCTGACTGCTTTTTGTCAGCAGTACCGCCCGAAGATGGCGGTACTGTGCATCCCAAAGGAAGCGGCACAGGAGATCGCCGACCTTTTGGTTGGCTTGGGCATCCGCGGGTTCTGGAATTTCTCCCACTACGATCTGGCGGTCAACTACGACAGCATTGTGGTGGAGAATGTCCACCTGGGGGACAGCTTGATGACCTTGAGCTACCGAGTCAAAGACCTGGCGGAAAAAGAGGCCGCCAAAGAGGTGGAGCAGAAATAGCCCCTACCTCCCCGCAAAACAAAACCCTCCCCGGATTGGGGAGGGTTTTTTCTATTCCCGGTTGGCCGCCTTTTTCCAATTGCCTACGGCCGTGGAGAGGGCGGCGAACTCCTCCATAGAGAGCTGCTCCGGCCGGGCGGTGAGGGGAACCCCAGCCGCCTCTAAAATTTGATTGACCGCGGCTTTGGGGAGCGACAACGCGCTGGACAGGGAGTTGGAAACTGTCTTGCGGCGCTGGGAAAAAGCCCCCCGCACCACCTGGAAAAACAGCGTTTCATCCGGCACTGAGACTGGCGGTTCCTGGTGGACATCCAGCCGGATGACGGTGGAATCCACATCCGGGGCGGGCAGAAAGGAGCCGCGGGACACCTGGAACAGCACCTTTGGTTCGGAAAAATACCGCACTGCCACCGTGACCGCACCAACCTCCCGGCTCCCCAATGGGGCGCAGATCCGCTGGGCGGCCTCCTTCTGCACCATGACGGTGATCGACCGGATGGGCAGACGCTGCTCCAGCAGGTCCATCAGGATGGGAGAGGTGATGTAGTAGGGAAGATTGGCGCAGACCACCACCTCCATCCCCGGGAACTCCTGGGCGATGAGGGCGGGCAGGTCCACCTTCAGCACATCCTCATTGATGATTTTGATGTTGTTGTATTCCCCCAGGGTCTCATCCAAAATAGGCAGCAGCCGGGAGTCGATCTCAATGCAGAGCACCTTTTCCGCCCTCTGGGCCAGTTCGGCGGTGAGCACGCCGATGCCAGCCCCGATTTCGATGACCCCGACACCGGGGGCCGCTCCCCCCTCCTCTGCCATGCGGGGGCAGACGGTGGGGTTGATGAGGAAGTTCTGCCCCAGGGCCTTGGAAAAGGTGAACCCATGGCGGCCGAGCAGGTCTTTGATGACCGAAATGTTGGATAATTTCAAGGACTTGTCCTCCAAAACCAGTAAAATGATGACTGCCGGGAGGGATAAGGCCTCCCCAACGGCGCTTCTTGCTTCATTGTAACACAAAGTCAAAAAAAAATCATTGCACATAGGCCAGTTTTGCATTAAAATGGGGGAGAACCTAAAAATTTGTCCTTTTGTATCAACTAGGGCACAAAAGGCGCTTCCCACCGCCAACTTGGCGGCATACAAAAAGGAGAATCATCCCATGGAACGCAGAGATAAGTATAATTATTATTTGGATATCGCCCAAACAGTAGCCGCCCGAGGCACCTGCCTGCGCCGCAATTTTGGAGCGATTATTGTGAAAAACGATCAGATCATCTCCACCGGCTATGTAGGAGCTCCCCGGGGCCGGCAGAACTGCTGCGATCTGGGGTACTGCACCCGGGAGAAATTCAACATCCCCCGGGGACAGCGGTATGAGATGTGCCGCTCGGTCCACGCAGAACAGAACGCCATCATCCACGCCTCCCGGGCCGACATGCTGGGCGCCACCCTTTATTTGGTGGGGCTGGAGTGTTCCACCGGCAACTATGTGGTTGGGGCAAACCCCTGTTCCCTGTGCAAGCGGATGATCATCAACGCAGGTATCGCCCAGGTTGTGGTGCGGGATACCCGCGACCAATTCCGAATTATCGACGTCCAGCGGGACTATGTGGAAAAAGATGAATCCCTAGACGAAATCAAGGGTTATTAAACGGCAGGCGGCTTCGGCCGCCTGTTTTTTTGACCTCGTTTTCCCCTGTAAAAATAAGAAAATCGTAAGGGGGCCTTCGTTTGACTTCTGGGGGCAACATGGTATAATTTAAAGTTGAGATGTTGTGCTTTTTACGGTGGAAGAAACGCCAAGAAAGCACATATTCCCCCCGGCGCAAAGCGTATAATAAAACACGCTGCGGAAAGACTACCTATCGAAACACCCGGCCGCCATGGCAGGGATTTTTTGTAAAAGAAACGGAGTGTTTGGATATGGGTCACAGCCATGGGGAATCCCCCTACCGCCGCGGGTCCTCTCCCTCCCCCACCATGTCGGAGGAAGAAGAGGAGCGTTCCCTGGATGAGGAGCGGTCCGACCAGACCGAAGAGATCATCAAAACCGGTTCGGTCACCCCTGCTAAAGGGAAACACGTCATCCACTGCCTGACCATCGTCGGGCAGATTGAGGGGCACTACATCCTGCCGCCCCAAAACAAAACAACCAAATACGAACACGTTATCCCCCAGTTGGTGGCCATCCAGCAGGATCCCACCATTGAAGGGCTGATCATCATTCTCAACACCGTTGGCGGCGACGTGGAAGCCGGCCTGGCCATCGCCGAGCTGATCAGCGGGATGAACAAACCCACCGTCTCCCTGGTGCTGGGCGGCGGACACTCCATCGGCGTGCCGCTGGCCTGCAGCGCTAAGCAGTCCTTTATTGTCCCCTCCGCCACCATGACCATTCACCCGGTGCGGATGAACGGCCTGGTTTTAGGCGTCCCTCAGACCCTCTCCTATTTTGACAAGATGCAGGAGCGGATTGTCCGGTTTGTCACCGAAAATTCCGGTATCAGCTCCCAGCGGTTCCGGGAACTGATGATGACCACCGGCGAACTGATGATGGATGTGGGCACCGTTCTCGACGGCGACGCCGCGGTCCAGGAGGGGCTGATTGACCACCTGGGGGGCCTTGGGGACGCCATCGCCTGCCTTTATGAGCTGATTGAGTCCACCCCGAAGGAGGATGCCCAATGATCATCCATTCGGTGACCCCCACCTGGTATTTAATGGAGCAGCCGGCCGCCCCCACCATGGAGGTGGCGGGGTTTGACGGCGGCTACCTGGAAGGGGTCCGCCAAGGGCGGGATCTGATCATCTCTCGGGTGATCTCTACCGACCCCGCCGTCTACCTCAAACCGGAGTTTGCCCCCGGAAGCACTTACACCTTGCCCCAGTCTGACAACAACCCGTCCTGTTAGGGGCGGGATACATACGGAGGTTCCTCATGAACATCTTGAACGCGCTTTTTCAAGGCATTATCCAGGGTTTGACCGAGTTTTTGCCAGTCTCCAGTTCCGGCCACCTCTCTTTGATCCAGTATTTTACCGGCCAGGGCGGGGAAACGGGGGCCCTCTTCTCCATCCTCCTGCACCTGGGCACCTTGATTGCCGTGTTTTTGGCTTTTCACAAGACCATCTTGCGGCTGATCTACGAGTTTTTCTGCATGGTGGGCGATATCTTTAAAGGGAAGTTCCAACTCTCCCACCTCACCCCTTACCGGCGGATGATCGTCCTCTTGATCATCTCCCTCCTGCCCCTGGCTGTCACTTTTGTTTTTAAAGATTGGCTCCAGGGTTTTTCCAGCGACAACAGCATCCTGGCCGAGGGCATCTGTTTCCTGATCACCGGCGTTTTGCTCACCTTAGCGGACCGGTTCCCCAAGGGCCGCAAAACCCCGAAAACCATGACCTATGGCGACGCCTTGGCCATCGGAGCGGCCCAGGCTATTGCCCCCTTGCCCGGCATCTCCCGCTCTGGCTCCACCATCGCCACCGGGCTGATGATGGGCTTAGACCGCCAATACGCGGTGACCTTCTCCTTCATCATGGGCATGCCCGCCGTTTTGGGCGGCGCCATTTTGGAGATCAAAGACGCGGCGGAGGCCGGCGTCTCCCTGCCCTTTTCTGTGATGGCAGTGGGCATGCTCTCTGCGGCAGTGTTTGGCCTCATCGCCATCAAGATGGTCAATTGGCTGGTGAAAAGCGATAAGTTTAAAATCTTTGCTTACTACACCCTGGCGCTTGGAATCTTGGTGACCGCCGCGGGTATTTATGAAATGTTCACCGACCACGCCCTGCAAAAGATAGTCCTCACCTGGCTCCAATAACCCGTTTTTCCACCCCACGGCAACAGGAGGTTACAAAAGAATGGCTACGACAAAGGGAAAATCATCCTCCCGTAAAAAATCAACCGGTGCAAAAAAGCCCACCGCCAAACAGCTGGAGGCACAGAACCGCGCCCGGCGGCAGATGTGGGCGGTGGTGCTCTTCGCCTTGGGCATTCTCTTCGGCGCACTGGCACTTGTAAAAGGGGACAGCTTCTGGAACACCCTGCACAACCTGTTGTTTGGGCTGTTTGGCTGGGGGGGATTCCTCATCTGCCCCATCCTAATCTACATAGCGGTGATGACTGCCCTGGAAAAGCCCAGCGGCGACATCGGCCACAAACTTTGGCAGACCTTTGTGCTGGTCGCCCTGCTGTGCGGGGCGGTGCAGATCTTCACCCTGGGCATCCCGGAGACCGAAGGGTTTATCGCCACCGCCAAACAGCTCTACTACAGCGGAGAGGCCATGCACGGCGGCGGGCTGGCCGCAGGGCTTGTCGGCGTCCCTCTTCTGCACCTGTTCGGCAAGCTGGGGGCCTCCATCACCATCTGCCTTTTGATCTTTGTGTTTGTCATGGTCATCACCGGCGGCACCCTCATCGACCTTTACCAATCGGCAGCCCAGCCGGTCAAAAAGCTGGAAGAAGCCTATGTGGAGCGGGTCAGCGATGAGCGCCGCCGCCCCAAATTCAACATCGACGTCCCGTTAGACGACGAACCCTTGCCCGCCCATCCGGTCAAATCCCCCAAGGGGAGCATGGATCGCTCTGGCGTGAGCAAAGCCAAGGAAAAGCTGCTGGATTCCATCGCCCCACTCCCCCCTTTGGCAGAGGGGCCGGTTGCGGCGGAGGAACCGGCTTCCCACAAGCTGGACGCCAAGCTGCTCAAGCCCCAGTTCCGCTGTGACCCCGAGCCTGAGACCCAGGACAAGCTCCCCAAGGAAGAATCTAAGGAGCAATCCGCAGAGTCGGAGAACAGCGCTTACCTGGATGACATCATCAGCAAGCTGATCACGGTGGACAAAGACGCTATCCCCCCAAAGGAGGAAGCTGGGCCCGCTGCCGAACCGGCGGAAGGAGGCACCGTCCTGGCCCAGGACCTGCCCTGGGTGGACTCCCCCGATGAGCTGTCCAGCCCGGAGACCGAGCCGGAACAGGAGCCCGGCGATGCCGCCCCGGGGGATCTGCCCTTGGAGGACCAGGAAATCCTCATCAAAGACCCTCAGGTCCCCGTTTACTCCTTCCCGCCGATCACCCTGCTCAACGAAGCCCCACCTGCTAAGAATGACGACGTCACCGAGGAACTAAAGGCCAACGCCCAGCGCTTGGTGGATACCCTACAGAGCTTTGGGGTCCAGACCCGGATCATCGACATCTGCCGGGGCCCGGCAGTCACCCGGTATGAGCTCCAGCCCTCCGCCGGGGTGAAGATCAGCAAGATCACCGGCCTGGCCGACGACATCGCCCTCAACCTGGCGGCGGCCGGCGTCCGCATCGAAGCCCCCATCCCCAACAAACCCGCTGTGGGCATCGAGGTGCCCAACAAGGTAGTCACCACCGTCTCCCTGCGGGAGATCATCGATTCCTCAGAGTTTATGGAGGCCAAGAGCCGGGTCAGCGTGGCTTTGGGCAAGGACATCACCGGCAACATCGCCCTGGCAGACATTGCCAAGATGCCCCATCTGCTCATCGCCGGATCCACCGGTTCGGGCAAATCGGTCTGCATCAACTCCATCATCATGAGCTTGCTCTTTAAGTCCAGCCCGGATGAGGTCAAGTTCCTCATGGTGGACCCTAAAGTGGTAGAACTGGGGGTGTACAACGGCATTCCCCATCTGCTGGTGCCAGTGGTCACCGATCCCCGCAAAGCGGCTGGCGCCCTAGCTTGGGCGGTTACCGAGATGCTCAACCGGTACAAAACCTTTGCCGAAACCGGCGTGCGGGATCTCTCCGGCTACAATTCCCTTTGTGAGGAGCGGGAAGACCTGCACCCCATGCCCCAAATCGTCATCATCATCGACGAGCTGGCCGACCTGATGATGGCGGCCCCCAATGAAGTGGAGGATTCTATCTGCCGCCTGGCCCAGATGGCCCGGGCTGCAGGAATGCATTTGATCATCGCCACCCAGCGGCCCTCGGTGGATGTTATCACCGGCGTCATCAAGGCCAACATCCCCTCCCGGATCGCCTTTGCCGTCTCCAGCCAGGTGGACTCCCGCACCATTTTGGATATGGGGGGTGCCGAAAAGCTGCTGGGCCGGGGTGACATGCTCTTCTCCCCGGTGGGGGCAGCCAAGCCCATCCGCGTCCAGGGCTGCTTTGTCAGCGACAAGGAGATTGAGCGGGTGACCTCCTTCCTCAAAGAGGGAGAGAAGCATGAGTATGACCAAGGCATCATCGAGGAGATCGACAAACAGGCGGTAGCCGAGCCCAAGGGCAAAAACTCCGGGGACGGCGGCGGCTTCAACGACGAGGACGAGATGCTTCCCTTGGCAGTGGAGTGTGTCATCGAGGCGGGACAGGCCTCCACCTCCCTCTTACAGCGCCGCTTGAAGTTGGGCTATGCCCGGGCCGCCCGGCTCATCGACGACATGGAGGTCCGGGGCATTGTGGGCCCCTTTGAGGGCAGCAAGCCCCGGCAAGTGCTGATCAGCAAAGACCGCTGGATCGAAATGAAACTCAACAATCAGCAGTAGCTCCCTTTTGCGGCATCCCAGTGGGGATGCCGCTTTTTATATCCAATTGAATAAAATAGAGAAATATGGTAGAGTAAATAAATTAGAAGCCCTCCTGCAGGCAAATAGATCGGTCTGTTTTGCAAATTTCCACTTAAAATTGGTAAAAAGGAGAAATACTATGGTGCAAACAAAAGCAAAGGGAATCAGTTCATTTTCTCTGCATATTCTGGCAATGGCGCTTATGCTGGGAGACCATCTCTGGGCCACGTTGTTTCCCGCCCAGGAGTGGCTGACCTGTATTGGAAGAATAGCCTTCCCTATTTTTGCATTTATGATCGTGGAAGGTTTTTTCCACACATCCAATGTCCGCAGGTATATAAGCCGGATATTTATCTTTGCCATTGTCTCCGAAATCCCTTTTAACCTAATCTATGGAAGCTCGCTAATCTATCCATTCCATCAGAATGTCCTTTGGACTTTTCTGATTGCGCTGCTGTGCATAACCTTCCTGGGAAAAATAAAAGAAGGGAAAAAATGGTGGGTAACCTGGCCGGTCATTGTGATAACAGCACTTGCTGGCTATCTTCTTGGAACAATTACCATGGTTGACTACTACGGTGCCGGTGTACTGACCGTTTTGACATTTTATATCTTCCACGAAAGAAAATGGTGGTGCTTCCTTGGACAGTTTATGTGCTTGGCTGTATTAAACATCTGGGTTATCGGCGGTTACTTTTATCCTGTAACCCTTGCCGGGTATGAATTCCAAATTGTGCAGCAGGGCTTTGCTCTATTGTCCCTGATTCCAATTTGGCTTTACCACGGCAGGCAGGGATATCATTCCAAATGGTTCCAATACGTTTGCTATGCTTTTTACCCTGCTCATTTATTGCTGTTATATTGGATTTGGCAATGGGCGATATAATCTGACCGCTTTGGTTTTACAGAGCTACCTCCTTTCGTTATTTCGGCGAAAGGAGGTTATTTCTATCTTGTATTAAGAAAAAAGGGAGAAGGTTTTCCCTGTTGCTTTTTTCCCTTGGGGTTTGTTATAATTAAGGGTAAAGAACGAAAATTGGAACATTTGTTTGAAAATAAAGGAGAACAACATGGCTGGATTTTTACCCATCTCCCCGGAGGAGACCCGCGCCCTGGGCTGGGAGCAGGTGGACATTGTCTGCGTCACCGGGGACGCCTATGTGGACCACCCCAGCTTCGGGATGGCCATCGTCTCCCGGGAGCTGGAAGCCCTCGGATATAAAGTGGCGGTGCTCGCCCAGCCCGATTGGAAGTCCGACCGGGATTTCACCAAATTTGGCCGGCCCCGGCTGGGCTTTTTTGTCAACGGCGGCAACATCGATTCCATGGTCAACAACTACACCGCCGCCAAGCGCAAACGCCACGACGACTCCTATTCCCCTGGCAACGTGGCAGGGCGGCGGCCCGACCGCTCCCTTATCACCTACTGCAACAAAATCCGGGAGATCTACCCGGATATCCCCATCGTCATCGGGGGATTGGAGGCATCTTTGCGCCGGTTTGCCCATTACGATTACTGGGATGATGCAGTGCGGCCTTCCATCCTTATCGACTCCAAGGCCGACCTGCTCATCTACGGCATGGGGGAAAAACAGACTGCGGAGATCGCCCGCCGCCTGGCCCTGGGGGAGGACCCCAAAGCCATTCGGGATATCCGGGGGACCTGTTACCTCTGCCAGCAGTTTGAGCTGCCCCAGGACGCGGTGACCTGCGCTTCCTTCCACCGGGTCAGCGTGGACAAGGAGGCCCATGCCCGGGCCTGCCGCCAGCAGCTGGACGAGCATGACCATGTCTACGGCAAGACTGTCGTCCAGAAGCAGGACGAGCGGTACCTGGTCCAAAATCCCCCTATGGAACCGTTGAATCAGGAAGAACTGGACCAGGTGTTCGACCTCCCCTTCCAGCGGATGTACCACCCTATTTATGAAGCCCAGGGAGGGGTCAAAGCCATTGAAGAGGTGGAGTTCTCCATCATGCACAACCGGGGCTGCTTTGGGCACTGCAATTTCTGCTCCATCGCCTTCCACCAGGGGCGGCAGGTGACCTGCCGCAGTGAGGAGTCCATCCTCAAAGAGGCGAAAAGCTTCCTCTCCAACCCCCGATTCAAGGGGTATATCCATGACGTGGGCGGCCCCACCGCCAATTTCCGGCGGCCCTCCTGCGACAAACAGCTGAAGTACGGCCTGTGCAAAAACCGCAAATGCCTGGGCACCAACCCCTGCCCCAACCTGATTGTGGACCACACCGAATACATCGACCTTCTGCAAAAGCTGCGGAAGATCAAGGGGGTAAAAAAGGTGTTTGTCCGCTCCGGGCTGCGGTTTGACTACATCATGAAGGACAAAAATGACGACTTTATGCGGGAGCTGATCGAGCACCACATCAGCGGCCAGCTGAAGGTTGCGCCGGAGCATTGCAGCAACAACGTGCTGGAGATGATGGGCAAGCCCCCTATCCAGGTGTACGAGCGGTTTGTAAAGAAATTCTATAAGATCACCCAAGAGGTGGGCAAAGAGCAGTACTTGGTACCCTATTTGATGAGCTCCCACCCCGGCAGCACCGTCAAGGACGCCCTGGAACTGGCCCTCTTCCTCAAGAAAAACAACATGCGCCCCGAGCAGGTGCAGGACTTCTACCCCACTCCGGGCACCGTCTCCACCTGTATGTTCTTCACCGGCATCAACCCGCTGACCATGGAGCCAGTCTACGTCCCCCGCACCATGGAGGAAAAGCGGTTCCAGCGGGCGCTGCTTCAATACTACAAACCGGAAAACCGGCGGATCATCATCGAAGCTCTGATCAAAATCGGGCGGGAAGATCTCATCGGCACCGGCAAGGACTGCCTGGTCCCCCCGGACCGAGAGTACATCGCCTACCGGCGGGCGAAAAGCGAAACCGCCCCCCGCACAAGGGCTGTTTCCCCTTCCAAAGCAGGTAGGAAGCGGGCCGGGAAAAAACCTGCGGGAAAGCACACATCCAAACGGGTAAAGGATCGATAACAGATGGCAAGACGGAACCGATTTTTCAAAAAGCGGACCATGCGCAAAATTTGGGCGGCCTCCCTGGCGGCGGCCGCCGCCCTGCTGGTCACAGTAAACAGCGAATTTTCTTTGAACCTCCCCATGGTGCCCACCTGGGAGGAGGTTCTGGAGGCAGCGGGCAGCTATGGGATGGAGAACCTCTCCTCCTCATCTTCCCAGCTGCCCCAGGGCGGGGAATCCTTTGCCATGGACCCCCACAGCGGCGAGGAGTTCGGCTATATCATCGAAGGTTCGGTGGTGCTGATCTCCGGGGAAAAGAGCTATACCCTGCACAAGGGCGAGACCTCGAAGACCGTCAAGCAGGGCTCCAAGAACGTCGAGCT
>ERZ791611.2003-NODE-2003-length-10921-cov-2.051997_pt1 | contig 10921 bp, 8 predicted proteins | sample MGYA00510275_ERZ791611 | MGnify/ENA primary metagenome ERZ791611 (study PRJEB30046, sample SAMN00791912) | human gut metagenome | study: EMG produced TPA metagenomics assembly of the A metagenome-wide association study of gut microbiota in type 2... | reverse complement strand
TGGCTGCCATTTGTGGATAATATGCGCACAATAGCTGATGAAGAAGCTTTTTTACGTCAGGTATTATCTACTCCTGCCGAACGAAATGAGCCAATATTCGGTATTTGGAACCAACAACATGAAATCTGCGGACTGATAGGTTTCCATTTCTCCGATTTCGACAACCACCGTACAGAACTCGGCTATTGGCTACTGCCGGAATACCAGCATCGGGGCATCATTACTGAAAGTGTCCGCAAGCTGTGTCTGTGGGCCGTACAAGAAAAAGAGATAAAGCGGATACAAATTCGCTGTGCCGTGGGCAATGCAGCCAGTAACGCCGTACCGGTTCGCCTCGGTTTCGTCCATGAGGGAACAGAACGTTGCGGAGAACTGCTGGCTTCTGGAGAATATACAGATATACATATATACAGCATCCTGAAAGAAGAAGTGCTGGCCAACCTCAAACGATAAAATATCAAATATATATCAACTATTGAAATTATACATGGAACAACAACCTCATCTCAATGACCACAACAAGCAGGAGTACCCTCCTATGCACACCACGGAGCACATCATCAACCAGACCATGATAAGGTTATTCGGTTGCGGCCGCTCCATATCAGCACACATAGAACGGAAGAAGAGCAAGCTGGACTATCTCCTTGCCGCCTGCCCCACAGAAGAAGAAATAAAGAAGCTGGAAGAGGCCGTAAACGAGGTAATCGCCCGACAGCTGCCCGTCACAACAGAATTCATTACGCAAGAGGAAGCGCAAGGACGTTTCGACTTGGAACGCCTGCCCGATGGTGCTTCGGAAACGGTACGTGTCGTGAAAGTAGGCGATTACGACGAATGCCTCTGCATCGGAGTACATGTGGAGAATACATCAGAAATCGGAACCTTCAAAATCATCAGTCACGATTGGGACGAAGAAGCCAAGCGTTGGAGAATGCGTTTTAAATTAGTCTGAAAATCTATCAATTTTTAATAAATAAGATAGCAAAATGGCATTAAACAAGCAAATAAGTCAGTTTTTCAATGACAAATAGTCAATAAAGTCAGTGAAAACTGGTTGGCATAAGGTTTGCAATATTGTTAGCGAACGACGGTTCAAGAAACGGATGGTGAAAACCCAAAAGGCAGACACCCGAAGACAAAGAACCGGAGTTCAAAACTAAACAGCATGTTTAACTTAAACAATAGGAGACTATAACTATGATGCCTGTAAGAAGAAACCAAAATTGGTTACCGAGTATTTTTAATGATTTCTTTGACAATGATTGGATGGTAAAAGCAAATGCCACCGCCCCTGCCATCAACGTATTCGAAACAGCAAAAGAGTACAAAGTTGAATTGGCTGCTCCCGGTATGACAAAAGAAGACTTCAACGTTCACATCGATGAAGAAAACAATCAGGTCATCAGCATGGAAAAGAAAACAGAAAGCAAGGAAGAGAACAACAAGGACGAAAAGAAGGAAGGCCGCTACTTGCGCCGCGAATTCTCATACACCAAGTTCCAGCAAACCATGATTCTTCCGGACGATGTCGATAAGGAAAAGATTGGCGCCCATGTAGAAAACGGCGTGTTGAACATTACATTGCCTAAGTTTACAGAAGCAGAAAAAGAAAAGGCCAAGAAATTCATCGACGTAAAATAACGCCCGACCATTAAAAAGAAAATCTCCCGCTGCACAAGATAATGCAACGGGAGATTTTTTATATCCATAGCCATACGGAACTATTTCTTCTTCCCTTTCAGAAAACGGTCTGTCAGCCACTTGCGCACCGGTTCGTCGTACAGTTTCAAACAAGCATAAGCAAGGACAACGGCTCCCACGAAAGTAAGTATCATATAAGGGATACCTTCCGCCATTGTAGCGTTATTGTTGCATACCCAAGCCGTATAAGTATATACCAGCGGATAATGGGTGATATAAATCGGATAGGAAATATCTCCCAGGAACTTGCATACGGCAGTAGAGCGCTTACCGGTCACCTTGCCGCCCGCTCCCATCGAAACAATGACCGGGAAGATGCAGATAATACAGAAAGCCTCGTAAAGCCCGTTCATCCAGTAACCATCCTCACCTCCGATACGGGGAATGGAAAGAACCACCACAATCAGCAGGCTGCACCACCAGAAAGCACGCTTTTCAAGCCGTATCAGCCAGCCGAGGCGTGACAGAAGCAATCCGCCGAAGAACGGATACATCAGCCGGACCATACCCACATACTGCTGTTCCCAGTTCAAGGCCCAACCACCCACAATATCGCCGGCAGGAGCAGTCAGACAACGGTACACCGTAAAACACCCTGCCACAAATACCAGCACCGACAGGGCCACCTTATTGAACTTGCGTACAAACAACGCATACAGGATATTACCGATATATTCATAATAGAGCGACCATGCCGGGCCATTCAACGGATGCATTTCCGTCCAGCCGCGAATGTCGAACTTCAGCGGAAGAGGAAGCAAGGTACAGCCCAGCAACATCACCAGCAGCATTGTTCCGATGGACGTATTCTCGATAGGTGGAAAACAAGGCGACTCCTGAAAATAGAAAAAGGCAGCGCCCACAATGCTTCCCATAATCACCATAGGATGCAGGCGGATGATACGGCGTTTGAAGAAAGTGCCCACGGTCATCCGGTTCCAACGGTCATCATAAGCATAGCCGATAACAAAACCGGAAAGCATGAAGAAGAAATCCACTGCCAGATAACCATGATTGATAATTTGAGTAAGATGGCTGCCACCTGCATGTGCTTCAAAAAGATGGAAGATAATAACCATGACAGCCGCCACGCCACGAAGTCCGTCAAGAATCTCATAATGCGGTTTCGAGGCAAGATAAGTAGTTCGTGTATTCATTTTGGTATAAGATATTTATTTATTCGCGTACAAAGATAAGAGTTTTTTCCAATAAGGGAACTGATAGATATCATATAAACTCTATCAATTAATTGACAAGTATAACAGTTGTCTTTATCATTAGATACATATCACTACTTGCACCTTTTTTTCCGCACAAAAAACAGCTTTTATTATCCATAATAAAAGGGCTACACCTTTTCCTCCTCATGGTGTAGCCTTAAACACAAAAGGGTGTAGCTATCCAAGGCAAATGGTGTAGCCCTTCTTCAAAAAAGAGAGCCAAATAGGATAATAATAAAGAAAAATCAGTTAACTACTTTTCTTATAACTTTTTACCGCCCACAGATTGAAGACCAATGCAAAGACCAACACGGCTCCCAGTTGCGGAAGCAGTTCGGCAAATCCGCCACCACGGAGATAGATGGTACGCATCACCTCCACAAAATAGCGTAGCGGATTGATGCGCGTAATCCATTGCGCCCACTCAGGCATACTGTGGATAGGGGTGAAAAGACCACTCATCAGAATAAGGATAAGCATGAAGAACCACATGACAAACATGGCCTGCTGCAACGTGGTCGAATGATTGGATATGACCAGCCCGAACCCCGACACCACCGGTAGAAAAAACAGCGCCATGCCGTAGATAGTGAGGAAATGTCCCGCCGGCAGAATGCCGTAAAGTACCCATGCCAGAACGAAACAGATGGTCAGCACCACAAAACCTATCAGCCAGTAAGGTATCAGCTTGGCGGCAATGAAAGTGAACTTGCCGACGGGGGTGACATTTATCTGCTCGATGGTGCCCGCCTCCTTCTCGCCCACCACATTGAGGGCAGGGAGAAAACCGCAAATCAGCGTCAGCAGCATTACCATGAGGGCAGGAATCATGAAAAGCTTGTAGTTCAGCGTGGGGTTGTAAAGATTCTGCGTAGTGATGTCCACCCGGGGAAGCGGCTTCCCGGCAAGCCCTTGCGAAGACGACTCCGAACCCAGTTCACGGGTATAGTCACTGATGATGGAAGACAAGTAGGATCCTCCCAGACTGCCCTTCGTGCCGTTCACGGCATTGGCCGCCACCAGCAGACGAGGCGCCTCTCCCTTCACCCAATCCTTTTCGAAATCACGGGGAATCTCCAGCACGACATCTGCCGAACCTGCTTCAATGGCCAGCAAAGCCTCATCGTATGTATCGGGAAGCGCTGTCAGGCAGAAATAAGTGGATGCACCGATTTTATCTACCAGACGGCGAGACAAGACGCTGTGGTCATTGTCCACTATATTCAGATTGATGTTCTTTATCTCCAGATTGGCGGCCCAGGGCATCAGTATCATAATCATGCACGGGAAAATGAAAATCAGCTTGGGCAGGAAGGAGTTGCGGAACAACTGCTTGAATTCCTTTTCAATGAGAAACTTTATCATAAGACGATATTTTAAAGATTTTAGACATAAGAACAAAAGAACAGATTTCCCGTATCCTTTTGTCCTTATGTTCTTCTGCCTGAATAATTAATATAAAATTCATATCCGCTCTTTACTCAAGCCGATGCTTGAATTTCTTGAAACTCACCGTTATCAGCAATACCGCCATCGTGGCAAGTATGCCGACCTCCATCAGCACAAGCGAAACATCCACTCCCTCAATCATCAGCTTACGCACCGCCTGGATATACCAGCGTGCAGGAAGCACAGCTGAAATGGCCTGCAGGATAACGGGCATACTCTCAATGGGGAATATCATGCCCGAAAGCAACATGGTGGGCATCATCAGCATCAGTCCGGACACCAGCATGGCGGCAACCTGCGTCCGGGTGACCGTGGAAATCAGCAGCCCCAGCGCCAGGGAGACAAAGATGAATAGCAGCGACACCACCACCAGCCAGAACAAGCTGCCCGCCACGGGAACATTGAGCACATAGACCGAAAGCAGAAGAATGGTGGTCAAGTTGACAAACGACAGCACAAAATAGGGCACCGCCTTTGCCAGAATGATGAAAAGCGGTTTGACGGGAGAAACCAGCAGGACCTCCATCGTCCCCTTCTCCTTCTCGCGCACAATGGAGATGGAGGTCATCATGGCGCAAATCAGCATCAGAATAAGCCCCATGACACCCGGCACGAAGTTGTAGGCACTCTTCATCTGCGGATTGTACAGCAGCTTGAGCTGGGGTACAATGGCAGCGGCATGCACTCCCGGCGGAAGCATCTCCTGCCCGGCAGAGGAGATGATGTTTGCGGCATAGCCTGCCTGCATAGTCGCCATATTGGGGTCTGTGGCGTCGGAGACAAGCTGCACGCGCGCCTCGCCGGTATAAAGCTTGTCCGAGAAATGCTCGCTGAAAACAAGCGCCATGTCAATCTCCCCTCTTCCGAAAGAAGCCTCCATATCGGCGGGAGAATGCAGGCGGCGGATGACGGTGAAGTATTCGCTTGCATCCATGCGGTCGATGATACGGCGGGTAACTACGTCATTCGACGGGTCGAGCACCGCCACACGCACGTTCTTCACCTCGGTGGTGATGGCAAAACCGAAAAGGATTATCTGCACGATGGGCATGCCCAGCAGAATCAGCATCGTGCGCCGGTCGCGGAAGATATGGAAGAACTCTTTTCGGATGAAAGATATGAATTGTTTCATTGTCTATATTTATATTTAGGCTCGGATAATGCGGATTTCACGGATTTTCAGTCGGCGGTTCGCACAGCTTGACGAGCCAGTTGTTGGAATACATCGTCCATCGTAGTGGCATTGAACTGCCGTTTCAGCTCCCCGGGAGTGTCGAGTGCACGGATGACGCCGTCTACCATGATGGAGATGCGGTCGCAATACTCCGCCTCGTCCATAAAGTGGGTGGTGACAAGACGGTGATGCCCTCGTCGGCAGCCTGGTAAATCAGCTCCCAGAACTGGCGGCGCGTGGCAGGGTCCACCCCACCCGTAGGCTCATCCAGAAAGACAATCTTGGGACGGTGGAAGATGGAGACGGAGAAGGCCAGCTTCTGCTTCCAGCCCAGCGGAAGGCTTTTCACCAGTGTATCCCGTTCCTTTTCCAGCCCGAGGTGGAGGAGCAGCTCATCCGTCTTGGGGGCAATCTCCGCTTCGGGGATGCCGTAGATACCGGCAAAGAGGCGGATATTCTCCCACACCTTGAGGTCTTCGTAAAGGGAAAATTTCTGGCTCATGTAGCCGATGTTCTTCTTCACTTCTTCGGGTTGGGAAGCCACATCGAAACCTGCCACACATGCCTTGCCGCCGGTGGGGCGGCTAAGTCCCGTAAGCATGCGCATGGCGGTGGTCTTGCCTGCCCCGTTGGCTCCCAGGAAACCGAAAATCTCGCCCCGATGGACTTGGAAGGAGATGTGGTCTACAGCGGTGAAATTACCGAACCGCTTGGTCAACCCTTCCACTTCAATCACCTTGTTTTCGTGGTTTTCCACCCGTTCGTGCTGCAAGCCCGGAGGGCAGAGGATGCCCGCAAAGCGTGTCAGGATACGGTCGGGGGTATCGATGCCTTTTATCTCTCCTTCGTTGATGAAGGCGATGCGGTCGCATTGGCGCGCTTCGTCGATGATGGGGGTGGAAGCAATGATGGTGATACCCTGCTCCTTCAGTCGGCGAAGCATTCCCCAGAATTCCTTGCGGGACACGGGGTCGACGCCCGTAGTGGGTTCGTCCAGAAAGAGGACATCCGGTTTATGGATAAGGGCACAGCTAAGGGCGAGTTTCTGCTTCATGCCGCCGGACAATTCGCTGGGACGTTTATCCTGAAAGCTTTCCAGACCATAGTCGGACAGAAGCTGTTTCACATAGTCGGTACGCTCTTTGGTAAGAGCATGATGAATCTCCAGTCCCAGAGTGACATTCTGGTAGATGGTACGCCATTCGAAGAGATGATCGTGCTGCAGCATATATCCGATGTTTGTCGTGCTGTCTTTCAAATCCTTTCCGTTGACACGGATCTGTCCGGTTTCTGTTTTCAAAAGACCGGAGAGAATGGAGAGAAGCGTGGATTTTCCGCATCCGGAGGGACCTACGAAAGCAACGAATTCTCCGGGAGCGACAGAAAATGAAATATCGTTCAGCGCCTTGGTCTCCCCATCCATTGTGTGGTATGCATAATTGACATTTGATAATTCCAGTACAGGTTCCATTGAAACACTCCAATCCTAAGTTATTTGTATGACTGCCTTGTGACGGCGGGGGCTTCTGATATTTTAATTTATGAAAGAAGAAGAGATTTGTGAAAAAGAGCGCTGTGTGATATACTCAGGTTCTGGGTCGAGATTTTAAAAATGACATGAGGGAGAATCGTTCATGAAACAAAATCAGAAAATAAATTATCAGAGAGTATTGGAACGGGAGCTGGAGGAAATTTCCGGACAAAAGGCAGTTCCGAGACTTTTGCTTCATAGCTGCTGTGCGCCCTGTAGCAGTTATGTGCTGGAATATCTCTCCGAATACATGGAGATCACGGTATTTTATTATAATCCGAATATTTATCCGGAGCAGGAATATTCGATGCGGGTGTGTGAACAGCAGGAATTGATCCGGAAGCGGGAGTGGGGGCATCCTATTTCGTTTATCGAGGGAGAATATGACACAAAGCGGTTTTATGATATGGCGCGCGGAATGGAGCAGATTCCCGAGGGCGGAGAACGGTGTTTTTCCTGCTATGAGATGCGGTTGGAAGAATGCGCCCGGCTCGCAGCAGAAGAAAAGTATGATTATTTTACGACGACGCTCAGTATCAGCCCGATGAAAAATGCACAGAAGTTAAATGAGATCGGAGGCAGACTGGCAGAACAATACGGTGTGAAGTATTTGTTTTCGGATTTTAAAAAGAAAAACGGATATAAGCGGTCAGTGGAATTGTCGGAAGAATACGGGATGTACCGGCAGGATTACTGCGGCTGTGTGTTCTCGCTGGAGGAACGAAAGAGAGCAGAGCGAAAGGGAACCAGTGAAAAAGATCACAAAAAGAATCATAAAAAAGAATCATTTTTATAGTGGACATTCACACGTTACTGTGCTAAACTATGGAGAAGATATCGGGCAAAGAAAAGCCTGCTATTTTGAACAGCATTTGATTAGGAAAAGGGGAATTCGGGAATGGCACAATTATGGGGTGGTCGTTTCACAAAAGAAACAGACCGGTTAGTATATCAGTTTAACGCATCCATTTCATTTGACCGGCGTTTTTGGGAGCAGGACATCAGAGGAAGTATCGCGCATGTGACAATGCTCGCCAAACAGGGAATTTTAACGGACGAAGAAAAAGAGCAGATCATCGAGGGACTACAGGGGATCAGGCGAGATGTGGAGAACGGAACGCTTCCGATCACGGAAGAATATGAAGACATCCACAGTTTTGTGGAAGCGAATCTGATCGACCGGATCGGCGATGCCGGAAAGAAATTACATACCGGACGAAGCAGAAATGATCAGGTTGCTCTGGATATGAAGCTTTACACGCGGGATGAGATCTTGGAACTGGATGCGCTTTTAAAGGGGATCCTCCAGAGTCTTCTGAAATTGATGAAAGAGCATACCGAGACGTTTATGCCGGGATTTACACATTTGCAGAAAGCACAGCCGATCACGCTGGCACATCATCTGGGAGCATATTTTGAGATGTTTAAGCGGGATCGTTCCCGGATGAAAGATATTTATAAAAGGATGAATTATTGTCCGCTCGGATCCGGGGCGCTGGCAGGTACGACTTATCCGCTGGACAGGGAATATACGGCCAAGCTTCTGGATTTTGACGGACCGACTTTAAACAGTATGGACTCCGTGGCGGATCGGGATTATCTGATCGAGTTGTTATCGGCGATGTCTACGGTGATGATGCATCTGAGCCGTTTTTCGGAGGAAGTCATCATCTGGAATTCCAACGAGTATCAGTTTGTGGAGATCGACGACGCGTACAGTACCGGAAGCAGCATTATGCCGCAGAAGAAAAATCCGGATATCGCGGAACTTGTGCGTGGAAAGACGGGACGTGTGTACGGCGCGCTGATGTCTATGCTCACGACGATGAAAGGGATCCCGCTGGCCTATAATAAAGACATGCAGGAAGATAAAGAACTGGTATTTGACGCGATCGACACGACGAAAGGCTGTCTGGCGCTGTTCACCGGAATGCTGGACACACTGCGTTTCCGTCCGAAACGGATGGAGGACAGTGCAAAGCATGGATTTACCAATGCCACCGACGCGGCAGATTATCTTGTAAATCATGGAGTACCGTTCCGGGATGCGCATGGGATCGTCGGAAGACTCGTCCTTTACTGCATTGAGAAAAATATAGCGCTGGATGATATGAGTCTGGAAGAATTCCGGGCGATCTCTCCGGTGTTTGAGGAAGATATATATGACGCCATCAGTATGAAGACTTGTGTGGAGATGCGCAACACGATCGGAGCGCCGGGACAAAAGGCGATGCAGAAAGTGATCGAGATGGAAGAAGCATATTTGCTTACAGAATAGAGGTTCATGTTCCGTTTATATGGGAAATCAAAAGGAAAGACAGGAGGAAAATAAAATGGATCAGAAATTAAAAGTAGGAATACTTGGAGCAACAGGAATGGTCGGACAGAGATTTATCTCTCTTTTGGAGGATCACCCATGGTTTGAAGTGGTAACTGTGGCTGCCAGCCCGCGTTCCGCAGGAAAGACTTATGAGGAGGCAGTCGGAGACAGATGGAAAATGACGACGCCGATGCCGGAAGCAGTTAAGAATCTCGTTGTGTTAAATGTCAACGAAGTTGAAAAGGTTGCTGCTACAGTTGATTTTATGTTCAGCGCAGTGGACATGACAAAAGAGGAGATCAAAGCGATCGAGGAAGCATATGCAAAGACGGAGACACCGGTTGTGTCCAATAACAGCGCGCATCGCTGGACGCCGGATGTGCCGATGGTCGTACCGGAGATCAACGCCGATCATTTTGAAGTGATCAAAGACCAGAAGAAACGTCTCGGTACAACACGCGGATTTATCGCGGTAAAACCGAACTGTTCGATCCAGAGTTACGCACCGTGTCTGGCGGCATGGAAAGAGTTCGGACCGAAAGAAGTTGTGGCTACAACATATCAGGCAATCTCCGGAGCAGGAAAGACGTTCAAAGACTGGCCGGAGATGGTGGAGAATATCATTCCTTTCATCGGCGGTGAGGAAGAGAAGAGCGAGCAGGAGCCGCTTCGTGTTCTCGGCAAAGTGGAAAACGGTGAGATCGTGAAAGCAGAACTCCCGAAGATCACATGTCAGTGTATCCGTGTTCCGGTATTAAACGGACATACAGCCGCTGTATTTGTGAATTTTGAAAAGAAACCGACGAAAGAGCAGCTGATTGAAAAACTGGTGAACTTCAAAGGATTTCCGCAGGAGGCAGGACTGCCGAGCGCTCCAAAACATTTCATCCGTTATATGGAACAGTTGGAAAAATACGATGTGGATTACGGTGAGGCGGATACCCTGGACGAAAATGCCGATGTGGTGCGGATCATGAGCATCCACAAGAGTAAAGGTCTGGAATTCCCCGTGGTATTTGTCTCCGGGCTGTCGAAGCGTTTCAACATGCAGGATGCGAACCAGTCCCTGATCGTGGATATGGATCTGGGAGTAGCGGTGGACTATGTGGATTCCGGCCGCCGCATTAAAAATAAGACCCTCCGCCGGGCCGTTCTGTCAGCGAAAATGAAGGAGGACAATCTGGCGGAGGAACTGCGTGTGCTTTACGTGGCACTGACCCGTGCCAGAGAAAAACTGATCCTGACAGCGGTGTTGGATAAGGCGGAGGAAAAATGGGAGCTGTCCCGGATGACAGGACAGGAGAAGCTGACCTATCTGGATTTCTGTGAGGCGGGGAGCTATATGGATTTTCTGCTGCCGATCCTGCCTAAGACAGGAATTGCAGTAACAACGCTGGGAACAGAAGACCTGGCGGCAGAGGAGATCAGGGAACAACTGCGCATGGGAGACCGCAGGGACGAAATTCCACAAAATACTGAACCTGATCCTCACCCTCCTTTTTCCAGACGGTCACCATTCTGGT
>ERZ791611.1999-NODE-1999-length-10949-cov-2.081329_pt1 | contig 10949 bp, 7 predicted proteins | sample MGYA00510275_ERZ791611 | MGnify/ENA primary metagenome ERZ791611 (study PRJEB30046, sample SAMN00791912) | human gut metagenome | study: EMG produced TPA metagenomics assembly of the A metagenome-wide association study of gut microbiota in type 2... | reverse complement strand
CGATTATGGATATGCCCAGTTGAATCAGTATGTTAAGAGTATAGAGCATATTAAGGTGGAACAGGTTGGCACCATATTGAAGGCAAAATATATCAAGTAAGCATAGAGGAGAATTACGGCATGAAAAAAGGGCAGGTATACGAAGGAATCATTGAATCAGTAGACTTTCCAAATAAGGGAAAGGTATTCCTACCTGAAGAAGACAGATATGTAATTGTAAAAAATGGAATTCCGGGTCAGAAGGTCCGTTTTTCCGTCAATAAGATAAGAAATGGAAAGGCAGAAGGAAGGCTGCTGGAAGTGCTGGAGCCTTCGTCTTTGGAGATTACTTCCTCTTGTCCTCATTTTGGACAATGCGGAGGATGTACTTACCAGAATCTTCCCTATGAAGAGCAGCTTAAGATGAAAGAAGCACAGGTGAAGGCCATGATGGATAAGGCAGTAGATGGGGCTTACTGCTGGGAAGGGATCATGCCAAGCCCTGTGAAGGAGGCCTACCGCAACAAGATGGAATTCTCGTTTGGCGACGAGTATAAGGATGGCCCGCTGGCTCTGGGAATGCATAAAAGAGGCAGTTTCCATGATATTGTGAATGTAAGGGACTGCCAAATCGTGGATGAAGACTATCGGAAAATACTGGCATGTACCCTGGATTTTGCCAGGGAGACCGGACTTCCTTATTATCACCGCATGCGCCATGTGGGATATTTCCGTCATCTGCTGGTCAGAAAGGCCGTAAAGACCGGGGAGATTCTGATTGATATCGTGACAACGACAGAACATGACTTCATTGAAGGAGCAGGAGGAAAGCAATGGGGCAGCCAGCTGCTTGCGCTTGAACTGGATGGAAAGATTGCCGGCATACTGCATACGAAGAACGATAGCCTGGCGGACGTGGTAAAGGATGATGGGACCGAGATTCTGTACGGGCAGGACTTTTTCTATGAGGAATTGCTGGGACTGAAATTCAAGATCACGCCGTTTTCCTTCTTCCAGACCAATTCCCTTGGGGCGGAGGTTCTATATGAGAAGACCAGGGAGTATATCGGAGAGACCAAAGACAAGGTTCTCTTTGATCTGTACAGCGGGACAGGTACTATTGCCCAGATCGTGGCTCCTGTGGCAAAGAAGGTGGTAGGCGTGGAGATCGTCGAGGAGGCTGTGGAGGCTGCAAGGGAAAATGCGGCGCTCAATGGCCTGGATAACTGTACCTTCTGGGCAGGTGATGTCCTGAAAGTCATCGACGAACTGGGCGAAGTGCCGGATCTGATCATTCTGGACCCGCCAAGAGACGGCGTACATCCCAAGGCGCTTGAGAAGATAACGAACTTTGGCGTGGAGCGGATGGTTTATATTGCATGCAAGCCTACCAGCCTGGCCAGGGATCTGGAGATGCTGCAAGGAAGAGGCTACCGGGTGGAACGGATGGGATGCGTGGATCTCTTTCCGGGGACGGTGCATGTGGAGACGGTATGTTTAATGTCTAGAAAGTGATGTCCGGAAAGCCTTGAGAATACTGAGTTTTATAAAATGAAAGTAAATCTGTCAACTCGACTTTAGCCCTTGATATGTGTTCGTGGAAACATATCGAGGGTATATTTTTGCTCAAAATTTGAGCCAGAATATGGGTAGGGTTGAGTTGACAGAGTAGATATATCTATAGGGTTGAGGAGATAGAATGGATGTGACATTCTATAGACCTGACAATATAGGATTTAGAGTAATAATTATTGAATTCAAATCAAAAATCATGCGAATGTAAAGAAAATGTTTGCTATTTAATGATGCTAATGATATCATGTAATTATACATACATAGAGGTGATTATGATGGCAATTAGTTATAAAAAACTTTGGAAGCTTCTTATTGATAGAGATATGAAAAAGAAAGACTTGCAGAAACTTGCAGGCATTAGTTCTGCTACGATAACAAAGCTTGGCAAAAACGAAAATGTTAGTACAGAAATAATTCAAAAAATCTGCATAGCGTTAGAATGCGATGTCTGTGATATCATGGAAATGGATACCAAACGGAGTTAATACTTATTATTGTGAAATATCAATCAAATGGAGGCTTGTTTAATGATAAATATAAGAAAATTAGAATCAGAATTATGGGAATCTGCGGATCTCTTACGTCAAGGTTCTAAACTAAGTTCTCAAGAATATTGCATGCCGGTTCTTGGTTTAATCTTTTTGCGTTATGCATATAGCCGGTTTAAATATGTAGAGGCAGAAATACTAAAAGACCGTCCTGTACGTAATGGTCGTGTACTTCCCGTTGAGTCAAGTGATTTTAAGCAAAAAAGCGCTATCTTTTTACCTGAAAAGGCTCGATATGATTATCTACTCAATTTGCCAGACGATGCTGATTGTGGGAAGGCAGTCAATGAGGCTATGGAATTGATTGAGGCAGAGAGTACTCAATTGAAAGGAATACTACCCAAATCATATACTTCTTTCAGAAATGATTTGTTGAAAGAATTGTTGCGTATTTTCAACAATAGTGCATTAAACGAAATCAACGATGATATCCTTGGACGTATTTATGAGTATTTCTTAAATAAGTTTGCTTCAGCTATCGCATCGGATGATGGAGTTTTCTTTACACCTAAATCTTTAGTAAAGATGATTGTGAATATAATTGAGCCAACTCATGGGATAGTGTTGGATCCTGCCTGTGGCAGTGGTGGAATGTTTGTTTCTTCCAGCGACTTTGTCAATGCTGAAGGAATCAATGCTAATTCTGTAATGACTTTTTATGGACAGGAAAAAGTAGAGTTTAACGCGAAGCTATGTATCATGAATATGGCTGTACACGGACTAAATGCAAAGATCAAATCTGGTGATGAGGCCAATAGTTTCTATCATGATGCTCATAATCTGGAAGGTAGATGCGATTATGTTATGGCTAATCCTCCTTTTAATGTAGATAAGGTTAAAGCAGAATCTACTCAGAATGCAGGACGCTTACCTTTTGGGCTGCCGGGAGTAAATCAGAAAAAGGAAGTCTCTAACGCTAATTATCTCTGGATTTCATATTTCTATGCATATTTAAATGATACTGGACGTGCTGGTTTTGTTATGGCTGCTTCTGCTACGGATAGTGGGAATAAGGATCGAGAAATCAGAAAACAGCTTATTCAGACGGGACATGTAGATTGTTTAATATCAGTAGCCAATAATTTCTTTTACAAGGTTTCATTGCCTTGCTCCCTGTGGTTCTTTGATAAGGGAAAGAAAGAAGAATTAAAGGATAAAGTGCTTTTCATAGATTCGCGTAATTACTATACTGTAGTGGACAGAACACTCAATGAGTGGAGTGAATGGCAGATGAAAAACCTCAATGCCATTGTCTGGCTCTATCGTGGAGAGAAAGAAAAGTACACAAAATTATTACAGGATTATAGGACTCAAATTATCAATGATTGCAAAGACCTTGATGCTGCATTTGAAAGTGTGTCGGTACTGTTGAATGGCTATGGTGAGAAACTTAAACCATTGAGAGTTCAGATTTCAGATATCGTTAAAAATTCCGAGGATATTAACCAGCTGTTACCACTGAATGATTTGTTGAAAAAGTATACTACAGAACTTAATGCATCGTTAAAAGCTCTTTGTGAGTACGGTGATGGATTGGAGAAGGATGAAGCTAAGGTGTTTGCTAAATCCATCGATGAATCCGCAACAACTTGGGAGCGCTTCAAAAAATCTGTTTCTACTCGCATTGAGGAAGTAGTATCTCAAATTAAAGCATGCCGCACAGTTATAAAAGAAGCAAAGTGGCTAACCGAAAAATTTGGCGATGGTATATATACTGATGTTCTGGGACTTTGTAAAGTAGCAACCCTAAATGAAATAGAAGAAAAGAACTGGAGCCTTACTCCGGGTGCATATGTAGGAGTAGCTCCTGTAGAAGAAGATGATGAAAACTTCGAAGAAAGAATGACTGAAATTCATAAGGAACTCTTAACCTTACAGTCAGAAGCAAATCAGTTAATGGATACAATTTCAGCAAATTTTGAGGGGCTGGGGATATGAAGTGGCCTATATATAAAATAAATGATATTTGCAAAGTAAGTGGAGGAAAAAGATTACCTAAAGGGCATCAATTTGTAGATAGTAAAACTAAGCATCCATATATTAGAATTACGGATATGAGTTTTGACTCTTTATCTACAGATGGTTTACTATATATAACTGAGGAAACTTTTAAACATATTTCGAGGTATACAATTTCCAAAGATGATATATATATTAGTATCGCTGGCACTATCGGATATGTTGGTAAAATACCTGAGTTTATTGACGGCGCAAATTTAACGGAAAATTGCGCAAAACTGTCGGAGTTTTCAGATGAAATTAATAGGGACTATTTATTATATTATCTTCGAAGTCCTAGAGGTAATGGTGAGCTACTTGTCAGAAAAGGCGGAGCATCTCAGCCGAAGTTAGCACTAGAAAGAATAAAAACAGTGCCAGTACCGGTGCCACCTATTAATATTCAATCTCGTATTGCCAATATTCTTTCTGCCTATGATGATCTAATTCAAAATAACCAAAAGCAGATTAAGTTACTGGAAGAAGCAGCTATGCGGTTGTATACAGAATGGTTTGTAAATCTGAGATTCCCTGGCCATGAAAACACTAAGATAGTAGATGGTGTGCCGGAGGGGTGGAGCCTAAAAAAACTTATTGATATAGCTGATATTACAATGGGGCAGAGTCCAAAATCAGAATACTACAATGACAGACAGCAGGGTTTACCCTTCCATCAAGGCGTTACAAATTATGGTTATCGATTTGTAATTGATGAAACATATTCTACGAGTTACACACGTATTGCAGAAGCGGGAAGTATTTTGTTCAGCGTACGTGCACCAGTAGGGCGAATAAATATTACAAAAAATAAAATTGTTATTGGTCGTGGCTTAGCAGCTATTAATCATAGAGAAGGTTTGCAGAGTTTTCTTTTCTATATGCTAAAAAACCGATTTTATAAAGATGATCTAATTGGAAACGGAGCAATATATGCTTCAATAACAAAATCTGCTTTACATTCACAAGAATTTCTAATACCTAGTGATAATTTAGCTAATAAGTTCAATAGCGTTGCGAAAAGTATTGATCAGCAGATAACCAATGCCGATCAGCAAATTATTTTATTAAAACAAGCACGTGATAGATTACTCCCTAGGCTTTTAAGTGGTGAAATTGAGGTGTGATATTTGGTATACGATAGTTGGGAATGGAAAAGGGAACTTCGTGAGAAAAAGAAAGAAATACTTAGGTATAACACGAAGGAAAACTTTGACCACCATTTTGATTCCACATATTTCAAAGTAGAAAGAGCATTGTTGTATTCTGCAACGATAATACGAATATTGATAGAATCACAGAAATTAAGTGATGATATTGATCAATATAAAATTAATGTATCAAAAAATGAACCTATAAAGCACATAGACAGACTACACCGGTGGCTTGATGAAGATGAGTATAATTGGGATAACACTGCCCATGAAAAGGTATATGGCAAAAATGTATGTAACTGGTTGATTCATTCTTATGTTTTTAGGTTTCAATTCGATGATAATTGTGTTGTTTCCGGTTTCTTTGTTTCATCTGATTATGACAGAAATAAAGCTTTGTATACCATTTCTCTAGCTGATTGGATAAACTTCGTTGATTCTGTCATTACAGATGATGTGGTCGAATTAGTAGCTACATTTGACGATAAGAGGTCTGATTATATATATAGGATAAAAAAGCGAGGAAAAAGAAGAGTATTAAAGCCATAGTATAAATTCCGAATAAAATATAAAGGAGGCGTACATATGAGTTGGGAGTATTCTGAAAATATATTGGTTCAAAATAGTGCGGGAAACCTGCTTCAAGATGAATTGGGGTGGGATGTTCAGTTTGCCTATAATAAGGAAGTCCTCGGTGAGAATGGTACCTTTGGGCGTAAAAGCTATAAAGAAATTGTTCTTATCCGTTACCTTCGGAAAGCTCTGTTTGATAATAACGACTGGCTAACAGAAGAATACTGTGATTCCGCAATAAAGACACTCCTTGCTTATACGTCCTCTAGTAGCCTAATGCAAATCAATCGAGAAAAGTATAAAATGCTTCGAGATGGCATTCCTATAAAAGTTAGGAAAGCTGATGGAGAGCAGGAGGATAGGCTGATCCGGGTTTTTAATTTCTCTGAGCCTGAAAAGAACCATTTTCTTGCTGTAAAGGAGATGAAGATTCACGGTGATTTATATCGTCGCAGAACCGATATTGTTGGCTTTGTGAATGGCATTCCACTGCTTTTTATAGAGTTGAAAAAGCAAAATGTAGATGTACAGGATGCCTACACCTGCAATTACATTGACTATTTAGATACCATTCCCCAGCTATTTCATTTCAATGCCTTTGTGATGTTGTCCAATGGCTTGGAATCCAAAGTAGGTACCCTGGGTAGTAAATACGAGTTTTTTAATGATTGGAAACGTCTGCATGAGGATGATACTGGTTCAGTGGAACTGGAAACCATGTTGAAAGGTATTTGTAATAAGAAAAACTTCATGGATTTATTTGAAAACTTTATCCTTTTTGATACTTCTGGTGGTACAACGGCAAAAATTATGGCAAGAAACCATCAGTTCCTTGGTGTTAACGAAGCTGTTGAATCTTATAAGAATCGAAAACTGAACAATGGTAAGCTGGGTGTTTTCTGGCATACTCAGGGTAGTGGAAAAAGTTATTCCATGGTATTTCTTGCACAAAAAATCCGTCGAAAATTTGCAGGCTCCCCAACCTTTGTTATTCTGACAGATCGTGAAGAGTTGAATAAGCAAATTAGTGATACCTTTGAAGCTTGTGGCTTACTTGGTACCACTAAAGCAAAACAGTTTATTGCTACTAGTGGTGAAGATTTAATTCAGAAATTAAAAGGAAATCCAAGCTTTATTTTTACATTGATACATAAGTTTAATAAACCAGATGAACCACCAATTATTCCTGATCACGACATCATAATCTTATCGGATGAAGCCCATCGTACACAGAATGGTATATTTGCTGATAATATGTGTACATTGCTTCCTACTGCTTCCCGTATAGGATTTACAGGTACACCGCTGTTCGCTTACGACAATATTACCGAAAGAACATTTGGCGGCTATGTTTCCATTTATGATTTCAAGCGTGCTGTAGATGATGGAGCGACTGTTCCTCTTTATTATGAGAATAGAGCTGATCTACTGGAGATAGACAATCCTGAAATTAATGATGAACTACTAGATGCAATAGAACAGGCTGATCTGGATGTTAATCAGCAAGCTAAACTAGAACAGGAACTAGCTAAGGACATACATGTCCTTACCAGTGAAAAACGTTTGGATACCATTGCAAAGGATTTTGTAGAGCATTACTCTGAGTTGTGGACAACGGGCAAAGCAATGTTTGTTTGTATCAATAAAGTAACTGCAGTTCGAATGTTTAATTTAGCTCAGAAATATTGGGAGCTAAAAATAAAAGAAATTGAATCTTCGCTGTCTGGAGCCACACAGCAGGAATACATGGAAATCAGCCGTAGGCTGGAGTGGATGAAAAACACAGAAATGGCGGTTATTATCAGCCAGGAACAAAATGAAGTAGCTACTTTTGAAAAATGGGGACTGGATATTAAACCCCATCGCAGCAAAATGGAAAAACGAGAAATGGACAAGGAATTTAAGGATCCTGATAATCCATTTCGAATCGTATTTGTTTGCGCTATGTGGCTGACAGGGTTTGATGTGAAATGCCTTTCTACAATCTATTTGGATAAGCCATTAAAGGCACATACCTTAATGCAAACCATCGCACGAGCGAATCGTGTTTATGAAGGAAAAAGCAATGGTCTAATTGTTGATTATGTTGGTGTTGTTAAAGCGTTGAGGAAGGCTTTGGCTGATTATACAAAAACTAAAGGCGGTACTGATGGATCTGATCCTGCTCCTGATAAAGCAGAACTGATTGCTCGTATCATTGCATTAACCAATGATATCATCGAATACATGAAACAGCATGGTTTTAATTTGTCAGCTCTTCTTCAGGCAGTTGACTTTGACAAGTTGGCCTTGGTTCAAGAGGGAGCCAATGCCATGTGCGTTTCAGAGGAAGTGAAGAAACGTTTTGAAGTTATGGCTAGGGAATTATTCAAACTGTTTAAGTATGTCGAAAAACAAGAAGTCACAGATCAGTACCGAGCTTATAAAAATGCTATCAGTGCAGTTTATGACCAGATGCAGGAAAAAAGGAAGCATTCGGATAATACAGATTTAATGATTCAGCTGCACAATATAGTTAGTGAATATATCAATGTTGTTAAGCTACCAGAGCATGTAAACGAAGATGGTAGTGGATACTTAGTTGAAAGTCGCCGCTTTGATATTAGCCATATTGACTTTGAACGCTTGCAGCAGGAATTTGCACGTGTTAAGAATAAGAATCTTCTTATGAAAGATTTACAGGAGCTTATCAATGACAGGCTGGATAATATGATGAAGCGCAACCCATCACGTATTAACTATTATGAACGATATCAGAAAATTATTGAGGAATACAATGCTGAACAGGACAAAGCTGCCATAGAGAAAACATTTATTGACTTAACTAACTTCGTAAATGATCTGGATGATGAGGAGAAAAGATACGTACGGGAAGGATTTAACAATGACGAAGAATTGGCTATGTACGATTTGCTTTTAAAGGATTCACTTACTCCCGCAGAGATTAAAAAGGTTAAAAAGCTTGCCAAGGTATTGTTGGAACGAATCAAGGATAAAATCAGTGAATTGGATCATTGGACAGAAAAGGAAGAAACTCAGGCAGCAGTCGATATACTTATCAGAGATACCCTATGGAGTGAACTACCTGATAGTTACGATGATAGATTATTAAATGAATATCGCCGAAAGATTTATGAGTTTGTATATACTACTTATCCGGCAGCATAGAGACAGTTAATAAAGGTTCAGTGTTTTAATAAATACAAAAGTTCATAATCAGTGAAGAAAAGAAAGATATGGTCGCGATGGAGATATAGGCTATATAAAGGATGTATTGACGCTAACTCTGAAGTCAAAATTTAAAAGGAAGAGGTGAATAGGGTTGCAGAATCTAAAACCTTTTATTGACGATTTTTCTAAAGCGTTAAGAGAAAATAATGCAGCTATTTTTGCTGGAGCAGGACTTTCCAGTGGAGCAGGGTTTGTGAATTGGACAGAACTACTCCGAAGTGTTGCGGAAGAGCTTCATTTAAAGGTAGAAAAAGAACAACATGATCTAATCTCTCTTGCTCAGTATTATTGCAATGAACATAGTGGAAGAGGTAGGTTAAATCAGATTATTATTGATGAATTTCAAAGACGTGCTTCTATTACTGAGAACCATAGGATTTTAGCCAGGTTGCCTATTACGACATATTGGACAACAAATTATGACACCTTAATTGAAACAGCACTTAGAGAAAACGGTAAAAATCCTGATGTAAAAATTGATCCGGAAAATCTTGCAATTACGTTAAGTGACAGAGATGCGGTTATTTATAAAATGCATGGTGATGTCAGTCAAGTTCATAAGGCAGTTATAACACGGGATGATTATGAAAAATATGAGCTAACGCATTCGTTGTTCACTACTGCATTACAAGGTGACCTGGTATCAAAGACATTCTTGTTTATAGGATTCAGTTTTAATGATCCAAACTTAAACTATATCCTTAGCCGTATAAGAATAAGGCTTGAGGGAAATCAACGTCCTCATTATTGTTTTCTAAAAAAAATAGTTGAAACAGATTTTGACAATAAAGAGGATTATGATTATGCAAGGATTAAGCAGGAACTTCAGATAAATGATTTGAAAAGATTTTCGATTAAAACCATATTAGTTAATGAGTACCAAGAAATAACTAATATTTTAAGAATGATTGAAAAATCTTTTAGAAAAAATAGTATCTTTATATCTGGAAGTGCTGAAGACTACGGTGCAATGTCTGAGGACATTGCAAAAGAACTCTTGCATGGCTTAAGTTATGAACTGGTGAAAAGTGATTGCACAATTATTTCTGGATTCGGTCTAGGCGTAGGGAGTTATGTGATTAATGGTGCGCTTGATTGTTTACAATCAGAAAAGAAAAAAAGAATTGAAAACAACTTAATTTTAAGACCATTTCCACAAAAAGCAAGTGGTGACAAGTCACTTCCTGACCTATGGGATTTTTATAGACGGAACATAATTTCTGAATCTGGTATAGCGATTTTTTTATTTGGCAATAAAATGGTTGACGGGAAGATTGTCAATGCCGATGGTGTGAGAAAGGAATTTGAAATAGCGAAATCAATGGGATTAAATGTAATTCCAGTAGGGGCAACAGGTTTTCAAGCTAGGGTTTTATGGGAAGAAGTAATGAATGATTTTTCAAGGTATTATTCTGATGAACAAGTATTTAAGCCATTGTTTGAAATCCTTGGGAATTCTTTGATACCACATGAAATTATTAGTACTATACTTAAAATAATAGATGAGTTAAGGAGGAGAATTTAGATGGCTAAGAGAGTTTTTTTCAGCTTTCATTATCAAGATGTAATTGATTTTCGTGCAAACGTGGTTCGAAATCATAAAACAACAAAACATGAAGGCGCAGGTTATTTTGATGCTTCTATATGGGAAGATGCGAAGAAAGAAAGCGATTTAGCATTAAAACGCTTAATCAATAGCGAACTTAAAAATACATCAGTTACAGCTGTTTTAATAGGTTCTGAAACATACTCAAGAAGATGGGTTAGATATGAAATCATGAAAAGTCTGGAAAAAGGAAATTTGTTATTGGGCATTCATATTAATTCCATAGCAGGTAAAGATCAAAAAACAAAAAAATTGGGGCCTAATCCATTTGACTATCTTGCAATTGAA
>ERZ791611.1991-NODE-1991-length-10979-cov-3.886305_pt1 | contig 10979 bp, 6 predicted proteins | sample MGYA00510275_ERZ791611 | MGnify/ENA primary metagenome ERZ791611 (study PRJEB30046, sample SAMN00791912) | human gut metagenome | study: EMG produced TPA metagenomics assembly of the A metagenome-wide association study of gut microbiota in type 2... | reverse complement strand
TACAAAGCTTATAAAGCCAATTCCTTCAATATCCCATCCGTCGCACCCGCATTGCTTGCGGTCACATTTGCAGGAATATGCTCCAGTAACGTCACATCATCTAGATAATCCGCATTATGCTCCTTCAATCCAACACCGTATTTCTTAGCCATAGCAGCAAGGTCATACGCATTGTGGAAATGATAGGTGCCCACCTGCTCGGTTTTTCTGGTCAGTGTTCCTGTCTGTCCAACGATAAAGGTCGGCATCGGCAGACCGTTTGCCTGCAGCTCTTTCTCCAGCTTTTCAATAAATTCATGATATTTTTCAGTGGATGTCAATCCGCCGTTAGTTTCCTCTGTACCTACCTCATAACCGATTTCCGGCAGTCCAAGACGTTTACGCTCTGCTTCACAGTAAGCAATCAGTGCAACCGTTCTCTGTAAAACCACATCCAGCGGAATCACCTTTCCGATTTCAAACGGATCCTTTGCCGGAAATAGTAACTGTTATCAATTATATAATGTAAAGGAAGACATCGGTCAGCAAGTTAATTTGGCGGAAAAAGAACCTAAAAGACTTCGACAGATGATGATGACCTTCGAGAGGCTAAAAAGGGAAACCGGAAAGATAACGAACTTTTAGTCTTGGACTCTTTATTTTTTCAAAATACTCAATAACGTTTTGATTGAAAAAATATTTTTTTAATTTTGTATCCTCAAAACACAAACTAATTTATAAAATATATGGAAAACACTCGTCGTTCATTCCTTAAGAAAGTATCTGCCGCTGGTATTGGTGCCGCAGGCTTGGCAATGGCTGGAAACGCCGGAGCTACAACAACTGCCGCTGAACCCCAAAAGAAAAAAACAGCCGGTAAAGATGATGGTAAATTACGTTTCGGTTTCATCGGAACGGGTTCTAGATGCCATGAGCATATTAATAATGTATTGGCGATCCCCGGTAATAAGATCGTAGCGATTTGCGATATCCAACAGGGCCCGATCGATAGTACCTTGAAACATATCGCTAAATTTAATGTCCCTGCTCCGAAAGTTTACAAAGGGGGTGAACGTGAATTTGAGAATATGTTGAACAACGAGGAGTTTGATTGCGTGATCATCGCAAGTCCTTGGGAATGGCACGTACCGATGTCTGTCGCCGCTATGAAGGCTGGTGTTCCTTATGTAGGCGTGGAGGTTTCTGCGGCTAACACGTTAGAGGAGTGCTGGGATTTGGTAAATGTTTCGGAAGCAACCGGAAGCCATTTGAATATCATGGAGAACGTATGTTATCGTCGTGACTGTATGGCTGCGTTGAATATGGTCCGCCAAGGTTTGTTCGGCGAGATCTTGCATGGTGGTTGTGGTTATGAGCATGACTTGCGTGAGGTGAAATTCAACGATGGAACTCATTACAACTATGTACCGGGCAGTGGTGATCTTCGTATGGGTCCGACGGCTTTCGCCGAGGCTCAATGGCGTACGAACCATTCCGTACATCGTAATGGCGATATCTATCCGACTCACGGTATCGGACCGATAGCTCATTGTATGGATATCAATCGTGGTAACCGTTTCCTTTCTTTATCCGCTATGGCTACTCAATCTCGTGGATTGCATAAGTTTATCGTGGATAATGGGGGTGAGAATCATCCGTTGGCGAAGGTCAACTTCAATTTGGGAGATATCGTGACTTCTATGATTAAGTGTTCTAATGGACAAACGATTATCGTAACCCATGATACCAATTCTCCTCGCCCTTATTCATTAGGTTTCCGTGTTCAGGGAACTGAGGGTTTATGGATGAACGATGGCGATCATGTATATGTACAAGGAAAGTCTAAGCCTCATCGTTGGGATGATTCCGATGAATGGTTCAAGAAATATGATCATAAATTGTGGGCTTCCTTAGAGTCTCAAGCTGCTGAGGCCGGACACGGTGGTATGGACTATATCATGATGTACGACTTGATCGACGCTATCCGTAATAAGAAACCGGCTCCAATGGACTGCTATGACGCTGCCGCTTGGAGCGCTATCTCCGGCTTGTCGGAGATGTCAATCGCTCGTGGCGGTGCTTTGGTAGACTTCCCGGATTTCACCCGTGGGCAATGGATTCACCGTCAACCGCAATTCGCTTTGTAATAGATTTTCATAAAATACTAGGGAAGGATGTCTTTGTTAAAGGCATCCTTTTCTTTTTTATATACATTTTTCTTGTCTCTTCGAGTATTATGATTATTTTTGTCACTCAAGTTAATCTATTCTATCTAAATTTTAAATTCGTACTATGAAGACAAACAGAAGAGACTTCCTGAAGACTCTTGGAGGAATCGCGGCATTTACGATTGTACCGCGCCACGTGTTGGGTAATGGATTCATCGCTCCAAGTGATCAATTAACAAAAGGAATTATCGGTACAGGTGGTATGGGCCGTGGACATGTGGACTATGCTGGGACTCGTCTTGTCGCTGTGTGTGACGTCGATAAGAATCATCTGGAGCTAGGTAAACAGTTGGTAAAGGATAAGATTGCCGCATACCATGATTTTCGTGATTTGATTCTAGATCCCAATGTAGATATCGTTCATATAGCTACGCCTCCTCACTGGCATGGTATCATGTCTGTCGAGGCCGCTAAAGCAGGAAAAGATATTTGGTGTGAGAAGCCTATGACCCGTACGATCGGGGAGGGTAAACGGGTAATGGAAGCGATGAAGCAATACGGACGTATGTTCCGCTTGAACACTTGGTTCCGTTTCGCTGACCCGTTCTATGGACTGGGCACTCCAGTGAAACCTTTGAAGAAACTGGTTCAAAGTGGTATGTTGGGCTGGCCGCTAAAGGTAACGATCAGCAAGCATACCGGTTTCGACTGGAAGTTCTATTGGGTTGGTAAAGAATATCTGGAACCACAATCGGTGCCTAGTGAGCTGGATTATGATTTCTGGTTGGGTCCGGCTCCTTACAAACCTTATAACCCGCATCGTGTGCATCAGACATTCCGTGGATACTGGGATTATGACGGCGGTGGTTTAGGGGATATGGGACAGCATTATATTGACCCTGTACAATATTTTTTAGGAAAAGATAATACCAGCCCGGTTAAGGTAGAGGTGGATGCTCCGCAACAACATCCGGACGCCGTGGGTACTTGGCGCTCGATTACGTATACCTATGAGGATGGTTGCCAGATCGTACTTTGGGGAGGTGATTACGGGGATCCGAACACACCTTATATTTCCGGACCAAACGGGAATGTTTATAAGAATTTCGTATGTGATATCCCGGATTGGGAGAAAAAGTTATCCGATTATCCCGAACCTGAGCCACAGGTTACCGACTTTATCGAGTGCGTAAAGACTCGTCAGCCTTTTGCCTTGAATGAACGTAATGGTTTCCGTTCCGCTACGATCGTGAATATGGGTGCCGTAGCCCTTCGTTTGAATCGTACGCTTCACTTTGATCCCGTAAAACTGGAATTTATTAATGATGAGGCCGCTAATCGTTTGTTGGATCAGCCGATGAGAGCACCTTGGAATATTTAAACACATACACATATGAAAAAAGTATATATATCAATTGCCAGCTTATTGTTGTGCGGTAGCATGTTAATGGCTCAAAGCCCGGCTAATCGTACATCGAAGACGATCGTTGCCGATGTACTGGCACAGATGCCGGCGGAGCAACAAGCTGAATATAACAAATTAATTAATGACCTAAGCTCCACTGGCGAGGAAGGGGTCTTGATGTTGATTAACAAGATTAACGCTCCGGGAAAAGGCAGTAACTCGAACGTGGATTATGCGTTGAGCGGATTGACTCACTACGTAATGGCAAAAGGTGAGGAGAACGCTCGTCTAGTAACAGCCAACGCATATTTGAAAGCCTTGGATAAGGTGAGCGACCGGGAGACAAAGGCTTTTATTATCCGGCAGCTTCAATTACTGGGAAAAGATGAGTGTGTGGATACGCTGGCTAGCTATTTGAACGATGAGAGCCTAAGCGGTCCTGCTGCCCGTGCGTTATCCGCAATCCGTACCGATAACGCTAAGAAGGTTTTGGTGGCTTCCTTGATGCGTCGTTCCGGTACTCCGAAGACGCAAAAGGATATTATCCGTGCGATCGCTGACGTGCAAATCGCTGATGCGGAAAATGTATTGAAAGCGATGCTTGGCTCCAGCGATGAGAATATGCAGAAGGAGGTTCTTTATGCGTTGAGCCGTGTAGGTTCTAAAGCTTCTCTGAGTGATTTAGCCGCCGTTGCCGAGAAAGCCGGTTATAAAATGGAAAAGACCGGGGCGAATGAGGCGTATATCGCTTTGATAAAACGTGTCCTTGAGCAAGGCGATACCAAAGATGCGGAGAAAGCAGCGAATGATTTATTGAAGAAGTCTACGAAAGCAGGTATGACACAGACCCGTGAGGCCGCTCTTCAGATTCTATTGGCCGCTAAGCCGGAAGCTGCTACGAAGAATTTATTATCGGCTTTGAAAGATACGGATAAGGGATACCGTAATGCGGCTTTGAACTTTGCTTCGGGTTTCGCTGATCAAAATGTTTATATTGAGGTCATGAAACACATGTTAAAGGCGAAGCCGGAAGTCAAGGTGGATATCTTGAACTGGATAGGCCGTGAAAGCAAATGCCCGTCTAAACATGACGTGATCAAGAATCTGGAACTTCGTTTTGATCTACCAGCGAGACAAGTTCTTTTGGACCAATTGAAAGATAAGGATTTCTATGTGCAACAGGCCGCTGTTTGGGCCTTGGTTAAAATCGGTGATAAGAGTGTCATTCCTGTGCTGGCGGATTTGTTGAAGAGCAATGACAAGCAAGTGATATTATTGGGTCAAGATGCTTTGATGGCATTTAACGGCGATATTGATCAAGCGGTCGCTAAAGTGATCCCGTCCGCTTCCGATGCGGGAAAGGTAGCCGGTCTGGAGCTGTTGGCGATACGTATGGCCGATGCGAATCTGAATACGGTATTGGATCAGATTAAATCCGGCTCTCCGGAGGTGAAGAAAGCCGCTTATACCGCATTGAAAGATGTAGTGTCTGAGAAAGATTTCACTTTATTGTGCGGAATGTTGGAGACGGCGGAGGCTTCCGCTATCGCCCCGCTTCAGGATGCGATCATTGCCGCTATCTCTAAACAACCGGCGGCAACTCAAGTATCTAACGTGAATCGCCGTATGATACAAGCGGGAGACAGCAAGAGATATCTTTATTATAAGGTCTTATCAGCGACTGGCGAGAAAGAGGCTTTGGCTACGATCGTGGAAGGATTGAATAAAGGGAATGGAGCGGCCAAGGATGCGGCTCTTGACGCTTTGTTGGCATGGAAGGGTATTGAGGCTGCCGATGAACTATTTAAGGTTTGCCAATCAGCCTCTTCCGATCAAGTATTCGACAGGGCGTTAAAGCGTTATGTGCAGTTGGTATCTAATCCGGCATTTACGAGAGAGAATCGTTTGTTGAGCTTGCGGAAAGTCATGGAGATCGCCCGGACGAGTGAGCAAAAGGCTCTTATTTTACGTCAGATCCAACGGGCGGATACCTTCTTGGCATTGATGTATGCGTCGGAATTCTTGGATTCAAGCGATGCGGCTGTTCGTTCTGCGGCTGTTTATGCGGTTTGGAATATCGCTCGTAACCATCCGGAATATAAGGGTGACAATGTGAAGGCAATCTTGAAACGTGTTTTGACCATGTTTGACGGGGAAGACGCTCGTTATGATATCGATGCCTTGAAGCAACATTTAGATGCGATGCCGGACGAGGTTGGATTTGTCTCTATCTTTAATGGTAAGGATTTAACGGGTTGGAAAGGTTTGGTTGAGAATCCGATCGCCCGTGCGAAAATGAAACCGGCTCAATTGGCGAAAGCGCAGGAGAAGGCGGATGAGAATATGCGTCGTGACTGGAAAGTGGAGAATGGCCTATTAGTATTTGACGGTACTGGGTACGATAACCTATGTACTGAAAAGCAATATGGTGATTTCGAGATGTATGTTGATTGGATGTTGGATCCGAAAGGACCTGAGGCTGATGCCGGTATTTATCTGCGTGGTACTCCTCAAGTCCAGATCTGGGATACTTCTCGGGTAAATGTTGGTGCGCAAGTAGGTTCCGGAGGCTTGTATAACAATCAGGTAAACGAGAGCAAGCCTTCGAAAGTGGCCGATAATAAACTCGGTGAATGGAATTCCTTCTATATTAAGATGGTTGGTGACCGTGTGACGGTTGTCTTGAACGGAGAAAAAGTGGTAGATAACGTGATTCTGGAAAACTATTGGGATCGCAAGCTTCCGATTTTCCCGGTAGAGCAAATCGAGATGCAAGCTCATGGCAGCAAGGTCTATTACCGTAATATCTACGTAAAGGAATTGGAAAAACAAGAACCGTTCAAATTATCGCCGGAAGAGGAAAAAGAAGGTTTCAAGGTTTTGTTTGACGGAACGAATATGCATGAATGGACTGGAAACACGGTTGATTATATCTTGGAAGATGGCTGTATCTCTATGGTCCCAAGCAGTAGTTTCGGAGGTAATCTGTACACCAAGAAGGAATACGGAAACTTTATCTATCGTTTTGACTTCCAGTTAACCCCGGGAGCTAATAACGGTGTCGGTATCCGTACGCCGATGGAAGGAGACGCAGCATATGTAGGTATGGAAGTGCAGGTCTTGGATTGTGAACATCCTATTTACCAAGGGAACATCACTCCGCTGCAACATCACGGTTCCGTATACGGTATCATTCCCGCCCGTGAGGATCATCCGAAAGCGTTCAAGCCGGTTGGAGAATGGAATACGGAAGAGATCATGGCAGATGGCGATCATATCCGTGTGACGGTGAATGGAGTCGTAATCTTGGATGGAAATATTCGGGATGCCGTGAAGAATGGTACGCCGGATGGAAAGGAGCATCCGGGTTTGTTTAACAAAAAAGGTCATATAGGTTTCTTAGGACATGGTTCCCCTGTCAAATTCCGCAATATTCGTATCAAGGAATTGAAATAATTTATATCAGGCTTTGAATATAGAAAGAGATTGTCTTGAGTGATTCGAGACAATCTCTTTTTTATTATAGGGGATTTATACTATTTAAATTATATCTTTGTGAAATCATAGTGTAATTTTATCGGAAGGGATATTTTTATGGAGGATATACAGACTCAATTGGATCAATGTAAATTGTTATTGGATAGAGCGGAAGTTGGCTTGTGGGAAGCCGATTTTGTTCAAAGAAGTTATATCTGTTCCGATTATTTAATGAGTATATTTGGGAAGAAGGGGAATAATCTCTCTTTGTTTGAATTTTACTATATAATCCGGGAAGACTTTAGGGATCTGATTACTACGGATTTTTTATCGATCCAATCTGTCGATACGTATGAGCAAATATTTCCGATAATAACACCGACTGGGGAAAAATGGGTACGCTCCAGATTATGTGAGCGTAAGTTGAATAATGGAGTGTGCGTAAAAGCGTTGGGCATATTACAGATTTTACCTAATTTCAAACTGAAAGAGGAAAAGATTAGTAAGATGATCGATCATAATGAGATGATCTTCCGAAAGCTGTATGTAAATTTACCTGTGGGGGTCGAGCTTTATGACAGGGACGGTTACTTGATTGACCTGAACGCAAAGGATATGGAGATATTCGGTATCCGGTCAAAGAAGGACGTTTTAGGAGTCAATATTTTTAGCAACCCGATTATGCCTAAAGATGTGATCAAGAAACTCAAGGAGAATAAATCCGTGAATTTCCGGCTGAATTATTCGTTTAAGAAGGTCGATGATTATTATAACACCTCGAAAGTAGGCGAGATGGATATCGTTACCAAGGCCAGTATTTTATATGACCAAAGAGGTGAACCTTCCAGCTATTTACTTATTAATTTGGATAATACGGAAAAGATGATCGCCTATAACCGTATTTCTGAGTTTGAGAATGTATTTACCTTGGTCAGCGTATACGCTAAAGTCGGTTATGCCCTTTATGACTTATATACCTTTGAGGGCTATGCCATTAAGCAATGGTATGAGAATATGGGAGAGAAGGATGGAACCCCCTTGTCCCAAATTATTGGGATTTATTCTTATATTCATCCGAACGACGCTGGATATATAAACTCATTCTTTGAGGAGGTAAAACAGGGCAAAGCGCATCATTTCCGTAGGGAAGTGCGTGTGAAGTCTGGTGACGGATGGAAATGGATTTGTGCCAATATCACCCGTAACCCTCAAAGCGTAGACCCGAATAAACCGGAGATGATCTGTATTAATTATGATATCACGGAGTTAAAGGACTCTCAATTGAAAAGGGAAAGGGCGGAAGAACTGGATCGTTTGAAGTCTGCCTTCCTAGCGAATATGAGTCATGAGATTCGTACGCCATTAAATGCCATTGTCGGTTTTTCTCAATTATTGGCGGAAACGGATGATCCCGAGGAGAGGCATGAGTTTGTGGAAATCATCGATAGCAATAATCGGATGTTGCTTCAATTGATCAGTGATATTCTAGATTTGGCAAAAATTGAATCTGGTACGATGGATTTCAAGTTCGCCGATATGAGCGTAAAAGAGGTGATCAATGAGATCGTGACCTCTTTCCGTATTAAGATGCCCGATAACGTAGCTCTGATCGCTCCCAAAGATTCACCGGAATGCCAAATCTATAGCGATCGTATGCGGCTGACGCAGGTAATTTCCAATTTCCTTAACAATGCGATCAAGTATACGAGCGAAGGTTGTATCACCTTAGCTTACGAGATCATAGGTGATGAGATAAAATTCTCCGTGACTGATACGGGGGATGGCATGAGCCAAGAGATACAAGCCCATATCTTTGATCGTTTCTATAAAGGAAATACGTTTAAACAAGGTACGGGCTTGGGGCTATCTATTTGCGAGACCATCGTAAATAGACTAGGTGGTCGGATCGGTGTAAATTCCGAGTTGGGCAAAGGCAGTACGTTTTGGTTTACACATCCCTATTCCTTCTCGCCGAACGCTAAATCTCCTGCATCGCCTAATCCGGGAACGATATAAGAATGATCGTCGAGGTCATTATCTAATGCGGCGATCCAGATTGTAGTCTTGTCATCCGGCATTTTCTTCTGCAAGTATTCCAAGGCTTGTTTGCTTGAGATGATGGAGGCTACGTGTACATGGTCGGGTACTCCTTTGGTCAGCAGGGCCTCATACGCCAATTCCATAGAGCTTCCGGTGGCCAACATCGGGTCGGATATGATCAAGGTTTTACCTTTTAAGCGAGGAGAGGCGATATATTCGATATGAATATCAAAATTCAAACGGTCTTTATATTTGCGGTAAGCGGAAACAAACGCATTTTCCGCTCCGTCAAAATAACTAAGGAAACCTTGATGGAAAGGCAGACCAGCACGCAGGATCGTACTGATTACTAAATTGTTGTCCGGCGTACTGACTGGAGCGATTCCCAGTGGTGTCTGGATGTTCTTTACCGAGTATTTAAACTCTTTACTCATTTCATAAGCCATGATTTCTCCGATCCGTTCAATGTTACGGCGGAAACGCAGGCGGTCATTCTGAACTTCTACATTTCTGATTTCGGATATGTACTGGTTTAGAATCGAATTTGTTTGGCTAAAATCAATTACTTTCATATTATAGTTTAATCATAATTTAATCTCATTTTCATCGTATTGAGAACGTTCTGGCTTGCAAAGTAAACGATAATCTTTCAAATTGCAATATTCAGTTTGCAGATATTGTTAGGAATTTATAAAAGAGATTCAATTAGGGAAAAATTTCTCTAATCCCTTCTTCCTTTTCAAAGAAAGTATTACTTTTGTACCCGGATTTACAAGGAGGCATCCAAAGCTCCTCATGTTCAGGTGAAAAGAGATAATAAAACGAAATACCAATTTTAATTAATTCAAAAAAAATGGCAAATTTAGATTTAAGCAAGTACGGTATCACAGGTGTGACCGAGATTGTGCACAATCCGTCTTATGACGTTTTGTTCGCTGAAGAAACAAAACCAGGTTTGGAAGGTTTTGAAAAAGGCCAGGTAACTAACATGGGCGCTGTAAACGTAATGACTGGCGTTTATACAGGACGTTCTCCTAAAGATAAATTCTTCGTAAAAGACGAAACCAGCGAAAATACAGTATGGTGGACTTCTGAAGAATACAAAAACGACAACAAACCAGTTGACGCTAAATGTTGGGCAGCTGTGAAAGATTTGGCAACTAAAGAACTTTCTAACAAAAGACTGTTCGTAGTTGACGCTTTCTGCGGTGCTAACGAAAACTCTCGCCTGAAACTGCGCTTCATCATGGAAGTAGCATGGCAAGCTCACTTCGTAACAAACATGTTCATCCGTCCGACAGCTGAAGAACTGGCTAACTTCGGTGAACCTGATTTCGTTATCATGAACGCTTCTAAAGCTAAAGTTGAAAACTACAAAGAACTGGGCTTGAACTCAGAAACTGCAGTTGTATTCAACTTGACTGAAAAGATCCAGGTTATCCTGAATACTTGGTACGGTGGTGAAATGAAGAAAGGTATGTTCTCTTACATGAACTACTTATTGCCTTTGAACGGTATGGCATCTATGCACTGCTCTGCTAACACTGATAAAGAAGGCAAGAGCTCAGCTATCTTCTTCGGTCTGTCAGGTACAGGTAAGACTACTTTGTCTACTGACCCGAAACGTTTGTTGATCGGTGATGACGAACACGGATGGGATGACGAAGGTGTATTCAACTTCGAAGGTGGTTGCTACGCTAAAGTTATCAACTTGGATAAAGAAAGCGAACCGGACATCTGGAATGCTATCAAACGTGATGCTTTGTTGGAAAACTGTACAGTTAACGCTGAAGGCGAAATCAACTTCGCTGACAAGTCAGTAACTGAAAACACTCGTGTTTCTTATCCTATCTATCACATCGAAAACATCGTTAAACCGGTGTCTAAAGGTCCTCACGCTAAACAAGTTA
>ERZ791611.1990-NODE-1990-length-10981-cov-3.014369_pt1 | contig 10981 bp, 7 predicted proteins | sample MGYA00510275_ERZ791611 | MGnify/ENA primary metagenome ERZ791611 (study PRJEB30046, sample SAMN00791912) | human gut metagenome | study: EMG produced TPA metagenomics assembly of the A metagenome-wide association study of gut microbiota in type 2... | reverse complement strand
TGCTTCCGAGAATTTATCAGATTATCGAAGAAATTAACCGCAGATTTTTACTGGAAATCCAGCAGAAATATCCGGGAAATCAGGAAAAAATCCGCAAAATGGCAATTATTTATGACGGACAGGTAAAAATGGCTCACCTGGCTATTGCCGGAGGTCATTCTGTAAACGGTGTTGCCAGACTGCATACGGAAATCCTGAAAAAACAGGAATTAAAAGATTTCTATGAAATGTATCCTGATAAATTTAACAACAAAACAAACGGTATTACTCAGAGACGTTTCCTGTTACACGGAAACCCACTGCTGGCATCCTGGGTGACAGAGCATATCGGAGCTGGATGGATTACTGATTTATCACAGCTTTCCAAACTGAAAGTATATGCAGATGATAAAAAAGCACAGCAGGAATTCATGAATATTAAATACCAGAATAAGGTACGTCTGGCAAAATATATTCTGGAGCATAACGGAATTGAAGTAAATCCAAATTCTATCTTCGATGTTCAGGTAAAACGTCTGCATGAATACAAACGTCAGTTAATGAATATTCTGCACGTTATGTATCTGTATAACAAGATTAAAGAACATCCGGAAATGCCGTTCTATCCAAGAACTTTCATCTTTGGAGCAAAGGCAGCAGCAGGTTACAGACGTGCAAAACAGACCATTAAGCTGATTAACGCAGTAGCAGATGTGATTAACAATGATAAATCCATCAATGGTAAAATTAAAGTTGTATTTATTGAAAACTATCGTGTATCCAATGCGGAAATGATTTTTGCGGCAGCAGATGTATCTGAGCAGATTTCCACTGCAAGTAAAGAAGCTTCCGGAACAGGAAACATGAAATTCATGCTTAACGGTGCGCCTACAATCGGCACCATGGACGGTGCAAACGTGGAAATCGTGGAAGAAGTAGGAGCAGAAAATGCCTTTATCTTCGGTTTATCTTCTGATGAAGTTATTAACTACGAAAATAACGGCGGTTATGACCCAATGCAGTATTTCAATAATGACCCTGATATCAGAAACGTGCTGATGCAACTCATTAACGGAACATATTCTAACGGAGATTTCAATATGTTCAGAGAAATCTATGACTCTCTGTTGAACACAAACAGCAGTGACAAGGCAGATACTTACTTTATTCTGGCTGATTTCAAATCTTATGCAGCAGCACAGGAAAAAGTAGAGGAAGCTTATAGAGACGAAGAAAGATGGGCGAAGATGGCGCTCTTGAATACTGCTTGTGCAGGTAAATTTACATCTGACAGAACTATTCAGCAGTATGTAGATGAGATTTGGCATCTGGATAAGGTTGTAATTGGGAAATAATAAATAAGAATTTTGAATATGAGGAGCGGTTGCTTTAAGCATATAGATATTTCGGAAGAATGTTTAAAGCGACAGCTCCGAAATTTTTTCTGCAAAATTTAAGAGGCTGTTAAGGTATTTTTCTTTTCTTTCTTGTATTGATATAGTTCACCTAAGAAAAATCCCAATGTTGATAATGAAACTATGATATATGTGTCTGAACGAAATGCTGTACTAAGGTGCCATGTGTGACCGAAATGATTATATAAAAGGTAGCATGCAAAAAACACTACAAAACAGACTAAAAGAGCATAAAAAATTCTTCCTAAGAATGTTTTAATGCCATTCAGTTTTTGAAAAATTCTTCCGGCAAAAAAATTGATTATACTGCATCCACCTAATACATAAATAAAATAAAGTGTCATAGCTGGTAAAATACTTCCAACTTCTACATAGTAGTGAATACCAATGATAAAAAAAGCATAAACAATGAATGTAAATAATTTCTTTAGATTTTTTCGCATAATTTCCTCTTTCTGTGCATAGCGCTTGCTAAAAGTTAAGGCAATTATATCTCATGTTTACAGAAAGGTGCAAGGTTGTAAATAGAGTTATGAATGGAAAAACAAATATTTTTGTAAGTGCTTCCTTTTTAGCGTACGTGGTATTATAATTATGATAAAATTGTTATAAAAATGAGGGGGATAAAATGGTGAAAAAATCATTACTGCTGGCATTAAATTTGCTGATGATGACTTCTTTACTGGGAGGCTGTACACCTGCAAAAACAGAAGAAACAATTCAGAGTAATAAGAATACGATTGAAAAAGAAAAATTAAACGAGGAAGTGTTACAGGGGAATTCTGTGGAACATGAAACAGAAAACGAGCCTGCTGCCAATTCTATGGAACAAAATGATGAAGAAAGTCATGCGGAAAACCAAGGGGAAGAAGATGCTGTTAGACAGGAGAAAACAGTAGAAGGCTATGTCTTAGATGTGGAAGGAAATACAATTACTGTGGATTTAGAAAATCCTGAAGGAAGAAATTATTCGGAAGAAGGTCTTGACCATGGAGTAAAATTTGATATTACAAATGCAGAAAAAGAAGTTATTCCGACATCAGGTTATTCAGAAGACAGGGAATGCAGAATTAAAACAGGAATAACGGTTTTGATTACTTATTATGAGGAAAATGGAAAAAATATTGTAACAAAAATTTCTACTGATAACGATGAGAAGGAAATTATTGTATATGTTTCTTCTGGAGAAATAGAGGAAATTACTGACAAAACCATGAAAATCCATGTTCGTGAAGGTGATTATAGCGGAGAAAGCTTGGTATTTGATACAACAGAGACTTCAATACCGGAGGAAGCAAGTGTGAATTCTACGGTAACGGTTACATATTATTTAAAAGAAAACACATATTATGCACTTTCTTTTATTTTTGATGATTTGTAGAAAGATATATAACTTAGAAAGGCTGTTGCATTAAGTAAATATTCTTGAATAATGTTTAAAGCAATAGCCTTTATTAGTATAATTAAGCTGTTCTGTCTTTTATCCATTTACATACAATGTCATATTCTTCTTGAACAGAAAAGCTCTTTTGGCAGATAAAAAGAGGAGCTTTTTCTAAGAAGAAAATTATACCGTTTTTACAGATAGTTATCTTTTGGATGTCGGAATAATTGAAGTTTTTTTGGATTTTTTCATGCAAAACAGTTTCTTCGAATACAACATAAGTATCATAAAAGGATATTGACTCTATGTAAGTACCTAAAATTTCTTTCATAAAATTTGTTCTTTTCCAGCATCTGTAAGCGACGATGTAATTATAAAATAGAAATAATAAAAACAGTAGAAATACAATTAAATAGGGAATGCTCATTACTATCAAAATAGATTTTTGTATTTTTCCCTGAGATGTATAAAGTAATTCATTTCCGGCTTTGTAAGTAATATATCCTAATATTAAAAAGAGCAATAAAAAATATATTCTTATACAATTTCCTTTTAAGGTTCGTTTATACCATTTTCTGAATAATTGGGTAAACTCTTTTTTATCATAGTTATAGTTGATTTTTACCATTCTTTGTATACTCCTTGTACCAATTTTTAATTACGTTAAGAGCACTTTTTTCTTTCAGTTGTTTTTTTGTAATGTAAATGTAATCCTGAGATTTCTGTGGTTGTATGATTATTCCATTTCTATAAAAGCGTATTTGTGCCACGTCTGTATAATCTATATGTTGAGCTACTGGTTTTTCTTTTCTATATCCTGATATTTTTAATCCATTTGGTAAAAAGCAAATGTTCTGTGTGTATGTACCGGTTTTATATAAAATTTTACGGGCTGTCCAATATTGCTGATGTATTTGCTTTATTTCGAGAAAAACAGCTACGGATGGAACAACATATCCAATACAACAAAATAGAATGACCATTTCTAACAAGAATAGACTATCTGAAAAGATTATTTTTCCAAAATCTATATAGGTTATAAAGAGTAAAAGAATAAATGCAACCAAGAAAATTAGTGCAAATATTATCTTCTTCCGAAAAAATATTTGATGATTTTTATAATGTTCCCAAAATATTTTTAGGTATTCATTTGGGTTTTCTTTAACTTCAAATTCGTATTGCTTTTCCATATTTCGTTTCCTTTTGTTAAATTTAGTTGTATAATCTACAAAAATCTATATTAAAAAGAATTTATACTTATTATGATGTGTACGCTTAGAGATTAAGCTCCAACTTAACAGTCAAAATTTTGCTCAATATATTTTTTACAAGTCATGTATTGCTCATTATCTGAAAAAAGTTCTTTAGGCAAGAAGATTAAATTGCGTTTACCTTCCATTTCAATAATAATGCCAAAAGGGGATACGTTGATATCTGTTGGCTGATTGTATAAAATAGTTTCCTGAAAAGGAATATTTAGAAGACTATATTCTATATTCATACAATCTGAAAAAAAAGAAATACTTTTTATATATGTACCCATTTCTTTTTTCCATCTTAAAACTTTCCAGTATACTTTTGCAAATTTATATGGAGTTCCGATTAGTATAGCATATGTTTCTGCTATTATAAGAAATATAATTGTAAGAATAAAAAAAATGCCTGCATTATTTTCTAATAAAACATCACGTGAACCCATATACCAATATGCTATAAAAATTCCTATGGTAGGAATAAGTCCTATGAATATTCTGATACGGATATCCCGAGCCCTTTTTTGGCGATTACCCCACCACATAATTAGACGACGGTATTTGGGAAATTCAAAATAAATTTCTGTGTTTATTTTTTGCATAAATATTTTCTCCTATACCAATTACAAAAATTTTTAAAAACTTTATAATCAGGGAATACACAATCTGGTATATATATAATTTCAAAATCTTTTATAGCAATACCATAAAGACTTATATCTGATATATTTATATCTTGCCAATTATATGTAGAAATTACCGGTTCGAAATTTTTATAGCGTTCTATAATGATTTTTTCTTCAGTAAACTGTAAAGAATGAATATAGTAGCCTTTTCTTTTTAAAGTGCTTTGAGCATCCCAGTATAAATCGAAATATAAAGCTGCATGTGTCGTAACATATAGTAGTGTATGAATGCAGACTATGATAAATGCGATAAGAAACCATTTCATCCAGTTAATATCAAAAGCGATATAGAGTACAGTAGATAATATAAAGTTGAGAATATTGCCGATAATAAAACATCGGTATTTTATTGTTTTAAACTCTGGAATATGTTTTTTTACATAATGCTTAAAAAGGAGTAAGTAATCCTTCTGCTGGAGATCAGAAAGGAAAAGTTTTGTATCGAAAGGAAAATTTTCTGTATCCATAGTCTCACCTGTCTAATAATATTATCAATAATTACATCATAACAAACATTATTTGGAAATTCAAATGACAAATGAATATTATATTGTATTTATATTGAATGAAAAAGTAAAAGAAAATAACAGAATATTGAAAAAATAATACTAAAAAACATATAATCTATAAATAGTAACAGAAAAATTCAAATATTGTATTTGTAAAGCAAAGGAAGAATGGTAACTTATAGGAATAAGAATGGAGAACTTTTGAAAGAAGGAGGAAGTATGAAGACAGGTAAAAGAAAAAATCAAAAGTACATAAGCGCAATGTTAATTGCAGCTATGAGTGTGGGAAATGTGACGGGAGTCTTGGCAGAGCCTGTAAATACTGTTGCAGTGAGTAAAGAACAGGGTAGTGAGGTTTTGGAAACAGCCGTGCCAACAAAAAATCAGGAGATTTCTATTGTCAGAGGTGAAAGCTTGCAGTTGGACAAACCGGAAAGCTTCTCCGAGAATGTTACATGGAGTGCAAAATTTTTAAAGAAAGACGGGACTTTCTTACGAAATGCAGGATATTCTAAAATTAAGAGAGAGTTAAAGGAGGGGGAAACAGACGGAACACGCAAGGCAGGAGATGCAAGTGCGGAACATTTATTGAAGATTGAAGCAGATGAAAACGGAAACGCAGTGATTACCGGAGAGAATAAAGGCAATGTTGTAGTGGTGGCACAGGATGACCAAGGAAAAACAGCGCAGTGGAAGGTGGAAATTTTATATCAGTCTCCTTCGGAGCTGCCCTCTGCAACAGTAGAAGATTACGGAAAAATTCGTCAGGCATGGAAGGAGTCTTTAATTGGCAAAGATTTAGCATCAGCAGAAGGCGGAGCGGAAGTCTTAGAAGAAATCAATCAGGAGGCAGAAGCGCTTTGGAACGCTTATGTTTATAAGGGACAGGAAGCATGTGCCGGTATTCCTTGGGCAGAGGATGAGGGAGCAAAAGGAAATAAGAATATTCCTTATGAAGACGATGCAGTGGAATTTCGTGTTTCTTTTAAAAAGGTGCTTTCTATGTGTAAAGCTTACGCAGCAGAAGGCGGAGCTCTCTATCAAAATCAGGATATGCTAAAGGATATTACCAATATTTTAGATTTTCTGTGCGGCTCTTGTTATACGGCAAAAAGCCAGACGGATAACTGGTGGACATGGGAAATCGGTATTCCCAAGGATTTAATTCCCGCTTTAATATTGATTTATGACGGACTGACAGAAGAACAGGTTATGGCGTACACAGAAACACTTTACTTTTTCCAGCCTGATCCGTTCCATGAAGGCGTTATCAATACGGCAAGCACCCATGGGCAGGGATATCGTGAGGCGCAGGGAGCGAATATTATCGACTGTTCCACAACGGCAGTGGGACTGGGAGCATTGAGAGAAGATAATGAGCTGGTGTATTTGGGGATGCTGGCGTCTTCCCAGACCTTTGTTATTCAAAATGTAGAAGACAGCGCTCAAATTGCAGCGAACGGATATAACAGCGGTTTTTATCCGGACGGTTCTTATCTCGACCATATAAAAGTACCGTATTTAGGCGCTTATGGGATTGAGTTTATGAAGGGCGGCGCTAAAATTCCGTCTCTCCTTGCTGGAACACCTTGGAAATATCCGGAACAGGTTCAGGACAATCTGGAAAGCTATATTGTGGAAGGCTTTGGAAACGGCATGTATCAGGGAATGATGCTGGATTGTCTGAAAGGGCGTTCTGTATCCAGACCGGCAAGCAGCAATCAGGCAGCAGGACGTGAGGCAATGATGATTATTCTGCAAATTGTAGACTCCTTTAGCCAAGAGGCAAAAGAGACAACGCTTTCTGCTCTGAAAGCTTGGCTGGAAGAAGATGAAGGATTTATTGACAGTCTTGTTGGTGCGGAAAATATGGCAATTAAAAAGAAAGCCAAAGAAATTTTGGAAGACACTTCTATCCAAAGCAATGTAGCACCGATACATAAATCTTACCCCCTTATGGACCGTGCAGTTCACAGAATAGAAGACTATCTTTTTGCATTGTCTATGTATTCGGAACGTATTCAGAACACGGAAATTATGAATGATGAAAATCGTTTTGGATGGCATCAGAATAATGGGATGACTTATATTTATGATGAGGACAAGCAGTATACGGAGAATTATTGGAATACAGTAAATCCGTTAAGACTGCCGGGAACAACGGTAGTTCCTGTAAATATTGGGACAGGGAAACCGGATGGCTCAGGTTTTGCACAGGGCGGAGACTTCTGCTCTAAGGAGAGCTGGGTAGGAGGAACTTCCATAGGAAATTATGGCGTCAGCGGTATGTCATTTTCAGGAGAAACGCAGGGAATTGCAGGAGACGCACCGGTTTCTTATGCGCCGGATTTAAAAGGCAAGAAGTCATGGTTTATGTTTGATGATGAAATTGTCTGCCTTGGAGCAGGAATTACAAATAAAAACATGGAACTTCCGGTGGAAACTACCATTGAGAATAAGAAGTTAAGAAAAGACGGAAGCAATCAGCTTCTTGTCAATGGAGAAAAAACAGAACTACCTGTGAAAGAAGCGAATGTAAAAGAGTTGGTTGAACGTACAGCAGATGTATCAGGCACAAGCTTTGAGCAAGTAAATTGGGCACATTTAGAAGGCAATCAGTCTGTGGGAACAGGATATTATTTCCCTGAAGAAAATACAGAAATTCAGGTTCGCAGAGGTCAAACCACAGGCAGTTGGAAGGATGTAGGAACTTTTGAGGGGGAAAGCACAGAGAATTATCTGGAAATGTGGGTAGACCACGGACAGAACCCGGAAAACGCATCTTACAGTTATGTATTGCTTCCCGAAACAAGTGCAGAAGAAACAGAAAATTACGCACAAGCACCTAAGGTAACCATACTGGAAAACAGCAGTGAGGTTCAGGCAGTGCGCCATGAGACATTAAAAATCACAGGCATAAATTTCTGGCAAGAGCAGGGAGGAAGTATAGACGGAATAACAAGTGATAAGGCTGCGTCTGTTATGCTTCAGGAAACGGAGCAGGGAACAGTGAAAGTTTCTGTTTCCGACCCCACAATGAAAAATAAAGGAAATATTCAGCTTACACTTGAAGAAGAAATAGCAGACTGTGTTCAGTTGGATGAAAACGTTACTTGTGAAAAAACAGAAAACGGAGCAGTTTTGACTTTTGCTATGGCAGGAACAAACGGAGCAGCTTCCATGGCAGAGCTTCAGCTTGTGCCGCCTGTAACACCGCAGCCGGAAGAACCGGAGACACCTCAGAAGCCGGAAAATCCGGAAGAACCAAGTACACCGGAAATTCAGGAAACTGATATGCTGGTAAATAAAGCGCATGGTGTCAAACTAACGGGAGAAGGTCTGACATCAGATATGCAGTTATCTGTGGAGAAGCTGGATAAAAAACATGCAGATGTGAAGCTTATGGAAAAGGAAATTTCCAAGAAACAGCAGCTTGACAATCCTATTGAAATTCAGCTTTTAAAAGACGGAAAAGAAATTGCCATTCCTCATAAGGCAGAGCTTCAGCTTCCTGTATCGGAAAAATATAACGGCAAAGAAGTTGTGGTACTTTCCTGTGACAATGAAAAAGTAAAAAAATTAAAAGGAAAGGTAAAAGACGGATTTGTATCCGTAGAAGTAGAGTCTTTAAACAGCTTTGGTACGATATTGGATAAGGCAGTTTCTTCCGGTGTGGATAAGGTTAAAACAGGAGATGAAACACCGCTTGTAATGCTGTCTGTGATGTTTGTAGTCGGAGGAACGCTGTTTGTTGTATTAAAAAGGAAGAAAAAGGCTTGATATTCTTTTTTGAATTGTGTACTATAAAGGAGTATAAACTGCATATCCATGATGGTCGTTGGAGCTTGCTCCAAGGTTAAAAGGGAAATCGGTGCAAATCCGATACAGTCACCTCTACTGTAATGCTTTTCGGCTAAGTCAGAAAATCTGCCATCAGAGAAATAGATTTCCGGGTTGAGGGAGTTTTATTTGTGTAGAAAAAGATGTGCAGGATAAAATTTCATAGTGAAGATAGATAAGGTTTCTTTACCGGTGTGTAAAGAGACCTTTTTTTGTGAGTTTGTTACATTAAGGGAAAACTAGAAATGTATAAATATTTTGAAATCCTCTTTTATGCGACTGTCTCATAAAAAATGCTATGTAAGAAAAAATATGTAAAGGAGAAAGAAAATGAAAAAAAGAAGAAATGCAAACCGTGTTCTCAGTCTGCTTCTGGTAATGGCATTGCTTATTACCGGAATGCCTGTATCGGTACATGCCATAGGCGACATGGAGACTCCGGTTGTAGAAGCAGGAGAAATTTTAAGTGGGACGGGGCAGGAAGCTGAAATTTCTGAAACGGAAATTCCCACAGTTATTGAAGCGGGAACAACTTATACGTTGACAGAGGATATTGTGTTTACAAAAGGTCAAACTTTTGAACGCATTGCAGGAACTTTAGATGGAAATGGTCACACCATTACTCTTGCAGATAAGCCTCTGGCAAATGAAGTGACAGGAACGATTCAGAACCTTGGAGTAACCAGTGAAAATGTTATTGTAAGTGACAAAACTTTTGGAAGTATGGCGATTACTTTAAGCGGAACCATTCAGAACTGCTATTCTACGGCTAAAATAAAATTAACTGGGTGGGCAGGAGAAGTAGGAGGTCTTGTAGGAACTTTCCGCTCAGGAGCAGTTAAAAATACGTACTTTGGTGGAAGTATTAACGCTATGATGGCAGGCGGACTTGTTGGAATTCGAGAAACGGAAGAAAGTATTTTATCTAACAGTTATTATGCGACAGATAAAGCTTCGTCAGCTTCGGGACCTGTATCTTGGGGAAAAAAGCCTGAAGACGGAAATAGTTTCAAAAAAACATTAGAGGAATTAAAGTCTGCAGCGCAATTATTAAATAAAGATATTCCGGACACAGGATTTACATGGACTTCTCCGTCAGATGGAAGTAATCAAGGGTTACCTGTTTTAAGACAGAGTGGAGGAAATCCAGAACCTGAACAGATAGATAAAACAGCTCTCCAAAATGCTGTAAATGAAGGAAAGCGACTGGAGCAGGACAGATATACTGAAAAAAGTTGGAAAGCATTTTCTGAAGCATTAGATGTAGCAGAACAAGTTTTGCAGAAATCAGATGTAAAGCAGACAGAAATTGAGGAAGCTTTGAAAGCCTTAAATGCGGCAAAAGAACAATTAGAAAAGAAAAAAGTAACAGAACCGGTTGCTCCGCCAAAAGATGAAAACCAGGTTGTTCATATTAAAAAGCAGGCAGATTTGGAGAAAATAGACGCTGAAAAGACAGACGTTTACTATGTTCTTGATAATGATATTACATTAGACAAAAAATATAAGGCGTTTTTTGAATTTAACGCTACCTTTGATGGAAATGGACATACGGTTACTTTTGAAGATACTACATGGTTGTTTCAGAGTGTTGGAGAACAAGGGATTTTACAAAATACACATTTTACCGGTACTTTAGCTTCATGGGCAGAAAGCGGGCCGGCAGGATATGATTTAAAAGGTGCAATTATTAACTGTTATACAGACGTGAAAGGCGATGGAGCCTGTGGATTTGCAAAACGTCTTACAGGCGGCAGATTGATTAATAGTTATTCTATTAGCGAAGGGAAAATAGCTGTTTTATTTAAAGAATATAAAGGAGGTAACTTAATCAATTCCTATTGGTCTGACAGTGGGAAAAATCCAGTACAATTTCCGGCAGAAGCATTAATAAATTCTTCTGCAAAGTCAGAAG